>Ga0137412_10001408_pt1 | contig 18643 bp, 15 predicted proteins | sample CZODoug2_1_16fun_FD_122160 | JGI IMG/M metagenome (GOLD analysis project Ga0137412, IMG submission 122160) | Vadose zone soil fungal communities from Angelo Coast Range Reserve, California, USA - CZODoug2_1_16fungal (Hybrid Assembly) | ecosystem: Environmental > Terrestrial > Soil > Vadose zone...
CGCGTCAAACGCTTTGATCTTCTTACCTGATTGAACTAATCGGCCGAGCATTTCGCGGCCAATATAGACCGAGTGCTCGATCGGCTTTAGGGCCCGCTTCAGAGGCTTGGATTTTGGTTTGGGGTTGGCTTCAGAAACTCTTTGAGTTTCAATGATCGGCGAATTCCCCAAATCATCGCCTAAGTGTTTGGTAAGGCTAGTTTGCCGCGCTTCCCTAGGGAGCGCCAAATCAGCCGACGATTTCGATTGAATGCAGCGCGCACCAGTCGCGCAACGCCTGCTCCGCGGCTTTCGCTTCGAACGCGTGCCAGCGATCGATCGCATCTCGTCTGGCGAGCAGGGCCTTGAATTTCGGGTAGGCACCGCGCCTGCTGAAGAAATAGCGGACGTCCTCGAAATCGTCCGGCAGAAACTGGCGAGCAAAATCCAGCACCAGCGGCTTGCCCAGCCCGAGCTAACGTTTGTCCGGCAGCGCGACGTATTTCTCCTCGTCGTTGATGTCGTCCGGCAGTTCTTCGTTGATCTCCGCTACGTCTGGAAAATCGGTTTGATAGTGGATTTTCCCAGTCCGCTTGCAGACGAAGGCGAGAAATTCGCCCATGTTGCCGACGGTGTTGGCGAACTCGAAGGCCTCGGTAATGTCCCCGATACTCACTGGCATGGTTCGGCTGCCGCCCGATTAGGTGTCGTTCGGATCCAGATCCAGGATATGATCCGTGATCCCAACCAGCCCCGTCAACAGGCAATCCCGCTTCGATCCGATGCGAATCCCAAGAATGCTCCGATCATGATGCTGGCGCCTGTTCTAACCCCTCGTGGTTCGCTGATTCTCGGGGAGGTGGAGGATGCGCTTGGGCTGGAGTCCGAAGAGCATCCTCGGCTGGCAGCAGCCTTCCTGCGGGGGCCCGGACATGGGCTGTTGCGCCTGGGCGCTGATGAAGTCGAGACGACTCTGCCTCCGGTGTTGTCGTATTGGCGAGAGTTCGGAGCTCGCTACGTAACCGCACTATGCGCCCTTCCCGATATTGGAGAGCGGGTTAGCAAGCCGCCAGTACCCGTTCCAGCAGACAGCGAGCTGGACAAGATAGCAGCGACCGTTCCGCCCATGACTGGCGCGGAATACCTGACGGTGGCCGTCCTGGCCGATCTTTGGCGAGGCATGGATGCAGCCTTTGATGCTGAACTGGCTGATGCCAGGCTCTCCGTGCAGGCGTTCCTCAAAGGCCGACATCCGGCCTGGAATCTGGTTGGGCGCGTCCATTTCAATCTCGCCGAGAACAGGAAGGACGAGCTTGCTCCGTTCGCGTTCCTGGTGACCTACACGACACGGCTTTCGGCCGAGGCCAAGGCCCAGCATGTGCCTCTCGGCAAGGCTTTGCAGGAATATGCCGGTGCGAGAAATCGCGAGCGCCTGCTGTCGCTGCTGCTGCCCATCCAACGCGCCGCCGAGAATTGCGCCTGGTTGAAGGTCATGGTCGACGCAGGTGAGATCTTTCACCCACTGCGCTGGAACCCACAACAAGCACTGCAATTCCTGAAGGACGTGCCCGCGCTCGAAAGCGCCGGGGTGGCGGTGCGGATGCCGGCGAGTTGGCGCCTGAAACGCCCCGCACGCCCGCAGGTAAAAGCAACGATCGGGGGGCGTGCACCGTCACAGTTGGGGATGGATGCGTTGCTAGACTTCCGGATGGATATGACGCTCGACGGCGAGAAACTTTCGGCGAGCGAGATCAAGCGGCTCCTGGCGCATTCCGACGGGTTGGTCCTGATACGGGGCAAGTGGGTCGAGGTCGACCATAAACGTCTGCGCCGGACACTCGATGAATTCGAAGCGATTGAACGTCGTGCCGCCAGCGATGGTCTGTCGTTCGGCGAGGCGATGCGCATGCTTGCTGGAGCCGGCGTCGCCGAGAATGACTCCGGCGGGCAAATAGATATCGACTGGAGCCAGACTGTGGCCGGTCCCTGGCTGGCGGAGACGCTGGCGGCCTTGCGTCGTCCCGATAGGCTCGCTCGGATTGATCCCGGGAAATTCCTTCAAGGCACATTGCGGCCCTATCAGCTGGCGGGTGTGCAATGGCTTTATTTGCTAACCGAACTCAGGCTCGGTGCCTGCCTTGCCGACGACATGGGGCTTGGCAAGACCATTCAGGTCTTGTCGCTGCTGCTGGTGCTGAAGAACGAGGCGGCAGACAAGCGAAAACCGTGTCTTCTCGTGGCCCCGGCCTCGCTGCTCGCCAACTGGGCCTCGGAGATTGCCCGGTTTGCGCCGAGCCTCAAGGCGCTGGTGGCCCATCCATCGGCCGCGCCGGGGGAGAAGCTGAGCGTGGACGACGAGGGCAATCTGGCAGATGCAGACCTGGTGATCACGAGCTACGGTTTTCTGACGCGCTCGCCATGGCTGGCCGCCGCACCCTGGCGATTGGTCGTGCTTGACGAAGCCCAGGCCATCAAGAATCCGGCCGCCAAGCAGACCAAAACGGTCAAGCAACTCCGGGCCGATACGCGCGTTGCCCTGACCGGCACGCCCATCGAGAACCGGCTCAGCGACCTGTGGTCGATCTTCGACTTCATCAATCCCGGGCTGTTGGGATCGTCGAAGCAGTTTTCGTCTTTTGTCAAACGTCTCGCCGATCGACCGCATAGCCCCTATGAACCGCTTCGCGACCTGGTGCGGCCCTATATCCTGCGGCGTCTGAAGACAGACAAAAGCGTCATTGCCGATTTGCCCGACAAGACCGAGATGAAAGCCTTTTGCTCCTTGAGCCGCAAGCAGGCAGCGCTCTACCAGCAGGCGGTGGAGGAACTGGCAGGCCAGCTCGAAGAAGTCGATGGAATGCGGCGAAAAGGCATGGTCCTTGCCTTTCTTATGCGGCTGAAACAGATCTGCAACCATCCCTCGCAGTGGCTCGGTGACGGCGCATGGGCTGAGAAAGACAGCGGTAAACTCGCGCGTCTGCGCGACATCCTGGAGGTGGTCGCGGCCCGGCAGGAGAAGGCGTTGCTCTTCACCCAGTTCAAGGAGACAACGGCGCCGCTCGCGGCGTTCGCGGGCTCCGTATTCGGGCGGGCAGGCCTCGTCCTGCACGGCGGGACCGAAGTCGGGAAGCGCAAGGAGCTCGTGCGCCAATTCCAGGAAGATGAAAATATTGCGTTCTTCGTGCTCTCCCTCAAGGCAGGCGGCGCAGGGCTCAATCTCACCGCGGCCTCGCACGTCATCCATTTCGACAGGTGGTGGAACCCGGCAGTAGAAAATCAGGCTACCGACAGAGCCTTCCGAATCGGACAGACCAGGAATGTTCTTGTGCACAAGTTCATTTGCCGTGGCACCGTAGAAGATAAGATCGACCAGTTAATCGAGTCGAAGGAGCAACTTGCCGGGGATTTGCTTGGCGGGGGGGCCGACGTGGTGTTGACCGAGATGAAGGACGAGGAACTGCTGAAGCTCGTGGCTCTCGATTTGAGCGTTGCGACGAGAGAAGGATGACAGATGAGCGACTTTGAGTGGCGCCCTTATGTGCCGGTGGCCGAGAAGCGGCGACAGGCGGAACGCAAGCTGGCCAAGCTCAAGAAACGGGGGCAATCCATCGCCCCCGTGACGATCGAGGGCCGCACGATTGCCAAAACTTTCTGGGGCAAGTCGTGGTGCACCAACCTCGAACGTTATAGCGACTTTGAGAGCCGCGTGCCACGTGGCCGAACCTATGTCCGCAACGGCTCCGTCCTCGACCTGCAAATCGCGAAGGGCGAGGTCGTAGCGATGGTCGCCGGTTCTTCGCTCTACAAAATCAAGATCACCATTGCACCCGTCAAGGCGGCGCGCTGGAAGGCGATCTGTCGGGATTGCGCAGGAGCGATCGACTCCGTGGTTGAACTCCTGCAAGGTCGCCTGGCCAAGGGCGTCATGGACCGGGTCTGCCGCGAGGGCGACGGTCTGTTTCCATCGCCCGAGGAGATCAAGTTGTCTTGCAGCTGCCCGGACTGGGCAGACATGTGCAAACACGTTGCGGCGGCGCTCTATGGGGTTGGCGCCAGACTCGACGAAAAGCCTCAATTTCTCTTCGTGCTGCGCGGCGTGGATGAAAATGAACTGCTCACCAATGCCGGGCAAGATCTTGCGCTGGCAACAGCAGCCCCCGGCGGGGCGAAGATACTCGATGACAGCGATGTCGCCGCGTTGTTCGGGCTGGAGATGGCTGGGCCCGCTACTTCCGATGCTATCATTCCCGCCGCCCCAAAGCCGGACCAACGTTCGGGGACGTTAAGCGGAAGACGGACGCCGGCCGTGAAAAGAGCTGCGGCGGCAAACCAAAGTAAACCACCTCGTGCAACTCGGACCAAGTCCGGGCTTAAAAAGACAACTCCGGCCGGCGCCGGGAAGAAAGGCGCGCGGCCGCGACCTCAATGAGGTTCGTGAAGCGATGAGCCGGAAGAATCGGAACGCGCTCGCCGAGCGCGTCGTCAAGGCAGCGGAGGCGGCGCTTGCCGCCCAGGATTATGTGAGCCCCGTCGAGGTGCTCGTCGGGATCGGGTGGCTTGACGCCGGGAAGGTGGAACATTGGCGGCGGGGTCAGATCGACTGCCTCGAGCGCGCTGTGCAGACCAACCTGCCGCGGATAGCGGAAGCCATGAAGCTGCTCCGGTCCTGGGCGATGGAAAGAAACTTGTCCGCAAGCCCAACGCACTATGTCGCGCGTGGACCGCAACGCCAGACCCTGCATTTCAGCCGAAGCGGAGACCCTGCGATCGAGGCGATGTACCGGACCCACTGGGTTTCGCAAGCGCTCTCCGAGAGGAAACGCGAACGCCTGGCGGAGAAAGCAAGCCGTGCCCCGGATCTGGTGGTGATCCAGCCATTGAACAGGGAGTGGAGGTGCCACCGCTGCGGCAACACCGGTGACCTGCTGATGATGGAAAATCCCGGTCCGGCATGTCTGGCCTGCGTTGGTCTCGATGATCTTGAGTTCTTGCCGGCGGGCGATGCGCTGCTGTCGCGGCGGGTGAAGGCGAAAAGCACGAGATGCGCGGTTGTCGTGCGCTTCAGCCGGAGCCGTCGCCGCTACGAACGGCAAGGTCTGTTGGTGGAGCCGCTGGCGTTGGCGGACGCGCAGCGCGACCTCGAAGCGCGGCGACGCAAGTGATAACCTTCCGTGGACTTCCTCGATAGGTCAAAGTCCACCTGCCTCACACCCGACGCACAACGCTTCGGTTGACGCCGCGCTCCCCAAGGTCAAAAACCGCAGCAGAGCGGTACACGAAAATTATATTGTTATTTCAATAATATAAGAGTTCGCAGTTTTATTCTGAGTGGAGCGTCAAGCTACGATCGTTCGGAATAAAACTGCCAACTCTCAAGGCGGCGCTGCCAGCGTGTTGCCTTCGGCGCAAGAGTGGACATTTGATCCTTGTTGTTATGCGTGTTTCCTTACGGCGGCAACGGCTTACCAGATCGCGAAGGCCATAGCCGCGACGAGCGCCGGCGGTGTCACCAGCAACCCGAGCTTAAGGAAGCCCCAGGCGCTGACCTCGATCTTGTCGCGGCGCAGCGCCACCAGCCAAAGGATGGTTGCGAGCGAGCCCGTGACCGACAGGTTCGGTCCAAGATCGACGCCGATCAGCATCGCGCCGACAACCTGCGGCGGCAGGTGATCGCTCCGCGCGATCGACCCCGCGACCAGGCCTACCGGCAAGTTATTGGCTACGTTGTCGGCGATCGTTGTAGCGATACCCACGCTCCAAGCGGAGCCCCGGACAGATTGAGCTACGGCGCCGAGCAACAGCTCGCTGAGGTGCCCGATGGCGCCGGTTCGGACCAGCGCTTCGACCATCACGAACAGACCGGCGACAAGCGGCAATACGCTCCAGGAAACTCCCTTCACCACCGGCCATGGAGATTCGCGGTTCAGCAGCAGCACGCCTGCCGCGGTTAAGGCGCCGCAGAAGAAGGTCGGCAGCCCCAGTTGAACGTCAAGCGCGGAGGCGGTCAGCAGCACGATTCCGACGGCGCCGATGCCACAGGCGGTCAGCTTGCCGCCCCGGCTCAATCGCGGCTTGGGTACGCTGCGTTCGAGGTTTTCCGCCTTCAGTGAGCGCTGTTGTGTCAGGCGCAGCACGGCATACGTGACGACGATCGAGGCGAGCGAAGGCAACGCGAACTGCCGCAGCCATTCGGCCAGATGCGGCATGCGCTCGCCGAATACGACGAGATTGGCGGGATTGGAGATGGGCAGCACGAAGCTCGCCGCGTTGGCGATGAAGGCGCAGACGAAAAGATAGGGCCGGGGAGTTGCGCCGGCGGCGCGGGTAGCGGCATAGACCGCCGGCGTCAGCACGATCGCGGTAGCGTCATTGGACAGGAGAACGGTCACAAGCGTGCCGATGAGATAGACCAGCAGAAACAGCCGCTGCGGCGAGCCGCGCGCATGTTCGACGGCGAACGCCGCAAGGTAGTCGAACAGGCCCTCGCGCCGCGCCAACTCGGCAATCAGCATCATGCCGGCGAGGAAGAGATAGACGTCGACGCCCTTGCGCATGCCGTTGAGCGCATCGCTGCACGGCAGCAGGCCAAACAGCACAAGCACGGCGGCTCCGGCCAGCGCCCAGATCGCCTCGGGCAGGCGAAAGGGCCGGATAATGACCCCCGCGGTGGCCAGGGCAATGATGCTCCAGGCGATAGTGGCTTCGTGCGGCGCGGTCGGCAAATGATCCTCCAAGGACTGTGTTTCTATCCGGCAGCGATACCGGAGGCCGGCCGCGCCGTCTGACCCCAGCGGCGCGAGCCTTGAGCGGAAATTTCCCGCGTCTCCGGCAAGGCGAGCGTGCAGACCGCGGCTCCAATGGCGGCAATGGCACCGAGCGTGAGAAACGCGGCGCCGTAGCTCGCCTTGACGACGACCAGTCCCGCCAACGTCGTCGAGAGGGCGGCGCCGATACTTTGCGCGGTGATGATGGCACCCTGCGCGACATTGAAGCGGCCGGTGTCGCGCATGAGCTCGGCGACGATCACGGGAAAGATAGCGCCAAGGATTCCAGCGCCGATACCGTCGAGAAGCTGGACGCCCACCAGCCATGCGGCATTATCGGACAAGGTATAGAGCGCGCCGCGAACGGGCAGGATGAGCAGCGCTGCGAGAAAAAACCGCTTGTGCCCCCAACTGTCCGCCTTGGTCCCGACCAGCATGGCCATCGGCGTCATGACGATCTGCGCGGCAATGATGCAGGCCGACATCAGGCTTGTGCCGAGATCCCCGTCCCGCAGCGCGAGCTTTTGTCCCACCAGCGGCAGCATCGCCGCATTCGACAGGTGAAACAATGCCACGCAGACCGCGAAGATCAGCAGCGGCCGGCAGGTCAGGAGGACACTCAGTCCGGTCGGCTGGTCTCGTTCCTGCCCGGTTCCTTGCTCAGCGTCATGAAGGCCGCGCGCGAGATCATGATCGATGGCACTTTCCGGAATGGCAAGGACACTGACAAGGCTGGCGAGGGACGTCACAGCCAGAAGATAGAACACGACAGTTGGACCAAACAGATAGGCCGAACCGCCGGCGATCGCTGCGGCTACGGCATTGCCCGCATGGTTGAAGGTCTCGTTGCGCCCGATCCGAGCGGTGAAGGCACGGTGACCGACCAGGCCCAGCGATACCGCCGCAATCGCCGGCGGGAAAATCACGCCGGCTGCGTGCGCGATGCCTTGCGAGATCGCAACCGGCCAGAAGCCCGGAAACAACGGCAGCAATAGCGACGCGGCGGTGACGAGGATCGCGGCGCCGACCATCACCATGCGCTTCGATTTTGTAGCGTCGACCAGCGCGCCGGCCGGCGTTTGCACAACGATGCCCGCAATCGCCGCGATCGACATGACGATGCCGATGCGGGCTTCATCCCATTTCTTTTCGGTCAGGAGGTAGATGGCAAGATAGGGCCCAAGCCCATCGCGCACGTCGGCGAGGAAGAAATTGGCGGCATCGAGCGCGCGGCCGGCCATTCTCTGGTCATCTCTTTGTGGCATCGCGGTTCCAGCCTCGATTTAATTGCCTTCTTCTTCTCCCGCCGACGCGGCCTGGTCTTAAGTGCGCGGCTCGCGGTTGTGCCGGGGCCCTGGCTTGGCCTTGTGCTTCGGTCCCTTAATGGGACGAAGGTCGTCCATTTCGTTGCCGATTTCTTTCGCTTGGACGACGCGACCGTGTTGGGTTTCAACACCGTCGCCGCTCACAGCGATCCTGGTGCCAGGCATGAGAAGCTTGTGGAGGTGTTCGGCCTCCTTTGGGCCGATGCGTATGATGGTGCCATCGGCCAGCAGCGCGCCGCGAAGTTCGCCTTTCGGACCGAACAGCGAGAGCCGGACGGTTCCCTCAAGCTGCATCTTTTGATGCTCGATCTTCGGATGTTTGCGGTCGTGATCCGGACCCTTATCGACGATCTGCCGGCCGCTCTCTCCGGTCACCGCGACGGCGGCAAGTACATCGGCGTCACGCGGCCGCACCCCTCGCACCCGGAGTTTGTCGCCTACCTTCGCGTTACGGGTTACCTCGCCTTCCATGTGAGGAGGGGTGTGAACGAGAATCGGTGTTTGCGTCTGACCGTTCATGACAAAGCCGTCGACTTCGCCATGCGAGTTGAGAACGAAGCGTTCGAGGGTGCCTGCCACTTCCGGCAGGCTGTCGGGGTCAATCCAGTGCATGTTTGTCTCCTGTTTGGTCTGCTGAAACGAAATGTGCTGGTTAGCCCCGCGGCGGCGGGGGCAGGGGTGGAGCGAAGCCCGGCGGGGGAGGGGGCGGGCCAAGCCGGTCAGGGCCGCCCTTTGGTCCTCGCCGCGGACGAGGACCTGCGAGTTCGGTCATCTGCTCCGGCGAACTCCCGATTGCCCGTACGTCGATCGCCTTGCCGAGCGCGGTATCGAGAACGTCGCCGCGCACGGAGACCGTCTGACCCGGCCGCAGCCAGCCTTCCAGACGTTCTGCTTCCGGCGGGGGAAGGCGAAGCACGGTGCCGTCATCGAGCAGCGCTCCGTTCACTTCGCCGCGCTTGCCATGCAACGGCGAGGCAATCCTGCCGCTATAGGCTTGCTCATAGCCGCCGCGATCCGGTCCATCCGGCGGGCCGTTGTCGACGACGCCCTTGCCGGTCGCGACATTGGTGATCGAGGCTGCATCGATGAGCGGAATCGCGCGGGCGCGCAATCCGCGAATTGAAACCTGGTCGCCCGGCCGAATCGCAAAGACGATCTGTCCAGTGAGATGCGGCGGCAGCTTTACTTCGGTGCCGTCGTTCAGGATTAGTCCATCCACGTCGCCGCGCGGGGTCAGCGTGTACTGTCTCACAGTGCCGCGCGATTCGGGGAGCTGCGAAGAATCCCATACGGGGCCCATGGTCTGTGAGTAGGCCGCAGCGCCCACCGTAAGGGCCGTTGTGGCGAGAAGCGCGCTTAACAGCATTTGTGTTCGTTTCATCTTCATCGGAAAACTCCTTCGGATGTGTGACGAAGCCGCCCGTGTTTCTGTTCAGCAAGCGATGTGCCAACAGGCGGATCGTTGATTTTGAAGGAGTTAGTGCGAGCGCCTGTATTCAGGCGTCGTCTTTCCCGACGGCGAGTGTCTGGTTTTCTGACAGCGCGCCATCCGTCAGCCCGTAGCGCTGCATCTTGGTGTAGAGAAGTTGGCGGTTGATGTTGAGGCGACGCGCTGCTTCCGTTCGGTTACCGCCGCAAGCCTCGAGCGCTTTCCGGATCATCGCCTCTTCGAGCATGGCCACCGCGGTCGGCAAGTCCGCTTCCAGCAAGGCGCTGTTCGATAGCCACCGGACTTGCTCGCCGCTCGTATCGATATCGCTGGCTTCGATGACGTCGCCCCTTGTCAGCACACAGGCGCGTTCGATCACGTTGCGAAGTTCCCGCACATTGCCGGGCCAGCCATGGCGGGACAACTTTTCAACTGCAGCGGGACTGAGCTGTTTCTGCGAATGGCCGGAAGATGCGGAAAGGGCAAGGAAATGCTCGGCCAGCGGAACAATATCGGACGGCCGCTCGCGTAACGGGGGAATCGCGATCGGCACGACGTTAAGTCTATAGTATAGGTCTTCGCGAAATTCGTTCGTCGCCACGAGCTTCGATAAGTCCCGGTGCGTCGCCGCGATGATTCGCGCGGCGGTTCGCACCGGTTTGCCGCCGACGGGCGTGATCACCTGCTCTTGCAGAGCCCGGAGGATCTTTGCCTGCATCGCAAGCGGCATGTCGCCGATCTCATCGAGAAACAGCGTCCCATTCTCGGCGTCTCGGAACGCGCCGGAGCGGTCGCTGGTCGCTCCCGTGAACGAGCCCTTCACATGGCCGAACAGTTCGCTTTCGATCAGGTCCGCGGGGATGGCAGCGCAGTTGACCGCAATGAACGGGCTCTCCTTTCGCCGGCTGTGATCGTGCAAGGCACGGGCCACCAATTCCTTGCCCGTGCCGGTCTCGCCGAGGATGAGAACGATGGCGTTGCTGTCCGCGGCAAGCCCGATCGCTTTCTGCACACGCCGCATCGCCTCGCTCGATCCGATCAGCGTGCCGTTGCTGCTTTCTGGTGCGTTGCTTACGGGCCACGTGCGAGAGGGTAGCCGCTGCAACAGGGCTTTCAGTTCGTCGCGTCCGATCGGCTTGGTGAGATGATCGAAGGCGCCGAGCCTCATGGCTTCGATGGTATTCTCCGCGCTCGCAAACGCCGTTAACACCACAACCGGAGGCGCGTCACGATGCGAGCGAATCCGACGGAGAGCCTCGATACCGTCGATTCCGCCGGGCATCCGCAGGTCGAGAAGCACGGCGTCCACTTCGTCCGAAAGAGCTGCCAGGCCCTCGCGCCCGGAGGACGCCATTCGGGGCGCGTGGCCAAGGTCGGTCAGCGTCTCGGCAAGACTCTCGCGCAATGCCGCGTCGTCGTCGATGATCAGGATGGTTGCCATGGCACTTCAATCTCAAAGGTTGCACCGCCTCCGGTCGTCACGAGGCGCACGTCCCCACCATGATCGCGCGCGATTTCGCGGACGATGGCAAGCCCAAGCCCTGTCCCGTCCGACCGGGCGGTTGCGAACGGTTCGAACAGGCGGTCCCGGATTTCGTCGCTCACGCCCGGACCCGTGTCCGCAACGCGCAACAGCAGATTGCCATCGCGGGGAAAGGCATCGACAACGACGGACCCACCGGCGGGGGTGTTTTGGATGGCGTTGAGGATCAGGTTGTCCAAGGCCCGCTGCATCTGAGAGGGATCAAAACGGGGTAACGGATTGTGCAGTTCCTGAGTTCCAATTTTCAGCGCGAGACCTTCCCCTGCCGCCAGCTCCCGATGGGCTTCGACGGTGCGCTGCAGGAACGAGGGCAACTCGACATCCGCGAATTTGGGGTTGCGCGCCTGGGTCATTTCAAGGAGGTCGCGCAACAGGGCGTCGAGGCGGGCCACCTGCTGCAGGATAGCTTCGAGAGAGGTGTCCTTGCGCGCAGGATCACTCGACGCGAGAGCATTCTCTGCCTTCAGGCGCATTGCCGCGATCGGATTGCGGATCTCATGCGCGAGGCCGGCTGACAGACGTCCGACGGCCGCAAGACGTTCGGCCGCGGTCGCGCGTCGTCGTTCCAGCGACACGCGCTCACCGGTGCTGTTCACGGCATCCACCAGGCGGTCGAGTTCCTGCTCGCCGGTGCTTGGAAGCTTCGGAAGATCGACCGAACCGCTTTCCCGGTCGCCAAGAGCGGTCTCGAGCAGCGCGATTTTCCGCGACCATGAATAGAGCAGGCGAGCGAGCCAAACGGCAGAGCCAAAGATCGTCAGAGCAAGGACAAACAGGCCGGCCAGCAATTGATTGTAGGCTGGTCCTTCGGCCGTGAACGTTCGCGTCATGGTCCAGCCGGTCACGCCCTGGAGCGGCCCGCGAAGCGGGCAGGCGTGCACAAGAAGGACCTGGGACCGCCCGGATTGGCGATTAGAGGCGGGACGTCCGGACCGCAAGGCTTCAACGTTCACCTGCCGGATCGTGTTCAATTCCGCAGCCGGAAGGTCGGTCTTTGGCCCTGTACCCTCGTAAGAGGGAAACGCGTATGCAAGCGAGCCCGCATCAGCCTGCCATATTCCCCCCTCCACGCCGATGGCACTTGCAAGGGCGGCCTCCACGACCGTTACAAGCTGCTGCTTGAGCAGGTCATCGACGGGTGCGCCGCCCCATCCGGAGACGAAGAATTGATAGCGGTCGGCAATATCACGGCAGGCCCGCCCCACCAATTCTTCGGATCGCGCAACGCGCGCAATTGAAGTCTGCTGAAATGACTCGAATAGAAGATATGCGGTCGCTCCACCCGAAACGACCAGCATGATCCAAAGAGCCAACAGTCGGGACCGCAGAGATCGCATCGAAATACCAATAAGGCACGGATGCCGCGGCTCTGCGCTCGCCCCTGTTGGCGCGCAGCCGGTCGTGGGTAGTCCGCGAGGGGCTACGGTGGCTGGCAGCGGTCCTGATCACGTATCCAAGATATACTGGAATTAGCGGATTGCCCGGCCAAAAAATTATATTTTTAGTTCAATCACATACGCGTTCGCAGTGTTGTTCCGAGTGGCGCGCCATGATGCCGTGATTTTCGCGGCTCGCGGTAAAACCAAAATCCTTGGCGCGGCTTTTGCTCGCCGAACGTCGAACATCACGGCGCTTCGGTCAGGCCCAATTCTCAGCTCTGATTCCCGGCATGCGGCTGAACTCGCGCATATTATTGGTTACGACGATCAGCCCTTCGCTACGGGCATGACCGCCAATCTGCATATCATGCGGGCTGCAGGGCGCTCCCGCACGTTCCAGTTCCGCCCTGACCTGTCCGTAGTGCGCCGCCGCTTTAGCCTCGAACGCCAACACGTCGAGGCGCGCCACGAAATGCTGGATCGCGGTCAGGTTATCGACACGGCGAGCCGATTTCTCCGCGCCATAATGCAACTCACCGAGCGTGATGCTGGAGATGCAGAGTTCCTCCGCCAATGCGTTGAATTTCTCCAGCAGATTCGGCGGATAATTCTTCATCACATGGATGCAGATATTGGTATCGAGCATGTAGGTGAGCATCAGAGCGGCTCGCGCTCCTCGGCCGGCGGCTGCTCGCGCTCAGCCATGAAGTCGTCACTTGCGCGCGGACCTTGCTGAAACAAGTCGTCCCACCGTCTGCCTTGTGGTACGATCAGGCGGCTGCGGCCAATCTTCAAAATATCCACCTGATGCACGCCCGCTGGGAAGGCAACGGCCTTGGGCAGCCGGACGGCCTGGCTGCGATTGCTGGTGAATACCGTAGAGCTTGTCATGGCATTATTTCTATGTATATCCAACAAGGATATACATAGATGAACCGTCGTATTTTGCAAGGGGCATTGGCCTAACTAACGGCGGGGTTGGTGGGTCCGCGAGCTGCGAAACGTGCATTGGTTCTGGTTATGAAAGCGATTCCGCCCATCCGAGACCTGCAACTGGAGTGACGAAAGATGAGTTCAACCGTTGCCGATTTCATCGCGACGGAAGCGCGCCTGGGCGCCCAGAACTACGAGCCGCTCGGCGTGGTTCTGTCGCGCGGCGAAGGGGTCTGGGTGTGGGATACGCAAGGCAACCGTTATCTCGATTGCCTGTCCGCCTATTCGGCTGTCAACCAGGGCCACTGCCATCCGAAGATCCTGTCCGCCATGGTGGAGCAGGCGGGCAGGCTGACGTTGACCTCCCGCGCCTTCCACAATGACCAGCTGGCTTCCTTCTACGAGCAGATCGCGGATCTGACCGGCTCCCACAAGGTGCTGCCCATGAACAGCGGCGCCGAGGCAGTGGAGAGCGCGATCAAGTCCGTGCGCAAGTGGGGCTACGAGGTGAAGGGCGTGCCGGACGGGCAAGCCGAGATCATCGTCTGCGCCGACAACTTCCACGGACGCACCCTTGGTATCATCGGCTTCAGCACCGACGCGGCGGCCGTTGAGCATTTCGGGCCATTCGCGCCGGGCTTTCGGATCATCCCCTTCGGCAACGCCGGGGCGCTGGAGGAGGCGATCACGCCGAACACGGTCGCCTTCCTGGTCGAAGCGATCCAGGGAGAGGCCGGCGTCATCATCCCGCCATCCGGCTATTTTGCGAAGGTCCGCGAACTCTGCACCGCGCACGACGTGATGTTGATCTTGGACGAGATCCAGACCGGGCTAGGCCGCACCGGCAAACTGCTCGCCGAGCAGCACGATGGCATTGAGGCAGACGTGACGCTGCTCGGCAAGGCGTTGTCCGGCGGCTTCTATCCGGTGTCGGCCGTGCTTTCGAACAACGCGGTGCTCGGCACCCTGAAACCCGGCCAGCACGGCTCGACCTTCGGCGGCAACCCGCTGGCCTGCGCGGTGGCGCGGGCAGCCCTGCGCGTACTCGTCGAGGAAGGGATGATCGAGAATGCAGCCGTCCAGGGCGCGCGCTTCCTCGATGGCCTGAAGAGCATCCGCACCAACACGATCCGGGAGGTGCGCGGACGCGGGCTGATGCTGGCGGTCGAGCTTCACCCGGAAGCGGGCGACGCCCGTCGCTACTGCGAGGCCCTGCAGAGCAGAGGCATCCTTGCCAAGGACACCCATGGACACACGATCCGGATCGCGCCGCCGCTTGTGATCACCGCGGATCAGGTCGACTGGGCGCTGGAGCGGATCGCAGCCACGTTGAGGCACGATTTCTCGTGATGGCGGCGCCCGGCAAACGAGCAAAGGAATAGATGGCTTGCTCACGTACCTTGCTACCGCGTCGCAAGGCATCAGCCGGCGACTTCTATCGCATTGAGCTCGCACCACTCGCGCAAGGCTTGTTCGGTGGCTTTCGCTTCGAAATCGTACCAGGAATCAAGAACGTCTCTTCGTATCAGCAGCGCTCGAAATTTCTTGTAGGCGCCTCTCTTGCTGAAGATATATCTAACCTCATCGAAGTCGCTCGGCAGAAATTCGCGTGCAAAGTCCAGCGCCAGCGGCTTGCCGAGACCGAGCTCTTGTTTGTCGGGGATCGCGACGTATTTCTCATCATCCTCGACGTCATCAGGCATCTCGTCGTTCAACTCGTCCAGGTCGGAAAATTCGGAGCGGCAATAGATCTTGCCGGTACGCCTGCACAGGATGGCCTGATGCGTGCCGAAGTCTCCGCTCATTCCAGCGAATTCGAACGCTGTGAGTATTTCCTGAAAGCTGACGGGCATTGGTCTGCCTGGCGAAATGTGACGGTGCCGGTTACGCCGCCCTTTTTTCGGCTCGGGCGGATCAACATATTGGCGAGGATGCCGCTGCGCCCGTGCAGGCGACGATCATCGCGGTCGATAGCCGGTGTTTTCGGTTCCGAATCTCGGTGATACGCTTGCACCTGTCAACCGGCAGATATCGCGGGACGCGCGAGCGGGGGCTTGCTATCATCGATTGGTCGCGATCGGCGCAGGGCGTTATGCCATCATGGAAAAGAAAAAATGTGTGAGTTCGCAGTGCTGTTCGGCGTGGTGCGCTCGCCAAATTCGATCGGGCCCAAATTGCATGCAACGATGGATGGAGCCGTATTTTGAGCTTTCTCACCAAGCTTCCGGCCGAGCTTTATAATCCGGACGCGTTCAAGCAATTTTCCGGCGGGACGGAATTCGAGATCGGCAACGCCAGGGCGATGGCGTGGATGTCGCAGCTTGCTTACGAGACCGACGAGCCCGAAAAAATCGCGAAAATTCTGCAATCGTTCGGGCTCGCTCTGGTCGAGGGCGGAGTGCTTGTCGAGGAATCCAAGACCGTGCTGCCAAAGGCGAGCACGCATTGTTTCGTCGCCAGCCACCCGATGGCCGTGATCGTCGCGTTCGCCGGCACCGATCCGGTCTCGCTGGCCAACTGGATTTCGGACTTCGATGCGCATCTGGACGTGACGACCGACACGGCTGAAGGCTACGAAGTAGCCGCCGACGTCGTCTGGTCCGAACTGAAGCAATTGCTCGAACAATGCGTTCCGCCGGGCGGCAAGGTTTTCGTCACCGGGCACAGCCTGGGCGGCGCGCTCGCGGCACTGATCGCGAACCGGATCGGCACCGAGTTGCAGGCCGACGTCGACGCCGTCTACACCTTCGGCATGCCGCGCCCGGGCAACAAGGCGTTTGCCGAATTGTACAATCAACAGCTGGGGATGCGCACCTATCGGCTGATCCACGGCGACGATATTGTGCCGACCGTCGCACCCACTTCGTTTGGTTTCAGACATCTCGGGCGGGTTCTGAACTGCGAACGACAGGGCAGGTTCGATAAAGCCAGTCTGGCCTCCGATACGAGTTCGGATTTTCCCCCCTTCGTCAGCGGCGTTGCCAAGGATCTCAGGGATCATTTACTTGGGCCGCTTTCCGCGGTGCTGTCGATCGCGGCGCGGATCAAACTGGCCACGGCGCTCCTGACCGGCATGGGATTTTCGAACATGCGTACCGATCCCGGAGGAATTCTGATCGATATGCTGCCGCCGCGGCTGCGCGATCACATGCCGGACCGCTACATCGGCGCCTGCAATGGCTGATTTCCGCGGCGTCTTTCCCTATCTGGTGTCGCCGGTTGATGCTGACGGAAAAGTCCGCACCGACGTGCTCGGCCGTCTCTGCGACGATCTTATCAAGTCGGGCGTGCACGGGCTGACGCCGCTCGGCTCGACCGGCGAGTTCGCCTATCTCAACACCGCGCAGCGCAGGACCGTGGTGCAGACCACGATCGAAGCGGTAAAGGGCCGCGTGCCGGTGGTCGCCGGTGTCGCATCGACCGCGACGGCCGATGCCGTCGCGCAGGCGCAGTCGTATGAGAAACTGGGCGCCGACGGCATTCTTGCAATTCTGGAAGCGTATTTCCCGCTCGGCGATGCGCAGGTCGAATGCTATTTTCGCGCCATCGCGGATGCCGTTGATATTCCCGTGGTGATCTACACCAATCCGCAATTTCAGCGATCCGATCTGACGCTCGACGTGATCGCGCGACTCGCCACCCATCCGCGGATCGGCTACATCAAGGATGCCTCCACCAATACCGGGCGGCTGTTGTCGATCATGAACCGCTGCGGCGACGCTATCCGCGTGTTCTCGGCCTCGGCGCATATCCCGGCCGCGGTGATGCTGATCGGCGGGGTCGGCTGGATGGCGGGCCCGGCCTGCATCATTCCGCGCCAGAGCGTCGAGCTTTACAATCTCTGCAAGGCCACGCGCTGGGACGAGGCGCTGACGCTGCAACGCAGATTGTGGCGCATCAACGAAGCCTTTGCGCGCTACAATCTGGCCGCCTGCATCAAGGCCGGGCTTGCCATCCAGGGTTACGACGTCGGCGATCCGCTTCCGCCGCAGGCCGCATTGACGCCGGACGAGCGCAAGGCGGTCGAAGCGGTGCTGCGGGAGATCGGGTGACAGTTCGCCTGCCGTCCGTCATTCCGGGGCGCGCGCAGCGCGAACCCGGAATCCAGAGATGATCAGCTCGAGATTCCGGGTCTGCGCCTGACGGCGCATCCCGGAATGACGGAGCAAGGGACAAGCCCGGCCATGACGATTTTTGAACGCCGCGGACATCAAAACGTTGGTTGGCCTGTTCCTTGCGTATCGGCTAGAACGCAGCGACTGAACAAAGAGACTCCAAGGACAAACTGATGAATATTCTTCCCGGCAACATGCGTTTCGGGGCGGGCCAGCCCGTCAAGCGGCTCGAAGATCAGCGACTTCTCACCGGGAAGGGGCAGTTCATCGACGACAGACCGGAAGACGGCGCGTTGTGGCTGCATGTGCTGCGCTCGCCGCATGCCCACGCGAACATCGTGTCGATCGATATCAAGGCCGCCAGGGAAATGCCTGGCGTCGAGGCGGTTTACACGGGCGCCGATCTGGTCGCCGACGACATCGGCACCCTTCCGACGCTGCTGGTTTTCAAGCGGCCCGACGGCTCGCCGATGACGGCGCCGCCGCGGCGGCTGCTGGCCCACGAAATCGTGCGTTTTGCCGGCGAGCCGGTCGCGGCGGTGGTGGCGACATCGCGGGTCGCGGCGCAGACCGCCGCGGAAGCGATCGTGGTCGAATATGACGTGCTGCCGTCGGTGGTCGATCCGGTTGCCGCCATCAAGCCCGGCGCGCCGGCGGTATGGGCGGAGGTGCCCGATAACATCGCCGCTGCCATGAGCTACGGCGACGCGGCCGCGGTCGAAACGGCGTTCGCCAGCGCCGCGCATGTGGTCTCGCTCGATCTCATCAGCCAGAAACTGATCCCGTCCGCGATGGAGCCGCGCAGCACCATCGCCGAGATCGAGAAGAAGACCGGGCGGCTGATCCTGCACGTCCAATCGCAGACGCCGGGCTCGACCCGCGACCTCCTCGCCGAAGCGATCCTGAAGCGCCCGAAGGAAAGTGTGCGCGTGCTAGTCGGCGATATCGGCGGCGGTTTTGGCCAGAAGACCAGCCTCTATCCGGAAGACGGCATGGTGGCCTACGCCGCGGTCAAGCTTAACCGCAAGGTGCGCTGGCGCGGCGACCGCACCGATGAGTTCGTCGGCGGCACCCATGGCCGCGATCTGACATCGACCGGCGAATTCGCGCTCGACGCCAAGGGCCGGGTGCGGGCCTATCGGGTGCGCTCGGTTGGCGGCACCGGCGCCTATCTCA
>Ga0137412_10000047_pt1 | contig 18637 bp, 8 predicted proteins | sample CZODoug2_1_16fun_FD_122160 | JGI IMG/M metagenome (GOLD analysis project Ga0137412, IMG submission 122160) | Vadose zone soil fungal communities from Angelo Coast Range Reserve, California, USA - CZODoug2_1_16fungal (Hybrid Assembly) | ecosystem: Environmental > Terrestrial > Soil > Vadose zone...
CGTTTGCTCCGAGACCGACTAATTTTTTTGGTTTCAGTTTTGCAACCGTACTCTCAAGGCGGAATGGTTATCGCGTTAACATCGTTACCAATTTTAATAAACTAATAACTACCATTCATCGTTGACAGTGAGAGGTAACTGGGTATCAAATCCTATTCCCTGTTCTCACCTTCGTTCCTCAGCGTCAATCATTATTGGATAAAAAGTCTTCACTCTTAGTATTCCACTTAGTATCTACGGATATCAGCCCTGCTCTAAGTATTATTTGGTTTATCCTCTTTTTGATTCTATCTTCTAGTAATCCTACCTATACTAATTAAAAACAAATTTAAGTAAAAGTATTGTTTTATATTTGTTTTATATATTAGAGCTTTTTTATAAATAGGAGTTTTAAAAGCTGCCTACTAACCCTTTACGCCTGTTTAGGACGACTAACGTTCGCGTTTCTGGTGTTACCGAGTCTTCTGGCACCAGTAATTTAGACAACACTTATAGTAAGGTAATATCATTTTTTTTACCCTTACGTTATCACAATAAGCACTTATTAGGTGTTTTGTGATTTCAGTTAGCTAGTTCACTCTTCCGAGCATTGACTAAGATTCTTGACTGCAGATTGCATAAGCAATTTGGGGCTTTTCATTCCCAATGTGGCCACTTGTTCTTTCAAATATGGCTATTGATCGTAGGCTTGGTAGGCCTTTACCCTACCAACTACCATTAAACAAAATAAATCGACTCTTATAGTAGAAACTTTCCTTTTTTTATAATTAAGCTTAAACTACGCTTTTAAAGCTTATCCCCTATTTAAGAGGTCTATAAGGTATCTTATTTATCATTACTCACCTTTACACCTTTTTCTATACTTTTTTTTCTAGAATAATAGATTTGCATGTCTTAAAACTACTGAAAAACGTTCAATCAGAACCAAAATTAAATTCTTCTAACTATTTAAACTATAAAAATAATTTTTATAATCGTATTTTATTTGCTTAGCGCAATATTTATTATCTTCTTTTATTTACCAATTTGCTCTATAAAACCTAATATTTTTATAGCAATTAATTAATAAAAATCTTAAGTACTTTTGGGTGCAACCCCTTGACAGGTAAAGAGCAAGGGTTGCTTAAAACATTGCTGTTTACTGTTACCCAAATACAAGTTTATTTTTCCTTATGTTATTTGCTTAAACTCTCATTTGCTTATACTCTCCCTTGCTTAAGATTCTCCTTTGCTTAAGACTATCCTTTGCTTTTGCCTATTGCAAAGCACAGGCAAAAGTGCAAAGCACAGGCAAAAGTGCAAAGCACAGGCAAAAGGGCAAAGAAAAGGAAAAAGTTAACAGAAAAGGCAAAGGGGGTAACCCCTCCCCCGCTCTGGACCGCTCTGGACCGCTCTGGACCGCTCTGGACCGCTCTGGACCGCTCTGGACCGCTCTGGACCGCTCTGGACCCGGGAACTAGAGTTATTATAATAATATTTAATTATTTTTATTCTTTTTTCCACACTCGGCCGCATGCCTCCCTTTTTTTGTTTTGTTTGTTTTAGAAGTGAGCAGTAAAGGAATCGAACCTCTTACGGTATTTAACCAATTCTTTTACAGAGAACCACCATTACCAATCGGATCACCTGCCCTTTATTATATTATTAAATTATTTTTTTTTTATTTATATAGCTATATAATCCTTAAAACAAGTTTATTTACCTTTGCTTTTACTATTCCTTTGCTTAAGACTCTCCAAGGCTTCCAGTTGCAAGATGAACGACAGTCCTCGGACAAACTAAAGGTTCCTTTGTTACTCTAGCAAAGCACAGGCAACAGAGAAAAGGCAAAAGTGCACAGAAAAGGCAAAAGGCAAAGCAAAGGCAACAGAGAATAGAGTCTAATTTTATTAAATAATTATTATATTCTTTTAAGAGTTATTTATTTTAGATCTGCAATTTAAATATTTTTAATAATATATTGATTACTTGCAAAGGCAACCACCATATTTAAAGTAAAGGTATAATATTAGATATTAATACTATAATTATATTTGATTTTTAAAAACTAGTATAGCAAATAAAAATACAAATAATCTATTTTATTATCTCTGGCCTTTGCCTGTTGTCCTTGATTTTTAAAAAGCAGGGCAAACCCTCAGGTTGTCCGAGGATTTGTTAAAAAGTCCCAAGGAGGGTAGGCTAGAGCAAAGGATAGGTTTCTTTATGAAACAATCTAAATAAATTTAGCGATTATCACTATTATTCAATTCTCTTAAACCTATTTATGCTTAGCTCCAATATAATATTTTGAATCTTTTACACCTATAATCAAAGTATTATTAATAAGAAATTCACCCCTTTTATATATTAACCTTTCAATTAATACTAGTAAAATACAAAGGGGTTTTGCTTCCTTGCTTAAGCAAGGCTTAAATTAAAAACCAAAATATTAAAATATAGAGTAGTGAAGATTTATAATTTTTAAATACGTAAATAACATAAATCCCATTAATACTAAAATTTATCTAACTAGAAAATCAGAAGGAAATAGTAATATTTCATATACTACAAAACAATACTAGTTTTATTAAGTATTAAGTATTAAGTATTTAAGTATTAAGTATTAAGTATTAAGTATTTAAGTATTAAGTATTAAGTATACCTATATTAAGCAGCAGCGGAATCTATTCATACTAGAAAATCTGTCGGAGAAACAGCTTCAACAACTATGGGCATAAACCCATGCCATACTCCACAAATTTCAGAACATTGTCCGTAAAAAGTACCTGGTCTTTCTGCTAAAAATGATACTTGATTTAATCTACCAGGTACACAATCTAATTTAAGTCCTAATGATGGTACAGCGAAAGAGTGTAATACATCAGAACCTGTTACAATTAATCTAATATGGCAATCTACAGGTATAACTAATTTATTATCTACATCTAATAATCTAAATTGACCTAATTCTAAGTCTGATTCAGGTATCATATATGAATCAAAATCAATAGATTCTCCACTATCTGTGATAAAATCTGAATACTCATAAGACCAATACCATTGATGACCTATTACTTTGATTGTTAAAGTAGGAGATATTACTTCATCCATTAAATATAGTAATCTAAATGAAGGGAAAGCAACAACAATTAAAATTAAAGCAGGTGTAATTGTCCAGATTAATTCTAAAACAGTACCATGTGTTAAATATTTATGAGCTATAGGGTTATTATTTGAACTATAATAATAAATTATAGAAAAAAAAGCCCAAAATACAGCAAAACATATTATAATTAAATAGAATCCAATTGTATTATGTAAAGTAACTAAACCTGTGAAACCTGGAGCAGCACTATCTTGAAACCCTAATTGCCAAGGCTGTGGAGCATCATTAAAAATAGTATTAAAAATTGAAAAAAAATTTGTCATTTATTTATTTTATTTTTTGGTCTTAATTTATTTGTTTTTGTTGTTTTTGCTAGTGTCTGCCTTTTGCTTAAAAAGGTCCTCTCTATATAGAGCATAGGATTTGCTTGCCATTAACCACTGCTTAAAATAGACGCTTTTAGCTTAAATATCCTAAAATTGATCGTGGTAGTGATGGAGGTAATGATGGTTAAAATTGGGAAAAGGCTAGAAAAAAAAAATAAAAATAGAGGTATTTAACTTTTGGGGTGAGTCCTTTGCTGCAACCCTTTTTATTTGCTCTTTTGGGGAGAGTCCTTTGCTTTTTATTTGCTCTGTTGCCTTTTCTCTGTTGCCTGTGCAATAGTAAAAAGCAAGCCTTGTCCCTTTTGGGGAGAGTCCTTTGCAAAAGCACAGGGAGGACTTTTGGGGAGAGTCCTTTGCAAAAGCAAAGGAAAAGCAAAGGTAAAAAGTCCCCAGGAACACCTTGGAGAGTTTAAGCAAAGGTTAAATAAGAATAAGGAGCGAAGAGATAAGCTGTAATTTATAAGATATATTAAAAGGCAAGCTCCAGTGCAAAAGCTTTTTTATTTATTATATTTTTATTTATTAAATATCTACTCTGCTCCGCAGCCTCGCTTTTATTTAGAGTAAAAATAAGTAAAAGTATTTATCATTTTATATATTTCGTCTCTAGCTAATCAATTCTTATCAGTAGGATTAATGTAAGGGTTAATAGGAAAACAAAAAATTATGAAAGAAAAGACCTGAAGGAAATGAATGGAAAAATAGGCTTTTTTGTTTTTTTTGGACCCTTGCTTGTTAAAAAATAAAGGGAATGCGGGTAAGGGTTACCCAAAAGGAAAAGCAGAACAAAGCAATTAAACTACAATAATTAAATTATTTCGCATCTTAAGATTTATCTTGAGGGTAAATTCTTGTAAAGTTAAAAAAATTGTTTTTTTTTTACAATCTGATTTTAAAGGATTCGAACCTTTTTATAAAAACCTGTTAGTTTTGGGCAACCCTTTTTATCTTTTGGGGAGAGTCCTTTGCACTTTTGGGGAGAGTCCTTTGCAATAGGCAAAAGCAAAGGAAAATCAAGGGATTGCACCCAAAAGTGCCTAGCTTCAATTTAAAAAGGTGGGATGTGGTTTAAAGGTACGAGGAAGTAATTACTGAATATCAGGCATATGATCAATTAATATCACTTTGTTGGATAATAAAAGTAGTAGAAATAATTTGTGAAAACTTAAAAATATTTTGTTTCTCTACTTTTATAAAAGGAGGTAATTTACTAAAAAAGACAGTCAAAAAAATAAATAAATTATGTCTACCCTTGCTTTTTCCTTTTGGGGAGAGTCCTTTGCAATAGGCAAAAGCAAAGGAAAATCAAGGGATTGCACCGTTGCGGGTTAGGGTTTCCCAAAAGAAAATGGAAAAATCAATAAACTCTATTTTTAAAGGTATTAAAAAAGGATATCAAATTCCTACTTTACCTAACCATATCCTTGAATTTACTAATAAACCTTTAATTAGAATTATGAGATTTATAAGTGGGGTTAGTTTTTTAACTATTTTAAATAAATCTTATTTAAATTATCATATATCTATCTTATTTATTGCTATGTTTTTTGCTGTTATTTTCACTATTTACCATTTTTATCTAGCTTATCATAGATTTAAACATATTATATTTTTATTAAAATCTGGTGCTTATGAAGTTAGAAACTATCCTTTAGATAGACTAGCTTTTTTAATGGCTAATACTATAGATTGTTTAAAAGGTGTTTGTGAACAAACTCAACCTATAGGCCTAGGTTTAGGTTTAATGTTAAGGACATATTAAATATTTAAATATGGTAATGTTGAACCTTTTTTTGGTCCTCTGTTAGGAGGTGCTTTAAATACTGTTTTACCTGAAAAACTAGCAATGAGTCAGTAAAAATAGTTAGAAGTACTTTTGAACTATTAAGAGCTAATAAAAAAAAAAATACTCAAATTACTAACACTTTTTTAGATCAATTAAAAGAGTCTAATCTTCAAGGATATTTGTCTCTTTGGCCTGTGCCTGAAGTCCTTGATTTTGCCTGTGCTTAAGTCTGTTGCAAAGCAAAGGACTCTCCCCAAAATAAAAAGCAACCCTTGTCCCTTAAGCCTGTGCTTTTGCAAAGGAAGGACTTTTTTAAATAGTCCCAAGGAGGGAAGGCTAGAGCAAAGGATAAGTGAATTTGAGGAAATGAAAACCTTTTATTAGATAAACTAGAGGAGTTAAAATCGAGAAATAGTGCACTTAGAACTGAGCTTAAGAATAAAATATCTTAAATAATATATAAAATATAATCTATATGATCTAAAGGTTCATCAATATCTATAGAATCCGTATCAGAATAAAATAAAGTAAAATTATCTCTAGTTTTAAACTTGCTCATATGTATTCTAGCACAAGCAGTTACAGCAGCTGCAATAGGTATAGAAATATTAAGAGTTTTCTTTTTAGTTTTATCTTCCCAATTATGTGTATCAAAGAACGAAATTAATTCATTACCATTTTTTAAATCAACAACATTAGTAATTACTTTTGTTGCATTTAATTTTAAGGTTTCTGCACTTACTACAATTAAATGAGTTTCCATATGAGGTTTCATACCAAATCTCAAATATAAAGTATTTAATAATAATTTAGATATAATATAGTCTGGACTATCTTTTAGACTATTAACTTTTAAATTATAAAGATGTTCCACATAATCCTTAAAAATATTAGCTTCTTCAAATAAGTATCCTCTTAAGATTTTAAATTTATATCCGTATTTTGCAGCATTAAATAATTCTTCAGAAAAATAAGTACCTCTCCAAGTTCCTAGTGGTGCTACGGTTCTGTCTCCATTTTTAGTCTTTAATCTAGTTTGAAGTAATGGTACTTTCATACTCTTAGGTGCTTCTAATTCAAAGAAACCAAATAGTTTATTAATTAAATTATAACTAGAACCAGGTCCAACTAAAGAAATATCTCCCTCAAAGAAAGTAGGGTTTCCAACTGGCATATTAAAAGATTGCATAACGTAAGGATATAAAGAATTAACATCATATCTATAAACCTTTTTTCCTTTTTCTGAGTAAGGTTTATAAACATCTACTGCTCCTCCAGTATAAGCTTCTTTAAGCTCATTAAATAGTTCACCTTCTATTATAGAAATTTTCGCATCTTTAAGGAATTTAGACCTAAAGATAGCAAAAGCTAGAGCCGATAAAGTAGGATATTTTAAAACATCTAATCTAAACAACTTTAATATTTTTATTTGAAATATATTAATTATTTGATATAAAGTCTTACAATCTTGTTCACAATATTTAATAGTCTCTGTTCTAAGACACCAATTATTTTCATAAGTGTTATAATATTTATTATAATCTTCCTGTGAAATACTATCAAAATATTTTATATCAGGTACTACCCCTTTATAATTTAGGGGGATATTAATATCATTAACAAATGCATAAGGAAATACTCCTTTGTTTTCTACGTTAAAATTAATAGCTAACTTTCTTAAAGAACTAGGTAATAACAGATAAGAATCTCTAAAAAATAAATTGAACTTAGTATTATTAAATTCAAATAAAAACTTTAAATCAATAATTCGACCCTCCCTCATTATAGGTTTAATAGGAAAAATAGTTAATTCTGAAAATATTCTTAATATAAATATAGCATCAAAAAATGAAAAGTTATGAAGATACACTTTATAATTATGATATTTATGTCTCATTAAATAAACTAATGAAGACTTTAACATTAAATCTGGACTTTCAAAGTCGGATAAATAAAATGAAGTAAATTTTATATCGTCATAAATAGAAACACTATAAGGAGTCATAACACCATTTATAGTTCTAGTTTCTAAATCCATAGTTACAAAGTTTTTACTTATAAACCCTGAACTAATAATTTTTTCAATAAACTTAACTTCTTTTTTAAGTTTTTTCAAAACAAGTTTTCCATAAATAAAGACATATTCTTGATTTTTTATTTTTCCTTTTGGGGTCAGCCTAAGCCGCAATGGTGCTAGCCCTTGATTGAGCCTGTCAAAAGCAATCCTTGTCCTAGGACTTTTTAAAAAGTCCGCTGGAGGGTGATAAACGAATTAAGTTTTCCTTTTTCTATTTGTTCATAAGTAAATTCAAGAATTACTTTATCTTTATATTTTTAAGTAAAAAAAGAGGAAAGATCTAAATCTTATAAAATAAAAACTATCACCCTCTAAAAGATAGTTTTAATAAAGTTATAATTTACCATAATAAATTAATTTACATAGCTACGGTTTTCCTATTGATCAATAGTGTAATAATCTAAAGTAAATTTAAAGAGAATTACTCCTCTTCATAAATGGTACCCATTAGTTTTAAAACATGAATTCTTTGAGATAGGTCCTCTAGCAACCTTTGCTATAGCCTTCCCTCCTTGGGACTATTTAAAAAAGTCCTTCCTTTGCAAAAGCACAGGCTTAAGGGACAAGGGTTGCTTTTTATTTTGGGGAGAGTCCTTTGCTTTGCAACAGACTTAAGCACAGGCAAAATCAAGGACTTCAGGCACAGGCTAGAGATGGTAGGCAAAAGAAGATAAATATTTAATGGATTATAGTGATAAAAGTACTATTAATAAGAAATTCACCCTTTTATATATTAAATAAATTTTTTAAATAATAAAAGTATCGATGACAATTATTGTAGTAACATTAAAAATTAAAAAAAAGTATTTTAAAGGGGTTATTAAGGAACAAAAAAGCAAATTTATAAAAAAAGGAGGTATATACCAAAAGCTTATCTATGAATAAATTAAAAATCTATTAAAAGTGCCCTTTCCTTGCTTTTGATCAATCAAGGGCAAAGTGAAGGGTAAAAAAAATAGGTTTGAATTTATTTAATCACACTAAGCGATCCTAAGGTAAACCTTGTTTAAAAACACTTCCTGAAGTAAAACATTTTATTAGGGAAAGGAAAGGAAATCAACCGAGACTCCGAAAGTAATGGTGAGTGAAATCGGATTAGCCTAATCGTGTATATTTTATACACTTAAATAAAATTAACTTGAAATCTATAAACTGATAAAACAAATATATAGTTATAATTTTATATCTTTATTTTTAATCTTTAAAGCAACCTTTAGGTTGTCCGAGGAATTTTTAAAAGAAAGTCCCAAGGAATGATAAAATTTATATATTTTTATATTCATGTATTTTTGTACTAAATAAGGTATCCGAGTCCTGTAAAGTTAATATTAAATAATAAATTAAGTCGTCTAAGTTTTAAATTAAAAAAATTACTTAAAATAACTTAAATTGAGTACGATGAGAGTAAACTTGTCGGAATAAAGGGGAACCATCCTCTAAGGCTAAGTATTATAAATTTAGCGATAGTGAAAAAGTACTGTAAAGGAAAATTTTGAAAAGCAAGTAGTATACTAAGTATTCCATAGTTTAAAAATTAGAAATTAATAATTTTAATTATTTTTAATCTCTTCTATTATTAAAAGTGCCCTCTTTGCCTTTGCTTTGCACTTTTGCCTTTGCTTTGTACTTTTGCCTTTGCTTTGCAAAAGGCAAAAGCAAAGGATAAGCAAAAGCAAAATATAGTAAAAAGCAAAGGTTAAAGGGTAAAAATTATAATTAGAAAACGTGGAATGGTGAAATAGATCATGAATTAGTAACTCTATAAGCAGTCGAAATACTACTTTCCCAAGAAGTAATGTATAACGGCGTACCTTTTGCATAATGGGTCAGCAAGTTAATAGGAGTAGCAAGGTTAATAACCTTAGCGAAAGCGACTAGACTAAAGTAAATTTTAAATTATTTTTTTTTTTACTTTTGGGTGCAATCCCTTGATTGGTCAAAAGCAAGGGAAGATAAAATAAAAATTCAGTAGTAGTGGGTAAGTTACTTCTATTAGACCCGAAGCCAGGTGATCTTACCAAGACCAGATTATAATGGATCGAACGGTTGAATGTTGCATAATTCTCCGAAGAGTTTTGGTAAGCGGTGAAATGCCAATCTGACCTGGTGCTAGCTGGTTTTCTACCGAAACATATTTAAGTATGACGTCTATCTAAGTCTTTAATAAAATTATTTTATCTTTAGACTTCCAGCGGACCTTTGTCCAAGGACGACCTAAAGGTTGCTTTGCACTTTTGCCTTTTCTTTACTTTTGGGTGCAATCCCTGGATTGGTCAAAAGCAAGGGAGGATAGTAAAAAGCAAAGTAATAAAAGGCATAAATTTATGGAGGTACAGCAAGGCAATTCCCAACAATTTTATTTATTATATTTAAAATTATTTTAAATTTTATTCGTTTAGGTTGCGGGGATCTAGAAAATCTTACCTTTGGAAGCGAATCTCGGAATTACATAAATTGATGATAGATATTCAGACTGCTCATGCTAAGTTGGGCAGTCAAGACGGAAACAGCCGAGAACACTGATCAAGGTCCCAAATAGATTGTTAAGTGAAAATAAGGACGTAGCAATATCAAATACAGCTGTGAAGTGAGCCTGGCAGTCGCTACTTTTAATGATCGTACGTAACAACGCATCAGCAGTAAAATTATTTAATATAAATAATAGATAGTAGCGCCGAAAATTTAACGGGTCTTAAACAATCAACCGATATCGTGTTGATTAAAATTAAGTGAACATTCGCCCCACTTTTTGTTCTTATTCTATTTTGACTTTTGGGTGCAATCCCTTGATTGGTCAAAAGCAAGGGTTAAAAACAAATGCAAAAGCAATTGCAGGCTCAAGCCGAGTGTGGAAAAATTATTTAGTTTTAATCTAGGTAGTAGAACATTCAGTAAAACTGTTGAAAAAATAGTGTTTCATTATTTTGAGGTTACTGAAGAGAGAATGCTGACATGAGTAACGTAAAAAATTCCTATAATGGAATTCGCCGAATATGAAAGGGTTGCAAATGAGAAAGGTTAAACCGTTTTGTTTTAATGCGGCCTCTAAGGACTATAGCCAAAGCTATGGCTGATGAGTAAAAAATAGAAAGTCCAAAATTTAAAAAATGGACCAGGAAAAAAATATTTTTAACTACCGTACCCTAAACCGACACAGGTTCATAGGTAGAGTATACTTAGGCGTAGAGCTAAAAGTTGTTAAGGAACTCGGCAAGTTCACCTCATAAGTTTGACGACAAGAGGTACCTAAAGTTTTTACAATTTTGTTTTTTAAAGTTAAATTGAAAAAAAAATAGGTGGCACAGAATCGGAGGCCCCGACTGTTTACTAAAAACACAACACAGTGCAATCATTAATATGGTAGTATACTGTGTGAAATTTGCCCAATGCCATTAATATAAGAGAAGTTATGGTCTTAAAACTGTGACTAATCGAAAATCTGGTTAATAGCGGTCTTAACTATGAGGATCTGATTAAAACCTACAGGGTCCTCACAAATTGCCTTTGCTTAAACATCCGCAAGTGTTTTTACCTTTTTGTTTAATAAAAAAATAAAAGTGATAATGGCTGCGAAGCTCTTAATATATCACGGGTGCAAAGGTAAAAAAAAAACAACTCGAGGATATGCTGGAACAACCTAAAGCTTTAAATACTATATTAAAAAAGAGGTTAGGCAAAATTAAAAAAAAAATTAGCCTTTTACCTTCGCTACCCTCAGGCCTTAAACCTAACGAGGAAAAAAAAATAAAGTAAAAAAATTTAAAGATATAACAATGGTCAATCAGCAGGGAATATTAAGTTTAGATATAAAAAAAACAAAAAAATAAATACTAATAACAGTATGTGTCTGTAGATAAAACCTTGCTTTCGTTTAAATTTACTAGTTAGACTTAAAAAAAGGAAGGCTAAAAACAAACAAAAAATAAGAATAAAACTGGCTCACCTTTTTACGAGGACTTTTTCTTTTGCCTTAAGCCTTTGCCTTTTGCATTTGCTTTGCCTTTTGCCTGTGCAAAAGCAAAGGAAGAGGCAAAGCAAAGGCAAAGCAAAGGTAAAGCAAAGGTAAAAAGTCCCAAGGAATCCAGAGAAGGTTTCAAAAAAAGAAAACAATTTAAGCAATCAATATAATTATTTTTATAATTAATTTTTTTACATTTTTTTACATTTTTCTCCGTTGCCCTATTGCCTGCCTTTGCCCCCCTTACCCTTTGCTCTAGCCTTCTTAAGCCCTTTATTTTTCCTTTGCTTAAGCCTTTTCCTTTGCTTTTGCACAGGCAAAAGGCAAAGCAAATGCAAAAATGCAAAGGCAACCTTTAGGTCTAGAGGATTTTTCTGTTGCCTTTTAAAAAGCAAAGGTAATAAGTCCCAAGGAAGGCTTAAGGAGGGCCACAGCAAAAAGGGGTAATAGGCACTGAGAAAATATTGTGGTAAGCCTTACCAAGATACCTCACCATAGGGGGTTTACATAAAAAAGATTAATAAAATATTTTGATATAACTATTTTTAACTAAAACATGAGATTTTGAGATAATATAAAAAAACACGCGGTACCAGTTATTTTAGGAGGTGTGACGTTTGATGGTTGGTGGCATAGTAGGAAAGAATCAATTAGAGATGCATATGTAGAGGCAGCTTTAAAAGCAGGTATTAAAAAAGAAACTGCGTTAAAAGAAGCTGCTAGACACGCAGAGGATAAGCTTCAAGTTTTAAAAACAAAATTATTAGCTAGTTCAGATAGATTAGATACTTGTACTAGTGATGTAAAAAATTATTCTGACGAAATAGCTAAAATTCATCAAAATTTAATTGATACTACAGATCCTAAATACCTAGGACCATTAAATTCAAAATTAGATACGTATCAGAGATTGTATGCATCAGCCGTAAAAAACCAAGATATGGCTATTAAGGAGATTCAATCTTTAAGTGATACTAATGATCCTAATATTGTAAAATCTGATTTATCAGAATTATTTAATAATTTCATTGATAATTATACAGCTTTTTTAAGTACTTTATCTTCAGAACAAATGGTTATTGTATTTAATCTTATAGGATATAGCTCGTTATTAATTACCGTTACATCTATTACAACGTTATTAATAGGAGATCAATTAATTAATTCTTTAAAACTTGAAATTAGATTTCCTAAGCTTGCTAAATATATAAAACTAAAACAAACCTTAAATAAACATTATTTAAGATTTTATATAGTTTTATTTTATATTCAATTATTTTTATTAATATCTATAAATATTTATATGTTTTTCATAGAATATTTTTTATAGTTATAATTTCTTCTTTTGGGTGCAATCCCTGGATTGAGCCTGTCAAAAGCAGGGCAAACCTTTAGGTTGTCCGAGGATTGTTTCTTAAGCCTGTGCCTTTTGGGGAGAGTCCTTTGCAAAAGGCAAAGGAAAAGCAAAGGTAATAAGTCCCAAGGAGGGAAAAAATATAAAATAGTAATATATAGGTAATTAGGAAAATTATCTAAATTTAACTAGTAATGTTAATTTAGATTATTAAACCCCTTTTTTACTTCACAACTTAAAACTATTTTATTTTTCTTATTTATTTTTTCTTATGCCTTTAATTTTTTATGTTTATTAGGTTTTTTATTTACATTTTTATTTATTTGCTCGTCTTTATGTTCTTATTTTTGTTTTTGTTTTGTTTTTTGTTTTTGTTTTTGTTTTTTGTTTTTGCCTCTTTGAATTGCGAAGAGGCAGAGAAAAGATAGAAAATAATAAAAAGGAAGCAAGATAATATTTAAAATTTATAGCCCTCAGAGACTAGATACTTGAGCAAATAATTATTAATATTGAATAGCGATATTAAGTTTATTTGATGATATAGTCCAAAATTAAAATAAAAATTTTAATTATATTTGCCTAAGGTAGCAAAATCAGTTGGCCATTAAATGTGGTCCGGTATCAATAATGTAACGATGGTCTCACTGTCTCTACAACTTGCTCAGTGAAATTGAATTACGCGTGCAGATGCGCGTTGCCTCCAGGGGGACGGGAAGACCCTATGCAGCTTTACTGTAGTTAGTTATCATATGAATCTAGAACAATCTAGTTTAATAGTGAATAGGTAAGTCGAGAGACGATTATAGTGGAAACCTTAAAAACAAGATTGGGTTTATATTTACCTTTAAATTAAAAATAACAGGGATAGTTGACTAATTGTCAGTTTGACTGGGGCGGTCGTCTTTAATAGAGTAGCAAAGTACATCCAAATATATCAACTAAAAATAAAATTTAAAATTTTAAATTTAAAACAAAAACTTTTAATTATTGAGTATTCCTATTTATATTTTAACTTTTGCCTTTTTTTATTTTAAAAAATAAGAATAAGAACAAAAGCAAAGGTAGGACTACAAAGTAATCTTTAAAAAATTATTTTCTAATATTAATATATAATTTATAAGGTATAGCTAGAAATTGAATGGAGATCAATCAACCGGTGAAGGGTTGCGCAGGGTTCAATGGCGATAAGCATGCTTAACTGAAAGACTCAAAAGTCGCACAGATACGTAAGTAGGGCATAGTGACCCCTCGCTATAGTATGGGATAGACGGGGATCAATTAATAAAAGTTACGCTAGGGATAACAGGCTGATCGCGGACGAGAGTACACATTGTCTCCGCGGTTTGGCACCTCGATGTCGACTCATCCTATCCTCCGGGGGAAGAATCTTGGAAGGGTTCGGCTGTTCGCCGATTAAAAGGGTACGTGAGTTGGGTTTAATACGACGTGAGTCAGTATGGTCCCTATCTTCTGGAGGGATAATTAGTAAAAAAAAGGGGCAGACCTTCCAGTACGAAAGGACCAATAGGCTGTGTTTCCATAGTGTACCAATTGTTTGTAATATTTGTAAAGGAAATCTTAGTATCTCGAAGGCAAAATTAAAGAAAAAAGATGAGAATCCTTTTTAACCTTTTTTTCCAATAAAAAAGTTCTCCCTACCTTGACTTTTATCTACCATTTAATTGGTATTGATTAAAAGTTAAAAGTTTAACCTAAAAAGGCTTAAATATAGTAGGACTCTTAAACAAAATCTGTTTTTAAGAGCTAAAGGGTAACAAATTATGAATGCATAGTTGGGTAGCCACAAACATAATAGATAAGTGCTGAATGTCTATAAAGCAAGAATCTAACCCCTAGATACTAAAACGGTTTAAATATATTTTTAATCTTTTTATTATTTTATTCATTACCATTTAACTTTTGGGTGCAATCCCTTGATTGGTCAAAAGCAAGGGATGGGTAATGCTTTTAGAATATGTTAAAAAAAAGCTATAAATATTATTTATTCATTTAATTAAGAAATAGAACATTTCTAGATAGGCTACAAATGTACGTATTGTAAAATATTTAGTTTAGTAGTACTAATTTATAAAAAAACTAAGTGTTAATGGTTGTTATTCTTTAATAATAAAATAATTATTTTTATTTCTGCCCCCATCCCCCGGCTTTTGCCTTTGCTTTGCCTTTTGCTTTTGCAAAGGACTCTCCCCAAAAGGCAAAGGCTTAAGAAACAGTCCTCGGACAAGGCTTGCTTTTTAAAAATCAAGGACAACAGGCTAGGGCTAGAGGAAATAGAAGGAGGGGATAGAGCGATCGCTACGCGGGGTTTGTGGGGATAAATTAGATCTAAAAAATTTTAATGATAAAGTACTAGTACTAAAAATAGTCTTAATATCTACATTATAATCTCTAAGATATCTAATTTGTAAATCTTGAATACAATTAAATAAAGCATTACTATCTTCTTTTGCCTTCCTTGGGACCTGAAGTCCTCGGACAAACCTAAAGGTTCCTTTTTACTTTTGGGGAGAGTCCTTTTCTGTGCACTTTTGGGGAGAGTCCTTTTCTGTGCACTTTTGGGGAGAGTCCTTTGCTTTGCACTTTTGCATTTGCTTTGCAATAGGCAAAAGCAAAGGATAGTCTTAAGCAAAGGATAGTCTTAAGCAAATGAGAGTATAAGCAAAGGAGAGTATACAGCAGGGCAAACCTTTGTAGAGGACTGCTAGTCCTATTGCAACCTTTGCTTTAACTTTGTTAAGTTAAAGATGGAAGGATAAAAATAAAAAAGAAGGTCATGGTAATGAAAATAATTAATTTCTTTTTTATGCTGCCGCTGGTTCGGGTTTACCTAAAACCAGGGCCATTTAAATGGTAATTTATAATGGATTTAATATAAATAAAGGTCTTTTCGTATAAAGGTTAGTACAATTTCTTTTCACGGAATCAATATCAGTTCGAATCTGATAAGGACCAAATTAATAATAAAAGGACTCTTCTTATAAATAACTATATAAAGGAGCCTTAACACCCCTGGTGAGCTTTTTGAGCTTTAATCCATTGCTCCACAATCATTATTTATATTCTCTCTAGGCTGCAACCTTCCCTTTGATAGGGCTAGCCCTAATTTAAACTCTAGCCTGCCTACCCTATGATCTGCTCCGCAGCTCCTTTTATTTAATATAAAAATAAAAGCGTCGCAGCATCCGCAGCCTTTATGGAGATACCCTTGATATAAATAAAATTATACTAAAGTAGTGTGGTCTATTATAGAAAAATTTACTTTTTTATTTAATATATTGTTGGTTCCTATAATAATGTAGGTTTTGGATAGCCTCTAAATAATACAAATTATTTTATCTTTAAACTTTAATAGAGCTATATTAAATAAGGTGGGTAAAGGATAGGTTTCGAGTTTTATCTTTAATTGTATCGTGATAATAGACACAGGTAATAAAGATCATTGGAAAGGATCATGTAATGATCATGGTAATGATGGTGGCTAATAAACTATTTAAATCAATAAATTGTATAGGTCCAGATCCTCCATAACTACTATTTATAACTACTGTTTATAACTACTGTTTAAGTGGTGATCCCCTGAGGTGGTATTAACATATTAGAGCAAATATTAATAGGAAAATATAAATAAGAGAGGACTAAGTGATGATTTTTATATCTATATTAACATTAATAGTGGCTAAGGCCCTACCTTTATTAAATAAAAAAATAAGTTCTATTCATTTTACTAGAATAGCTTCAATAATATTTATTTATACCGGAGCAATAACTTTAAATTGCTTATATATTCAGTCAATTGGATCAGGTATAGGTATATATAGTGGGTTATTTCATATAACTCAAATATCTCAATTAATAGAAATTTTTCTATTTATAATAGGAGGACTAATTTTAATAGGTTGGCCTCAAGTATTACCAATCCCCGCGGCTCAGCCTCGCGTAGCGGTTGATATGGGTGGGATTACAAAAAATACAAATTTATTATCTCCTAATTTGCCTTTACAAATAGAACAAAACTCTTTAGACTCTACCTTTGGTTTTGACTCTTGCTTTGCACAAGCAAAAGGTAAAAAATTCTTATTAACTGAAAGTTATTCTACAGATTATTCTATAATCGTTTTATTTAGTATATTAGGTTCTTCTTTATTAATCTCTAGTTTTGATTTAATCTCTTTATATTTAAGTATAGAATTACAATCTTTTGGTTTATATGTATTATCTACTTTATATAGAGATTCAGAATCTTCAACTTCAGCTGGTTTAAAATATTTTTTATTAGGTGGTTTATCTTCATGTTTAATATTATTAGGGAGTGGTTTAATTTACTCTTATACTGGTGTAACTAATTTTGAATCTTTATATTTATTAAATTCAATATCTGATATAGATCAACAATATGTAATACAAGGATTAAGTTTAGGTTTAATAATAATATTTGTAGGTTTTTTATTTAAAATAGCCGCAGCACCTTTACATAATTGGTCTCCAGATGTATATGATGGTACACCAACAATAGTAACAACCTGGTTAACTATTATACCTAAAATATCTATTTTAATTTTTTTATTAGAATTACAAAGTCAAATAGGTATAATTGGGGGAATAAAAACAAAAATATTAAGTGGTAGTGGATATCTTACAACAATAGAAAGTATACCTAGCTTATTCTCTTTAGATGGTGGCTTCGCATTGATTGGTTTACCAGTATTAAAAACATTATTATTAATAAGTTCAATTTTATCTTTAATAATAGGTAGTTTATTAGGATTAGCACAAATAAGAATAAAAAGATTATTAGCATATAGTACTATTTCTCATATTGGTTTCCTATTATTAGCTTTAGCTATAAATACAGAACAATCAATCGATTCTTTCTTATTTTATTTAATACAATATACTATTACAAATTTAAATATCTTTTTAATTATATTAGCTTTATCCTATATAATATATGCGCCTACACAAACATCATCTCCTATATTCGGATCTATGCAAAACATAGATAAGGATTATGATTTAAAAATATTAAATACTAAAATAGGAAATATTAGAGATATTGGATATATTTCTGAATTAAAAGGTTTATTTTTTTCTAATCCTTTATTAAGTTTAAGTTTAGGAATTTGTTTATTCTCTATGGCTGGAATACCTCCTTTAATAGGATTTTTTTCTAAACAATTTGTATTATATTCAGCATTACAAAATGGTTATTATTTTATATCTTTAATCGCAATAATAGTTAGTGTTATTAGTGCTTCTTATTATTTAAAAATAATTAAAGTTATTTATACAAATGAACCTATAAATGATAATAATTTGGTTCCTATTACATCCATTGCTTTGGACCAATCAAGGGCAAATGATGAACAAAAAAACACTTTAACTAATACTCATAGTTTTTTAATTTCTAGTTTAACTTTAATTATTTTATTATTTTTTATAAAACCTTCTATAATCTTAAATAGTACACAATTACTTTCTTTATCTTTATTTTATATTTAATGAATAATTTATTTTTTGTTTTTATTTTTATCCCTATTTTAGCTGCTATATTACTAGCTTTAAATGTTTTATTGGCACCACATAAACCAGATGAAGCTAAAGTAAGCCAATATGAATGTGGGTTTTCAGCTATACCTGGTCAAACTAGATCTACTTTCCAGATACACTTTATGATAGTTGCTTTATTATTCTTAATTTTTGACCTAGAGATTTTATTATTATTTCCTTTAGCGGTAACATTATATCAAGTTTCTACTTTTGGATTTACAATTGGAATTATTTTCTTTATTGTATTAACTATTGGATTTGTATTAGAAATTGGATCTGGTGCTATAGCTTTAAATAACTTTGATCAACCTAATTTAAATAAAAATACTTAATTTGAAACTCTTTCCTTACATTTGCAAGAGGAACTGCAGCCCTAGGACAACCTAAAGGTTTGCCCTGCTTTATACTCTCCTTTGCTTA
>Ga0137412_10001409_pt1 | contig 18633 bp, 16 predicted proteins | sample CZODoug2_1_16fun_FD_122160 | JGI IMG/M metagenome (GOLD analysis project Ga0137412, IMG submission 122160) | Vadose zone soil fungal communities from Angelo Coast Range Reserve, California, USA - CZODoug2_1_16fungal (Hybrid Assembly) | ecosystem: Environmental > Terrestrial > Soil > Vadose zone...
CGTGTGACCCCAGCGTTCTCGTACCTCATCCTCGTACTGGGAATTGTCGAAGCCCTCGAACAGCTGCTCTGCTGGCATGTTCTCCTCACCTCCCTCCAATTCTTCGATCGATTTCGCGACGGTATGAGCCAGCCGGTCAAAGCGGTCCCGTTCGGCCAGCAGCCGCCGGTGATGCCGGCGCAGCGCGTCCAGCCGATCCTGCTCGCCACTCAGAGTCTTGCCGATGACGTCCAGACCGAGCCCCAGCTCGCGCAGCACCAGGATCTCCTGCAACAGCAGCAATTGCTCCCGCTCGTAATAGCGGTAACCGTTGCCCCCGATGTAGGCCGGCGGCAGTAGTCCGATGTCGGCGTAGTGCCGCAGCGTCCGCGACGTCACGTTCGACATCCGGGCCACCTGGGCGATCGACCAGCTCATGAGAACAACGGTAGAAGTTGACGTAGCGGCAATGTCAACAAACCGGCCGGCCAACGCCGCTGGCACGATCTGGGGAGGGCCGCGCGAGGATCGAACACATAGGGTGCTGCGCAGGTGACAGTGAGGGCGTGCGGTGACTGAACAGACTCAGCTGGCGGCAGGCGCGCTGTGCCGCGTGGTAGCCGACATGTGCGCGGCCCTGCGCCCAGGCCTCGAGCAGCAGACCGCGGCGCGGGTCGACCAGATCGCCAGAAGGCTCACCGGCCCGCTGCAGCTCGCCATCGCCGGCCGGATCAAGTCCGGCAAGTCCACTGTGGTCAACGCGCTGATCGGTCGCCGGGTCGCGCCGACCGACGTGCGCGAATGCACCCGGATCGTCACCCGATTCCAGTACGGCACGGTCGATCGGGTCGAGGTGGTCCGCACCAACGGCAACCGGGTGATCCTGCCCTACGACCCCGACGGCCTGGTGCCGACCGACCTCGGCGTCGACCCGGCCGATATCGCCCTGATCGACGCGCATCTCACCAGCGCGATGCTGCGCGACATCACCGTCATCGACACCCCGGGGCTCGGCTCGCTCGATGCCGCCAGCGCCCAACGCACCCGTCAGCTACTCGGCGATGTGGCCGACCTCGCTGGCGCATCGCACACCAGCGACATCAAGCCGGCCAACGGCGACGACGAGGGCCTGGACGCCGGCTCGGAAACCGCGATCGCCCAGGCCGAGGCCGTACTCTTCGTACTCACTCAGGCCGCCCGGGCCGACGACGTGGAAACCCTGTCGATCTTCCGGGCCTACACCACACCCAAGGCCAGCAGCCCGGTCAACGCGATCGCGGTCCTCAACAAGGCCGACCAGATCGTCGCCGACGACCCGATCGCCGCGGCCGGCGAGCTCGCCGCCGCGCAGGCCCGGGCCCTGGAGCACCGCGTCTCCGGCGTGCTGCCGCTGGTCGGGTTGGTCGCCGAGGCCACCGAGACCGGCCTCTTCACCGAGGCCGATGCGGAGACGCTGCGCCAGATTGTCGCCCTCGACCCCGGCTCGCGGATGCTGCTCTTCCTGTCCACCGACCTGTTTCTGCGCCCGGAGATCCCGATCTCGGTGCCGGCCCGGGCCCGGCTGTTGGAACGGCTCGACCTCTTCGGCATCACCCGCGCCGTCGGGCTGCTCGACGCCGACCCGACCCTGTCCGCCGGCGAATTGCGTCGCCGACTGGTTGGGTCGAGTGGCTTTCCGGCGGTACGGGATGTGATCGACAGTGCCTTCCGTCGGCGGGCCGACGGGATCAAGGCGAACGTCGCGATCGCCGCACTGGAGAGCCTGGCCGCCGGCGCCTCCCCGCACGACCGGATGCTGATCGGCGACGCGCTCGAGGAACTGGTCGCGCGACCAGAAGCCCACCAGCTTCGGCTGCTCGAGGCCGCCGCGCTGGTCAGTTCGGGCACGGTCGCGTTGCCGGCCGAGCAGGCCGCGGAGCTCAACCGACTCGTCACCGGCAGCGGTCCGGTCGAGCAGTTGGGGTTGGCCGCCGACCCCGCCCCGGCACCCGACGCGCTGGCCCATGCGGCGCTGGAGGCCGCCGCCCGCTGGCGTTCGTTCGCCACCTTCGGCTCCACCCCGGCGCAGAGCCGGGTCGCGCATGTCGTGCACCGCGGGTTCTTCCTGCTTTGGCAGCAGCTGCAGGCCGGCCGAAACGGAGGCGGACGATGATCTTTCGACGCAGGGACGAGGAGCCGGAGCCCACCGATGGTGACGCCGCGGAGTTGACCCGGCTGCGCGCGGAACGTGCCGCCCTGATCGCGCTGTGCCTTTATGCCCGGGACCGGGTCAGCAGCAAGGCGGCGGCCGACCGGATCGACACCGGGTTGGCCGAGATCGGGATCACCACGGTCCGCCCGGACGGCGAGGCATTCGACCCGGCACTGCACGAAGCGGCGGCCAGCCTGCCGACCGACGATCCGCACCTGCACAACACGGTCGCCGAGACCGAGCTGCCCGGCTATTCCGATCACGGCGAGGCGGTCCGGCCGCCGATTGTCTCGGTATACCAGCGCAATCAGCGGACGGACTCATGAGCGCGCCATTCCCGTTCGACGCGCTGGTCGACCGGGCCGTCACCCTACTCAAGCCGGTACGCCCGGACGGTGCCACCGAGGTCGAGCGGGCCCGCGCGGTCAAACCGGTCCGGCCCACGATCGTGGTCGTCGGTGAGACCAAACGGGGCAAGAGCTCGCTGATCAACGCGTTGGTGAACGTCCCAGGCCTCTCTCCGGTCGATCCGCAGGTTGCCACCAGTACGTACCTGACCATCCAGCACGGCCCGCAACTGGCCGCCCGCGCGATCTTTCCTGGCTCGCCGAACATGGTGCCGCTCGAGGTCGACCGGCTGCGGGACTGGGCAACCGGCCTCGGCGTCACGCCGACCGGTCAGCCGCCGCCGCGGATGATCGAGGTCGACTGCCCGTCACCGCTGCTGGCCAACCTGACCCTGATCGATACCCCGGGTGTCGGCGGGCTGGATTCGGCGCACGGCGAGATCGCGTTGCGGGCGGCCGGGCAGGCCACCGCGCTGCTGTTCGTGGTGGACGCCTCGGCGCCGTTCACCAGCCACGAGCTGAATTTCCTACGTAAGGCAAGCGAATCGGTGGACGCCGTACTCTTCGCGGTGACCAAGACCGACGCGTACCGCGGCTGGCGACAGATCACCGAGGACGACCGGGCGCTGCTGAAGGAGCACGCGCCGCGGTTCGCCGACGCCGAGCTGCTTCCGGTGTCCAGCCGGCTGTTCGAGCAGGCCGCCGAGCTGCCCACTCCGGAGCTGGCCGGCGTGCTGCGTACCGAGTCCCAGATCATCGGGCTGCAGTTGACGTTGCAGCGCAAGGTCGCGGCCAAGGGCGCCTCGCTGCACCAGGCGAACGTACTGCGCGCGGCCCGGACCCAGCTCGCGGCGCACTACCGGGAGCTGGCGCTGCGCAAGTCCGCGGTCGACCCGGACCCGGCGAAGGTGCTGGCGCTGCGCACCGACCGGGAGAAGCTGGTGGCCTCCCGCCGCTCGGAAAGCCGCACCTGGCAGCTCAAACTTCGGGCCGAGATCGCCCGGGCCCGGATGGACTCGATGCACGACGTGCAGCGGGAGGTCCGGGAAGGGCTGCACGAATGGCGGACCTCGATCGACCGGGCCGACAAGGAGACGCTGGCCCGGGTGCCGCAGGACATCGACGCCGCGCTGCACGCCACCAGCCTGCGGGTGTTCGACCGGCTGCTCGAGCGGCTGCGCACGGTGACCGAGACCGTGTTGCGGGACATGTTCGCCCCGGACGAGCTGGAGGACGTGTACGCCGGGTTGTCCCGCACCCAGATGACCGGACCGGTCACCCCGCCCGAGGCCCGGCAGCCCAGTGTCGAGGACAAGATCGTGATGTATGGCGGGGTGGCCACCGGCATGGCCGCCAGCCGGATGATCGCCTATCTGCCGGCGATGCTCGGCCTGGGCGTGGCCGGCGTGGTGATGGCGCCGGTGTCGATCGGGCTCGGTCTGGCCGCCACGACCTGGATGGTGCGTTCCCGCAAGCACGTAGCGGAAAAGAACCACCTGAAGCTCTGGGTGAGCGAGACGCTGACCGAGGCGCGGGCCACGATGGAGGCCGAGGTGGCCAGCCAGTTCATCGACGCCGAGCACTCGCTGACGCTGGCGCTGGATGCCGCGCTGCAGCGCCGAATCGACACGCTGGATGGCGAGATCAAGGAGATCGACGACGCGTTGCGGCTCGACGCACAGGAAAAGGACAAGCGTCGCAAGGAACTCATTGCACAGCAGAGCGTCGTACGGCAGGTAGTCACCCAGATCGACCAGCTGCTGCCGGCGTTGCGCGGCGGTCCCGGTCAGCAGGCGGCGGCTGCCATTGCCAATGCGGTTACGGGAGGGCCGGGTCGATGAGCGAGCACGAGCCGTTCGGCTTTGCCGACGGCGACTTCGGGCACGATGCCGGGCACACCGATGACCCGTTCGGCGGCGGCTTAGAGGATCACGGGCTGGCCGATGATCATGGGCTGAGCGGTGAGCATTGGACGCACGACGCGCTCGAGGACGGTCACGATTCGCCCGATCACCTCGAGCACTCTGCCGCCGAAGGCCACACCGCCGATGACCCGCACACCGCCGACGAGCTGCCGGAGTCGCTGGCCGGCGAGCACACCGAGGTCGCGCCGGCAGAGGAGGCGTACCCGCCGCATTTGGATGTCGCGATCAGCCCGACCGATGGGCAGGAATGGGTCGACCCGGGTCTGCTCGGCGGCGAGATCGATCATGAGCCGGTGGCGCATCTCGCGCCGCCTGCGGAATTGCTGGATTCGCTGCATGCGGCCGATGGCGGTGACGGCGAACCGTCGTGGGATGCCGCGCACAACTCGGCGGACCCGGCGGTCCGGTCGCTGGCCGCCTTCTGGCACCCCACCAGTTAATCGGACCCAACGTGACGTTCGTACGCTCTAGGGGTACCAACGTCACGTTCGCTCCGAAATACCTGCCAGCCGATTCCGTAAAAGTTAGGTGCTTTGGAACGTTTTTCGGTACGCCAGTGGCGCGGTATGCAGGTATTTGCAGAAATGCTGGCGCAGCACAATTCCGGTGCCGAAACCGGACCGAACGGCGACCGCTTCCATCGACAGGTCCGTGGTTTCCAGCAGCTCCTGCGCGCGCTGCAACCGCTGCCGGATAAGCCATTGCAACGGCGTGGTGCCGGTTTGCGCGGCGAATCGGCGCTGTAATGTGCGACTGCTCATCGCCGCGTGTCGGGCGATCTCGGTCAATTGCAGCGGCCGGTCCAGGTTTTCCCGCATCCACTGCATAGTCGGCTCGAGCGTGCCACTGCCGGCGACCGGCGATTCGTGCACGATGAATTGCGCCTGACCGCCGGCCCGTTGCGGCGCCACGAGCAGATGCCGGGCGGCCTCGGCCGCGACCGCCGCGCCGAAATCGGCGCGGATCATCGCCAGGCACATATCGAGACCGGCGGCGCTGCCAGCGGAGGTCCAGACCCGACCGTTGTCGACGTACAACACGTCCGGCACGATCTCGACCTGTGGGTATTGCCGCCGCAGCTGCTCGGTCCAGGTCCAGTGCGTGGTCGCCCGCAGCCCGTCGAGCAACCCGGCCTCGGCCAGGATGAATGCGCCGGTGCAGATCGAGGCAACCCGGGCGCCGCGGCGGTGCGCCTCGCGGACCGTTTCCACGATCGCGGCCGGCGGTCGCTCGGGCGCCATGCCGAGCACGAACACGGTGTCCGCGTCCAGCGCCGCCGCCAGCGAGTACGACGTGGCGAACTGATAGGCCGGGCGCCCGGCCGGTGCATCGACGGTGACCGCACCGGGCGCGGCACAGACGAGCACCTCGTAGAGCCGCGGGCCGATCAGCTGCTCGGCCGGCTTGTCCAGCGAGAACGCCGTACCGAAGACCTGGACCGCGATACCCAGATCGAAGGACGCCACGTGGTTGACCGCGAGGACCGCAACGCGATGCATGGCCACAATCTATCGAATGTCGTCATTCTCGCCACTCACACCCAGGGCAAGGCCGAGCCAACCATGGATGCATGTGGATCGAGATCCTGCTCGCAATTCCGACCGTGACGGTGTTCGCGCTGGTCGGCAAGGTGGTCGCGACGCTCCTGCAGGCGCCGGCGCCGGACCGCTGGCGACCGGCCCGCAGGCCAGCCGGTGAACCCGAACCAGCGGCCGTCCGCGGGCCCGAACCGGAGCCGGTCCGCGATCCGGACCCCGTTCGTACCGGCATGGAACGACCGGCCTGTGTCAGGGCTTGTCGCGCTGTGGGCGAGGGCTGATCAGGTCCATTGCCACTTCGAGCGCCGCCGCCCGTACCTCTTCTGGTTCGTACGGACCGCCGGGCAGCTTGGCGTCGTCGCTGGTCAGCATCATGCTCATGCCCTGACCGAAGAGCGCCAATAGTGCGCGGATCTGGTCGGTCAGCGCGGCGTCCGGTTCGGTGATCAGCTCGAACAACTCCCGCATCCGTTGCCGGAACCCATCGCCCAATGCCTTGCCGTGTACCGGATTCTGCTGGAAGAACCGCATCGACCGGCCGCCGGCGGCGAGCAGGTCGCCGTATCGCTGGATGATCTCCCGCCGGGTCTCCAACGTGCGCGGCTGGGCTCCCGCCCATTCGATCAGCTCGTCGATGCTGTGCATGTAGTCGTGCACGGTGCGTTCGACGATGTCTTCCTTGGTCTTGAAGTGGTAGTACAGCGCGGCCTTGGTCACGCCCAGCCGCTCGGCGATCTCCCGCAGCGAGGTCTTCTCATACCCCTGCTCGGTGAAGAGCTCGAGCGCGACCTGCTGGATGCGCGCCCGGGTATCCCCAGCCTGTTCGGTCATGGCCCCGTCCTTCAAAAAACGTTCCCGGTATCTACTTGACGGCCGGCTAGTAAGTAGCTTACCGTACGGCTAGTCAGTGCGCTAGCCGGTCGGCTAGTAAGCAGCGTAACGCTAAATGGGGAGATTACCGATGTCCACACCTCTCGCTAAGCGCGATGGGCTGCCCCGCGAGGTGAAGCTCGTACTGCCCGGGCTGCTGCTCGCGATGCTCGTCGCCATGCTCGACAACATGATCGTCGGCCCGGCGATGCCGACCATCGTCGGCGAGCTCGGCGGCGCGAGCCACCTGGCCTGGGTGGTCACCGCGTACACATTGGCCACCACGGTTTCCACGCCGCTGTACGGCAAACTCGGCGATCTCTACGGTCGCAAGCGGCTCTTCATGATCGCGATCGTGATCTTCCTGGCCGGCTCGGCACTGTCCGGGTTGGCGCAGAGCATGTTCCAGCTGATCGCATTCCGCGGCATCCAGGGCCTTGGTGCCGGCGGCCTGATCGTCGGGGTCATGTCGATCATCGGCGAGCTGGTGCCGCCCCGTGAGCGCGGCAAGATCCAGGGCTACATGTCCGCGGTGATGGCGATCGCGATGATCGGCGGCCCACTGGTCGGCGGCTTCCTCACCGACCACCTGTCCTGGCGCTGGTCGTTCTACGTCAACCTGCCGATCGGCGCGATCGCGCTGGTCGTGATCAGCGCGACGCTGCGCCTCCCGCGGCACAAGGTCAGCCACAAGATCGACTACGTCGGTGCGGCGCTGCTGACCGCGGCCGCGAGCTCGCTGGTGCTGCTGACCACGTGGGGCGGCACGCAGTACGGCTGGCTCTCGACCCAGATCGTCACGCTGGCGGTCGTCGGGGTGGCCGCGACCGTCACGTTCATCATGGTCGAGCTGCGGGTCGCCGAGCCGATCCTGCCGCTGCACGTATTCCGTAACCGCAACTTCAGCCTGCTGCAGGGGCTGGCCTTCCTGCTCGGCTTCGGGATGTTCGGCGGGATGATGTTCCTGCCGTTCTACCAGCAGATCGTGCAGGGTGCGTCGGCCACGAACTCCGGGTTGCTGCTGCTCCCGATGCTCGGCGGCATGCTGGTCACCAGCATGATCGGCGGTCAGTTGATGACCCGCACCGGTCGGTACCGGTATGCGGTGATCCTGGGCGGCGCGTTCTTTGCGGTCGGGCTGTTCCTGCTGTCGCTGCTGGCCGTCGACACCAGCCGTACGGTCAGCTCGCTCTACATGGTCGTGCTGGGTGCCGGCCTCGGCCTGCTGATGAACGTCACCAACACGGTCGCGCAGAGCAGCGTGGCGCAGAAGGACATCGGCGTGGCCAGCAGCACCACCACGTTCTTCCGCACGATCGGCAGCTCGTTCGGGGTGTCGATCTTCGGGGCGATCTTCACCCACCAGCTCGGCCACGCGCTCGCAGGCTCCGCGTCGGGGTTGGCCAAGGCGGGCACCAATATCGACCCGTCGGTGCTGGACAAGCTGCCGGCTCCGGCGCTCTCGCTCTACCAGCACGCGGTGACCCACGCGACCACGACGGTCTTCACCGTGGCGATCGCCTTCGGCGTGGTGGCGTTCCTGGTGACGCTGCTGATCAAGGAGGTCCCGCTGCGGGGCCGGACCCCGGTGGCGGCGCCCGCGGAGGAGGAGCGGGTGGTGGCACTGGTCGACTGAGTCGACCGCATCCCCATCCGGCCAGCTCAGTTTGTACGGAGGCGGTCCCTACCCAGGGGCCGCCTCCTATATTTATGCCCCATGGCTGACCAACCGAATATCGTGCTCATCTGCGTTGACCAATGGCGCGGCGACTGCCTCTCCGCGGCCGGACACCCGGTCGTGCTGACGCCCTATCTGGATGGCTGGATGGCCACCGGCACCAGATTCAGCCGGGCCTACTCCGCCACCCCGACCTGCGTGCCGGCGCGGGCGGCCCTCTTCACCGGGTTGAGCCAGGAGCACCACGGCCGGGTTGGTTATCGCGACGGGGTGCCCTGGGATTATCCGGTGACAATGGCCGGCGAGCTTTCGCGGGCCGGCTATCAAAGCCAGGCGGTCGGCAAGATGCACGTCTATCCCGAGCGGCAGCGCATGGGTTTTGAGAATGTGGCGTTGCACGACGGCTATTTGCATTTCGCCCGCTCCCGGCATTCCGATCTCGCCGACATCGACGACTACATTCCGTGGCTGCGCGAGAAAATGGGATACGACGCCGACTACATCGATCATGGGCTGAATTGCAACTCGATCATCGCGCGTCCCTGGGACAAGCCGGAATACGTACATCCGACGACGTGGGTGGTGACCCGGTCGCTGGAATTCCTGCGCGAACGCGATACCGATCGACCGTTCTTTCTGTATGCGTCGTTTCACCGGCCACATCCGCCCTACGATCCGCCGGAGTGGGCTTTTCAGCAGTACATCGGCCAGGAAATGCCCGACCCGCCGGTTGGTGACTGGACCGATCTGTGGGCGCAGTACGAGAATTCGGTGTCGCCGGAGTCGCAGGTAGCCCGGTATGACCCGCGACTCTTGCAGCGGGCGCGGGCGGGCTATTACGGTCACATGTCGCACATCGACCAGCAGATTGAACGACTGTTGGAGGAGCTGGCCGGGCACGGCGACACCGTAGTCTGTTTCGTCTCCGATCATGGCGAGCTGATGGGCGATCACCACCTGTACCGGAAATCGCTGCCGTACGAGGGATCGGCGCACATCCCGTTCGCGATCGCCGGTCCGGGAATTCCGTCCGGGGTAAATGATTCCGTCGTCGAATTGCGGGACGTATTCCCGACCTTGCTGGATGTTGCCGGCGGCTCGGTGTCAGGACTCGACGGTCGGAGCGTACTGCCGCTGACCCGAGGTGAGTCGGTCGATTGGCGTACTCAGTTGCACGGCGAGCACACCGCATTCGGGCAGTCGATTCAATGGCTTACCGACGGCCGGGAGAAATACATCTGGTGCTCGGGCAGCGGCGTCGAGCAGTTCTTCGACCTGGTGGCCGACCCGACCGAGTCGCACGATCTGGCGCGCGAATCGTCTGACCGGCTGGGCCGCTGGCGGGCCCGAATGGTCGACGTGCTGGTCGATCGGCCGGAGGGGTTCGTCGACGCGGGCCGACTGGTGCCCGGCCGACCTGTTGTGGAGGTACTGCCGTAAATGGAGGCCGTTGTCGTCGGGGCCGGGATCGGCGGGTTGGCCGCCGCGGTGGCGCTGCGCCGGGTCGGCTGGGATGTCACCGTGCTGGAGCGGTCGGCCGAGCTGGGCGGGGTAGGTGCGGGGTTGACCTTGTGGCCGAATGCGCTGCGGGCGCTGGCTGCGATCGGCGTGGGCGAGGCGGTGCGCGCGGTATCGGTGCCGGCCGGCGCAGGCGCCGGGCTGCGTAATCCGGCCGGGCGGGTGCTGTTGCGCGCCCCGGATGTGGTCGCCGACATGCGGGCGCTGCACCGCGCGGACCTGCAAAGTGCGCTGCTGGCCGCCCTGCCGGCGGACACGGTACGTACCGACTGCGCGGTCACCAGGGTCGTCGATGAGGGCGTGATTGCCGGCGACGAACCCATCCCGGCCGACCTGATCGTGGCCGCCGACGGGATCCACAGCACGGTGCGCCGTCAGCTCTGGCCGGGCTCAGAACCGCGCTACAGCGGCTATTCCGCCTGGCGCGGGGTGACCGCGCGGCACACGGTCACGATCAGTGGTTCGGCCGACACCGGGGAGACGTGGGGGCGCGGGGAGCGGTTCGGGATCGTCTCGCTGCCCGACGGCGGCGCCTACTGGTTTGCCGCGGCGAATGAGCCGCCCGATCGGCGCTACCCGGACGAGCACGCGGAGGTGCTCCGCCGCTTCGGCTCCTGGCACTGGCCGATTCCGACGGTCCTGGCCGCGACCGTACCTAGTGCGGTTCTGCACCACGACATCGTGGAATTGCCTGCGCTGCCGACGTATGTGTCCGGACATGTCGCGCTGCTCGGCGATGCGGCGCACGCGATGACCCCGGATCTCGGCCAGGGTGGCTGCCAGGCGCTGGAGGACGCGGTCGTGCTGGCCTCGTGCGTGGCCGGGTTGGACATTGGTGGCTCTGCCGTGCCACCCGCGCTGAGCCGGTACGACACGCTGAGACGGCCGCGTACCCAGGAGATTGCCCGCCTCGCCAGCCGGCTCGGCCGGGTCGGCCAGGCCGATGGCGTGGTCGGCTCGCGGCTGCGGACGGCCGGTCTGCGGATGGCGCCCCAGCGGCTGATGCTGCGGGCCCAGGCCCGGATCACCGACTGGACTCCGCCGACCTTGGGATCGGGCTGACACAAGCCGCGCGTGCCGCGCATCTTTACAGGTGGACGTGAGGAGAGCGGCATGGATGCTGATACCGAACAGGAATTTCGAGAGTTCGTGGCCGCCCGCTGGGGGTCGCTGTATCGCGCGGCGCTGCTGCTGACCGGGCAGCGGGAGGCCGCGGAGGACCTGGTGCAGGCGGCGCTGGTCAGGACCGTCAACCGGTGGCACCGGCTCGACCAACCGGAGGCCTACCTACGGAAGGTCATGTACTTCCAGCAGGTCAGCCGTTGGCGGCTCCGGTCCTGGGGGCGGGAGCACAGCACCGCGGAATTGCCGGATCGGCCGGATCTCTCGGACATGACCGCGCAGAGCGATGCGCGAATATCCATCGTGGACGCGTTGCGGCTGCTCGGACCGCTGCAGCGGGCGGTCATCGTGCTCCGGTTCTACGAGGATCTGCCGAATGGCGAAATCGCAACGACGCTCGGGATTTCCAACGGAGCGGTACGGACAAATGTCCATCGTGGGCTGGCAAAGCTGCGCCGGCTCTGCCCAGAGTTGGCGCTCAGTCAAGGAGAGACGCTATGAGCATTGAGTCCCAGGTGCGGGACGAACTGCACCGGACCAACGACATTGCACAGATGCCGCCCGGCACGATCGATGAGGTATTGCGCGCCGCCCGTACCCGCCGGAATCGGCGTCGGGCCGGCACCGTGCTCGGCGTGGCGGCACTCGCCGCGGCGCTGGTCGTGCCCACGGTCGCGCTAAGAAAGTCCAGCGAATCTGCCGCGGCTCCGCACCGTGGATCGCTGCTGATCGGTGCCTACGCGGTCTTTTCCGGAAAGACTTCCTACACGGAGCGGGTGCTTGATCCGGCCACCGGCAAGTATGTAGCGGAACCAAAGGTCGAGGGGGTGCGGGCCCAAGACGTCCAATTCTCCCCGGATGGGCGCAATGTGATCTTCCGCCCCAATACCTCGGAGTTCCATTTCCGGGTTGAATCCACCGCGGACTTCGCCGCGGGTCGGGTGAAAAATGCCACTTCGATAACCCCCGCCGTGCTGCCGGATCGCAGCAGTGCGATGCTCGGTGAGGCTCAATGGTCCGCCGACGGCAAGCGAATCGTGGTGCCGTATTACAAATACAAAGGCAAGCAGCGCGCCGGTTTTTATATCTACGACGTCGCGGCGCACAAACTCGGTCGGCTGGTCACCCTGCCCAACGTCGACGTACACGTAGCCTGGGGGCGATCGAGCACCGAAATCGTAGGCAGTCAAGATGCGCTCGGCGTCACGCCCGCCGGCACTATTCGATTCTATTCTCTGACCGGAAAGCTGCGGGAGCAGGTGAGCGTATCTGCCGGCAAGGACGCTGAGACAGAGGTTGCCAAGCTGGGGCCATTCTCACCTACGGGTCGCTACTTCACGCTCTCAAGCGGTCGCGTTTACGACCTGCGGGACCACACGGTGTTGCGTGACCCGAAATTGCCACAATGCTCCACGCGGACGTTGCCAAACCCGATTGGCTGGTACAGCAACAAGAGTTATTTGCTCGCCTGCTCCGAGGTCCCGGCGGTCTATGTGGTAAACGTCAACGGTCGGGTGGAGCGGACCATAAAGCTGCCGTATGGAACGTCTCTCATGCCCGACACGAGCGGCGGCAAGGTTGGCACCCTGATACAGGTTGTGCCGGCCGGGGCCGCTGGATATCCCGGCCACATCGGAATCAGGCTCTGATCTACCGGCCGGCGAGGATTCCCTGCACCCAGTGGGATTTGATCGCCACCGCGGATAGGGCGTGGTCGTAGATCGCGACCTCGTCCAGACCGCCGGACAGCCGCTCGTTCGCATCGTCACCGCGGGCTCCGATCCTTAATGGACCGGAGCCCGCGGTTGGCGCGTGTGGTGCGGGCGCGGTCGCCTCCAATTCGCCGTCGAGATAAACCTTTACGGTCGAGCCGTCGAATACGCCGGCCACGTGATGCCAGATCCCCGGTGTGACCGTGGTCGGCCCGGTTGCTCCGGGCGGCGGACTCTGTGGCGGAACGCTGTCCCACAGCGTTTCCAGGTGCAGCTTGTTGCCGACGGTGGTGCGGAATACATATCCGTTGAGCGCGGGAGTGTCGTACTTCTCCAGCAGCCCCTGCTGCTGCGACCCGGTCGGCTTGATCCACGCCTCTACGGTGAACGGACCGGTGACCGCGAGCGCCGACCCGGCGGCCTCGAGATAACCGCCGGTCAGCACGGCCGAGCCATTGGCGAGCTGCACATCGCCGATATAGCTGCCATCGAGGCCGTGCCCGGACGAATCCTTGGCCGTCGATCCAGCTGTCTCATTGAGCCGCCAGTAGCCCAACGGCTTGTCCGCGGCAATGAGCTGGCCGTACGATCTCGCCGCCGGAATGCCCACCTCGACGGTGATCTCCTGCCGTTGTGGCGTCCCTCCTGCCGGCTCGGCAATGAGCGTGATCGAATGCGTACCAGCCTTGGTGCTGTGCGGAATCCGCAGCTGCAGCGGCAGGTCGCGCCAGGTGATCAGGCCGTTGCTCGTCATCGAGAATGCGGTCGGAGTCGCGGTCCAGCCGGCCGGGGCGTGCACCCGAAGCCGACCGGTGACCTTGGCCGCGCCGAGTGCCTCGATCGTGACGCGCAGCGGCAGCGCATCGCCGGGCCGGGAAACGCGGGCTCCCGGAGTGACCGCGGCCGGCCGGGCCTGGTTGGCCCACCGGATCGGCACCGTACCCAGGCGCACCTCGACGGTGACCGTCTTGCTGATCGGACCGAGATCGATGCCGTCCCCGGAAATGCCGACCGGCCGGCCGTTCAGGGTGGCCGAGATCAACCGTTTGCCGGCCGGCACTCGGGCATGTAGGACGACATTTCGCAACGGCAGACGTCCGGGCTCGGCTTTGGGTGGGGTGACCGTGCCGGTCAGCCGATCACCATGTGCATTGAGGGCAAACGACACCGGCCCGAATAGTGTCGGCAGGTCATTGACCGCGATGTGCCTTCCGGACCGGAGCCAATCGCGCGGCGTAGCGGGGGCGATATGCAGAGTCTGCGGCACGTTGGCCGCGTCGCGTTCCTCACGGATCAGCAGCTCGCGCAACGTACGCAAATAGACCGCATTGTTGGCCGAGAGCGGCGGGAACCACTGGCTGCGAAATGCCCGGCCGTTGGCCGGCGAGGTGCCGATCGTCGCGCCTTCCCCGCAGATGAACGTATTCGGCGTCAGATCGTGCGCCAGCTTTCCGTAGAACTCCAGCACGAGGCGGTCGTTCTCGTTGTTGTCGGCCAGGAACTTCAGCAGCGAGTATCCATACTGCTGGTCGATCCCGGTCGTATCGTAACCGGCGGCGCCGGCCGGGAAGGTCGGGCCGGAGCCGGTTTCGATGACGCCCGGGTCCACGCCGGTCGCGTTGAACCGGGTCAGTCCGAGGATGAGCGAGCCGTGGTTGTAGAGGAAATGCAGCACTTTCCGCGCAGCCGCGCTTCCGGGCGGGAAAATGCCGGTGGCCGCGGCGTAGGGCAGGGTGAGATTCCAGTAGCTGCCGTCGCGATTCTTGGTGATCATTTTGTACGCCGACGCTGCCGCCGGGTCGAGTAGCGAGATCGGTACGAATTCCGAGCCGTCCGGCAGGTCCTCTTTGGACGCGGCAATGGCCTTGTCCAGGGCGGCCTTCAGCCCGTCCGCCTCGCTATCGAATCTCGTGGCCAGCGCGCTCTCGCCGATTTGCCGCAACGCGATCGCGAAGTCGACCATGCCGCGCCAACCCTCGGCCTGGTGATGCAGTCCGTAGACCGCTTCGGGGATGTCGCTGCCGTATTGCTGTTTCGCTAATAGACCGTTCGGGTCCTTGGCCCGCTGTCCCGCGAAATCGTTCAGGTATCCGGTGAACGTGTCGAGGTTGTCACGGAGATATGACGCGTCGTTGGTCAGGAAGTAGTAATGCGCCGCGCTCTGCAGCTTGATGCCCTTCTCCCAATTCGGGAAGGTGCCATCGCCCTGGCCGCGGCGCAGGATCTCTTGCAGGTTCTTCCGGTAGCTCGGGGTGTACCCGAATTCGCCGAGCGGCGCGACCGACGTCGACACCTCTGGTACGAATGCAAAGTTGGCGTCGGTGGCCTCGTATCCGTTTCCGATGGCCTGCTGCCACCCCATCACGAGGTTTTGCAGCAGCAGGCTGCGCATTGCCTTGATCGCATACGGGTCGGGAATGTCGATCGTGGTGCCGCCGGTCAACTGCCCGCGCCAGTATTGTGCGGCCGCGGCGCGGGCGCTTTCGTACGACTGCTTGGTTGCGTTCAGGCTATCGGCGGGCGCCTTGTCGGTGAGAATGGCGAGATAGATCTCCGCCGAGCCGGCGGCCAGGTCGACCGGGATATCGAGATTGGGTGCGACCCAGGATCCGGCCGTACCCGACACGATGTAGACGTCGGCGCCGGACCGAACCCGACTCCCATCCGAGGTGATGCCGCCGTCACCCGGCGCCTGCAGCGCGAGCCGAAGAGTCGCGTTGGACGGACCGGATCCCTTGTGGACGGTGAAACGCACGAAACTCACCAGCGCAGTCGTTTCGGCGACCCGGGCCACGAACGACTCGCGATCCCATCGGGTGCCGTTCGCGTCGGTGTAGGAATTCACCAGCACGGGCAGGTAATCGCCCCACAGCGACGGCGCGGCCAGTCGGTCCAGCGCGCTGCCATAAACCTCATCCGGGCCGACGAGGAAATTCACGAACTGTCGATTTGCCGAGAAATCCGCCCAACACCATTGCGAGGTGATCTGGCTACCGTCGGCCACATGCAGCGCGAAATCCCGCTGCTGGATCCAGGTCGCAGGCTCGGGCACCTTGTCGGTGAATGGCAGGTAATACCAGCCGGACTGGGTGATGTACGTGCTGCCGATGTTGTCCGGCGGCAACAGCGGTTTGACGTTGTCGAACGTCGGCCCGCCGGGTGTCGCGAGCAGCGTCTCCCCCCACAGGTCGATCCCTTGTCGCAGCGCAAAGGTGACGTTGTCCGAATAGTTGCCGGCCGTACTCGCGGGCAGCGCACCGATCGCGGCCGGCGCACCGATCGCGGACGGTGCCGGGAGCATGGCGGCCGCGCCCGCGGTCGCCGCACCGGCCAGAAACGTACGTCGGGACATCGTCATCCGGCCCTCGCAGCGTGGTGGGCGAACGGGTACCGGTATATACCAGTACGAACGAGCGCGGCTGTCAAGGCCACCGGTAACCGGCGCGCAAACGGAGCCAATGTCACATTCGTACGCATAGAGCGTACGAATGTGACATTGGCGCCGAATGACTCGCGGCTATTGGTCCGATTACGGGTCGACGAGCTGCGCGTACCCGGGCTCGTTGGTGTGGTCGGTGGCGTCCTGCGCGGTGCTGTAGAGCCGAATGGTTAGGCCGTCCGGGTCGTGCACGTCGACCACCCAGCCCATCGTGCCGCTGAGCACCCCCGAATGCGCCACCCCTAGGTCGTCGAACCGCGCGGCCCACGCATCGGCGGCCGCATGGTCGGCGATCGCGAAGCTGACCGGATCGAAACCGGCGTTGCCGGCCGCGGCCTGGACGTTCTCCCGCAGCGCGACCCCAACCCCCACGCCCGGCAGCTCGCCACCGAGACCGCGTACCACCCCATCGTCATCCGGAAATTCGAACTGAACCTGCAGGCCAAGCACCCGTTCGTACCATTCCCGACTGCGTACCAAATCGCTGACGGGGAGCTTGATGTGATGAATACCGGTGAACGTGGCGTCGGTCATGGGCTCATTCTCACACCGCTACCGCCAACGCCCCACTAGGCTCGAACGGTATTCAGACCCGATGCTCAGGAGGCAGCGTTGCCCGAGATCGATCCGGCGTTCCTGGCCCTGCCGATGCGCCGGCTGGCCGATGCCGCACTGCAACGCGCTCGCGAGCTCGGCGTCGAGCACGCCGATTTTCGGTTCGAGCGGATCGCCGATCAGCACATCTCGCTGCGTGACGGCGCCTTGCAGGGATCGCGGTCCACCGAGCAGGTCGGCTTCGCGGTGCGGGTCGTGCACCAGGGCACCTGGGGATTCGCCGCCGGCGTGGATCTCACGCCCGAGGCGGCCGCGCGCGTTGCCGAGCAGGCGGTCGACGTGGCGAAGGTGAGCGCGGCGGTCAATACCGAGCGGATCGAGCTGGCCGACGAGCCGATCTATGCCGACGTCACCTGGGTGTCGGCCTACGACGTGAATCCCTTCGACGTCCCCGACACCGACAAGATCGGACTGCTCGGCGAGTACTCCGAGCGGCTCTCGGCCGCCGATGGGGTCGACCACGTCGACGCGGCGGTCGGCTGTGTGCTGGAGAACAAGTTCTACGCCGACCTGGCCGGCACGATCACCACCCAACAGCGGGTGCGGATTCAGCCGGTGCTCACCGCGGTCGCGATCGACCCGGCCGCCGGCAGCTTCGAGACGATGCGCACGCTGGCTCCTCCGGCGAAATCCACTATCGGCGGGGAGACGATCCAGCCTTCAATTTCATTCTTCGAGCGGCTCGATGTGGTCATCGACACTTACATGCAGGAGAAAAAACCTGTCGTCCAGGCCAAGGCCGCCAAAGCCGGATATTAATGCGAGTTCGCCAGCCTGTGGTCCAGGTTGGCGATCCGCCAGCCCGTTTCAAATACCAGCCGCGCAACTTTTGTCATTTTGGTAAAGTCAATTTTCTCGATCGTATCCGTGGGACGATGGTAATCCACTGAAGTTCCGTCAAAATAGAAAATGATGGGAATGCCGTGCTTGGCATAATTCCAGTGGTCTGACCGGAAATAAATTCGCTCCGGATTGTTAGGATCGTTGTAGTAATAATCCAACTTCATCTTCTGAAATTGCGCGTTGGTTTCTTCACTGAGCTGATGCAGTTCCGGGCTGATGCGGTTTGACCCTACCAGGTACACGGTATTCGCGTCAGTAAGATGCTCATCTTCAGTCGCGTTGTCTCCCGGCGCCTTGGAACGCCCGATCAATCCGCGCAAGTGCTCGGGCAACAGCTTCACGCTGTCCTCGCTGCCCGCCTCGCCGGCCGCCAGCTTGACCTTGGTTTTTTCCCTGTTGGCCTGAGCGAGTGACATTTCGCCTTCCTTGACGGCGCGATGCAACAGCAGCCAGGAGGCGAGCTGCATGAGCCGTGTGGTCAGCCGCATGCTCTCGGTCGCATAGGCGAGCGCCGCCATGCGCTCGAGCTTCTTGGATTCCTTGCGGCCGGGCCCGTCCAGATAGCTCGCCGTCTCCTCGACCAACGCCATGCCGTCGCGGAACAGATCGGCAAAGACCTGCGAATTCGCGAGCCGTTCCCCGAAGGAGACGGGTTCCGTCTGGTTGACCAACTGCTCGGACATTTTCAAACGCCTCACGCTGCAACACTACTGACAATTTCTTGATTGTGCGCCAGCCACCCACCCCCGCCGGCCGATGCAGCATTGCGCGGCTTGAGCCCCGATGTCCAGCGCCCCCGTAACGAAGATCAAGACATAGTTGCTGGCCGGCCACGCTCGCCTTGCAGCCCCTGCGG
>Ga0137412_10001410_pt1 | contig 18628 bp, 16 predicted proteins | sample CZODoug2_1_16fun_FD_122160 | JGI IMG/M metagenome (GOLD analysis project Ga0137412, IMG submission 122160) | Vadose zone soil fungal communities from Angelo Coast Range Reserve, California, USA - CZODoug2_1_16fungal (Hybrid Assembly) | ecosystem: Environmental > Terrestrial > Soil > Vadose zone...
GACATGTGGGGCCCAACGGAAGACCCGAACAGCGCCTGGAAGCGCAACGACCCGATGGTCAACATCAGCAAGCTGGTCGCCAACAACACCCGGCTCTGGGTGTACTGCGGTAACGGCACCCCCAGTGACCTCGGCGGGGACAACGTGCCAGCCAAGTTCCTCGAAGGCCTGACCATCCGCACCAACCGGACGTTCCAGGACGAGTACATCGCCGCGGGCGGCAAGAACGCCGTGTTCAACTTCCCGGACAACGGCACGCACGACTGGCCCTACTGGGGTTCACAGCTGCAGGCGATGAAGCCCGACCTCCAGCGCACGCTCGGCGCCACCCCGCAGGCATAACAGGGCCCTCGAAGCGGGAGCTACACGTCTAAGTCGCGTAGCTCCCGCTTGAGGATCTTCCCCGTCGGGTTGCGCGGCAGCTCGTCGAGGAAGATCACCTCGCGCGGCACCTTGTAGCGCGCGAGGTGGTCACGGACGTAGGTCTTGATGGCGTCTTCGTCCACGCTGGCCCCCTCGGCCTTGACGACGAACGCGCGCAGCCGGTGGCCCCAGTCCTGGTCCTCGACGCCGAGGGCGGTGGCCTCGATGACCTCGGGGTGGCCGCTGATCAGGTCCTCGATCTCGGCGGGGAACACGTTCTCACCGCCGGAGACGATCATCTCGTCGTCGCGGCCGCTGACGTACAGCAGTCCGTGCTCGTCGAAGTAGCCGACGTCGCCGGATGACATCAGTCCGTCGATGATCTGCTTTCCGCCGCCGCCGGTGTAGCCCGAGAACGGGAAGGTGTTGCCGACGAAGATCCGGCCCACCTCGCCCTGCGCGACCTCGTGGCCGTTGTCGTCGAACAGCCTGACCGTCACGCCCTTGACCACCGGCCCCACGGTTGCCGGGTTGATCGACAGGTCCTTGGGCCTGGCGATGGTGGCGAACGCGATCTCCGTCGACCCGTACAGGTTGTAGATGACCGGGCCCAGATCCTTGAGCGCCCTGGTGGCCAGTTCCGCGCCAAGCTGAGACCCGGAGACGAACACGATCCGCAGGCTGGACAGGTCCGGCTTGCGTTCCATTCCGTCGAAGGCGTCCAGGGTCCGCGACAGCATCACCGGAACGACGACGACGGCCGTCACCTTGTGCTTCTCGATGTCGGCCAGCACGTTGGCCGGCTTGAACTTGCGACGCAACACCAGCGTGCTACCGAGCATCATCGCGATGGTGGCGTGCAGGAAGCCCAGCGCATGGAACATCGGCGCGGGCAGCGACGTCACCTCGCCGGACTTGAACGGGACGTGCGACAGGATGCCGCCGATGGGCGCCAGCGATGGCGGGGTGCTGCGGTTGGCGCCCTTGGGGGTTCCGGTCGTGCCGCTGGTCAGGATGATGATCTTGGAGTGCGCGGTCGCCTTCGGTGGCGGTGTGGACCTGCTGCGTTCGATCAGGTCGGCGAGCGTCTCGTCGGTGCTCTCCGATGGCTCGTCGTTGTCGGGGTTGGTCGGCAGGGCGCGCAGCTTGCCAAGCGGCGGTTCGGCCGCCGAAACGGCCTTGGTGTACTCGTCGTCGAAGATGATCAGCTTCGCGCCCTCGCGCTCGGAGACCTCCTTGATCTGCGGACCCGAGAACTCGCTGTTGAGCAGGATGAGCTTCACCCCAACCTTGGCCGCGCCGTAGGCCGCGATCAGGAACCAGCGATGGTTGCGGATGAGGAGGGCCAGGCCGTCGCCCCCCTTGACGCCGATGGCCAGCAGACCGTTGGCGACGGCGTTGGCGGCATCGTCGAGTTCCTTGAACGTCATCTCGCCGTCGTCGTCGATGATCGCCGTGCGGTTGGGCGTGCGGCGGGCATTGAGTGCGGGGATCATGCCGAATTCACCCCACCGCCGGATGTCGGCAACCATGGCTGCGACGTTCTGCGGCGGCTCGAGCTTGAACGCGCCCGCCTCGAACATCTTGATGGCGTAGTGCAGTTCGGCCGAGCCGCGCTCGGCATACTGCTGGATCTTGGCCGCTGCCTGCAACGGAAGCTCAGTTAGCTTGGGCATGACTCCCACAATATGTGACCGCCGTCGCAGTGGGACCGGCACAACTAACATTGCCGTATGGGCTCTCCGCTGTCCCTGGACGTGGGCGAACGGACGCTTGCGGTCACCAACCCGGACAAGGTCGTCTTCCCCGACACGGGCGTGACCAAGCTGGATCTGATCGAGTACTACCTCGCGGTGGCCGACGGCGCCCTGCGCGGCGTCTCGGGCCGCCCGATGATCCTCAAGCGATTCATCAAGGGGATCACCGAAGAAGCGGTCTTCCAGAAGCGGGCGCCGGAGAAGCGGCCCGACTGGATCGACGTCGCCGAGCTCAAGTACGCCTCTGGCACGTCGGCGAAGGAAGCCGTCCTGCACGACGCCGCAGGCCTGGCGTGGGCGGTCAACCTGGGCTGTGTCGACCTGAACCCGCATCCGGTGCTTGCCGACGACCTCGAACATCCCGACGAACTGCGCGTCGACCTCGATCCGATGCCCGGTGTCGGGTGGCGGCAGATCGTCGACGTGGCGCTGGTGGCCAGGGAGGTACTGGAGGACCACGGTCTGACCGCGTGGCCGAAGACGTCGGGTTCGAAGGGTTTCCACATCTACGCCCGCATCGAAAGGCACTGGCCGTACAAGCAGGTGCGACTGGCGGCCGAGACCATTGCGCGCGAGGTCGAACTTCGCGCCCCCGACCTCGCGACCAGCCGGTGGTGGAAGGAAGAGCGCGGCGCGCGGGTCTTCGTCGACTTCAACCAGAACGCCAAGGACCGCACGGTCGCATCGGCGTACTCGGTGCGCGCGACGCCCGACGCCCGGGTATCGACGCCGCTGCGCTGGGACGAGGTGCCCGACTGCTCGCCCGAGGCGTTCACGGTGTCGACCGTGCCAGGGCGGTTCGCCGAGATGGGCGATCCGTGGGAGGGCATGAACGATGCGGCGGGCGGGTTGGACGCGCTGCTGGAACGGGCGAAGGAACTCGGGCCCGCCGAGAAGGCACCCAAGGGCGCGCACCGCACCAAGGACGGTCGTCGAGAATCGACGATGCCGCTCATCGAGATCGCCAAGACCAAGACCAAGGACGAGGCCATGGCGGCGCTCGACGTGTGGCGCGAGCGCTACCCGGCGGCGGCGGAACGACTGGAGCCGGTCGACGTTCTGGTCGACGGCATGCGCGGGCCCAGTTCGATCTGGTACCGCATCAGGATCAACCTGCAGCACGTGCCCGAGGAGCAGCGGCCGCCACAGGAGGAGCTGATCGCCGACTACAGCCCGTGGGAGAACTACACCGGTTCGCAGTGGCGACGCTAGCGAACGACGGCTATGGCTTCCAGGGCGTCCGCGATCGGGCTGTCCCCGCTGATCAGGTCGAAGGCGTGGCCGCCGGTGTCCGGGGTGTCCAGCACAGCGACGAGCACCGCCGCGACGTCCGCGCGGGGGATGCTCCCGCGGCCGGTGGATTCGGCGATCGCGACGCGTCCCGTCCCTGCCTCGTCGATGAGATGACCGGGTCGCACGACGGTGGCGCTGAGACCCGTGCGGGCTTGGACGGCCTCGTCGGCGGCGGCCTTGGCGCGCAGGTAGGCCGCGAACACCGGGTCGGATGCGGAGTCGTCGGCACGCTTGTCGGCGCCCATCGCCGAGACCATCACGTAACGGCTCACCCCGGCATCCAGCGCGGCGTCGGCGAGCAGGATCGCGGCGTCGCGGTCGACGGTCTCCTTGCGCGCAGCGCCACTGCCGGGCCCCGCACCCGCGGCGAACACCACCGCGTCGGCGCCGCGCACGTGTTGGGCCACCTCGGCGACCGACGCATTCTCAAGGTCCACGACCAGCGCCTCGGCACCAGCGGCTTCCAGGTCCGCCACTTGGCCCGGGTTGCGGATGAGGCCGGCGACGGAATCACCGCGCGCAGACAACAGCCGTTCCAGGATCAGCGCAATCTTTCCGTGCCCGCCTGCGATCACGATCCGCATGTCGATACCTCCATTGGTTCAGGCTGCGAAGACTTGGGAGTCGTCGACAAATGCCTTGAACTCCAATGCGTTTCCCGCGGGATCGAGCAGGAACATGGTCCACTGCTCGCCCGTCTCACCCTCGAATCGAACATAGGGCTCGATCACGAAGTCCACACCAGCATCCCTCAACCGGCCGGCGAGCGCCTGAAACCCAGGCACGCTCAGAATCAGCCCGAAGTGCGGAACCGGGACGTCGTGCCCGTCGACCGGGTTGTGGATGGCACGGGGCCGGTCCGCGGCGAGGTGGGTGACCAGTTGATGGCCGGTGAGGTTCCAATCCACCCACGTCTCGGCGCTGCGTCCCTGCTCGAGGCCGAGCACGGTGCCGTAGAACTGGGTGGCCGCGGCCAGGTCGTCGACCGGTATGGCCAGGTGAAACCGAGGGATGGGTGACTCGAGGACGGTCATACTCCCAACGATATGCCAGCACGCTTCGATGCCTGAAACACGGGGACTTTCAACATGATCAGTAGACGAGACTTCACCCAGCTCGTGAGCCTCGCGGCGGCAGGAGCCACGGTGGCAGGCCTCGCATCCACTCCCACGGCCAGTGCCGAGGGACCGACGGGCCACACGTCGTTCCGGTCCTTCAAGCAGGTCGACGCGGGCGTGCTCAACATCGGCTACGCCGAGGACGGTCCCGCCGACGGTCCGCCCGTGATCCTGCTGCACGGCTGGCCCTACGACATCCACAGCTACGTCGACGTCGCGCCGATACTGGCCGACCGCGGGTTCCGCGTCATCGTCCCGTACCTGCGCGGGTACGGGAGCACCACGTTCCTGTCCGACTCAGAGGTGCGCAACGGTCAACAAGCCGCCGTCGCGAGCGACGTCATCGCACTCATGGACGCCCTGAACATATCGCGGGCCATCATCGGCGGATTCGACTGGGGCGCAAGGTCTGCAGACGTGGTCGCCGCACTGTGGCCCGACCGCTGCAAGGCACTGGTGGCCGTCAGTGGATACATCATCGTCAACCTCGCGGCCAACCTGCTGCCGCTGCCACCCAAGGCGGAGTTCGGCTGGTGGTATCAGTACTACTTCGCCACCGATCGCGGCGAGCGAGGCTACCGGGAGAACACCCGCGACTTCAACGAGTTGATCTGGCGCAACGCCTCACCCACGTGGTCGTTCGACGATGCCACCTACGACCGCAGTGCCGCGGCATTCGCCAACCCCGACCACGTCGAGATCGTCATCCACAACTACCGGTGGCGTCTCAGCCTGGCACCAGGTCAGCCCCAGTACGACGACGTGGAACGCCAACTTGCCGCCAAACCCGAGATCGGCGTGCCGACGATCACGGTGTCCAGCGACTTCGACGGGCCCGCCAAGGACGGCAAGGCCTACCGGCAACTGTTCACCGGCAAGTACTCCCACCGCGTCCTCGACGGCATCGGGCACAACGTGCCACAGGAGGCGCCGCGCCAATTCGCCGATGCGATCATCGAGGTAGCCGGCTACTGACGTCGGTCAAGCGTTCACAGGAGAGCAGACCATGGCAGCACAGAATTCGCCCGTCACGGTGGTCGACGCCGGCCCCGGCCGGGTCAGCAGGTCCGTCGAGGTGGGAGCACCCGCGAGCGAACTGTTCGCGATCGTCGCCGACCCGCGGCGGCACCACGAACTCGACGGGTCGGGCACCGTCGCCGACAACATAAGCGCGCCTGCAGAACTCACCGCGGGCAGCCGGTTTTCGACCAAGATGCGGATGTTCGGCGTGCCCTACCGGATCACCAGCACCGTCACCGCGTTGACACCGGATTCGGTGATCGAGTGGCGTCACCCGCTTGGCCATCACTGGCGTTGGGAGTTCGAGCAGGTCGACCCGCAACGCACCCGCGTCACCGAGACGTTCGACTACCGCAACACCGGCACCCTGAAGGACACACTGAAGTACTACGACCGAATGGGTTTCGTGAAGGCCAACGCGAAGGGCATCGAAGCGACCTTGGTCAAGCTTGCAGACCGGTATCCCGTCGAGTAACAACCGAATCTCCAACGATTGGACAGATCAATGCCAGACCAGCAGCAGGCCGAGCGGATGCGTTCGGGCAAGGGCTTCATCGCCGCACTCGACCAGAGTGGCGGATCGACACCGAAGGCCTTGAGCCTGTACGGGATCCAGGAAGGCGCGTACTCCTCCGATGCCGAGATGTATGACCTGATCCACCAGATGCGCTCGCGGATCATCACCGCGCCGGTGTTCGGTGGCGACCGCGTTCTTGCGGCAATCCTGTTCGAACAGACCATGGATCGTGAGATCAACGGCAAGCCATCGGCGACATTCCTCTGGGCCGACAAGGGCGTCGTGCCGTTCCTGAAGATCGACAAGGGCCTTGCCGAGGCGACCGACGACGTTCAGCTGATGAAGCCGATACCGGGGTTGGACGACCTGCTGGCCCGGGCCGCGCAGAAGGGCATCTTCGGCACCAAGGAGCGGTCGGTGATCGGCGCAGCGAATGCCACGGGGATCGCCGCGATCGTCGAGCAGCAGTTCGAGCTGGGGCGGACGGTCCTCGCGCACGGGCTGATCCCGATCCTGGAGCCTGAGGTCACCATCACCATCCCTGACAAGGCCGCGGCAGAGGACCTTCTGCGCGACGTCATCGCCAAGCACCTCGACGACGTCCCCGCCGACCAGCAGGTGATGCTCAAACTGTCGCTGCCGACGGTGCCCGATCACTACGCACCGCTGATCGAACACCCCAGGGTGATGCGCGTCGTGGCTCTGTCGGGCGGTTATTCGCGGGACGAGGCCGACGCGCTGCTCGCCCAGAACACCGGCCTCATCGCCAGTTTCAGCCGCGCACTCACCGAAGGGCTGTCGGCCCAACAGTCCGACGCGGAGTTCAATGCCGCGCTCGACAAGGCGATCCAATCGATCTACGACGCGTCGACGTCCCCGTAGCCGGGCCGCCACGCACTTAGGATCTGACGCGTGCCGCCGGACGCGTCGAATACGAAGGCCAAGCTGCTCGACAGCGCGGCTCGGGCCTTCGCCCGCGATGGCGTGTTCAACGCGTCGCTGATCGACATCACGCGCCAGGCCGGCCAGCGCAACCGGACCGCCCTCAGCTATCACTTCGGCTCGCGCGACGGCATCCTGTGCGCCGTCATCGACCGCCATGCGCTCTTCCTCGCACGCAGGGAGGGCGAACTGCTCGACGTCGCCAGGCAGGCGACCGGCCTGGAACCCGTCGTCGAGGCACTCGTCCGTCCCGCTGCAGAACTCGCGGACAGCGGATGGAGGGGGCGCTGCTGCCTGCTGATCATCGCCGAGCTGACCGGCGAGGACAGGGCACTGTACAGCGAGGAGTTACAGCAGGTGCTTGCGCGCACCGGCGGCAACGAGGTGTTTGCGTTGCTCGAGGAGCGGACCGGCGTTCTCCCGGATGCCCTTCGCACCGAACGGTTCTCGTTGATGGTGATGTTCATCTTGCGTGCCATCGCGGACCGCGCCCGGCTGCTGGAGCGGCGAACGCGGCATGGCCGCCCGCAGCTCGACCACGAGCCGTTCGTCCAGAACCTGGTGGCGATGGCGGCAGCCGCGATGGGTGCACCCGTACCCCGTTGACATAAGCACCCCTGCTTATTACTGTAGCCGCAGCGTGCATCGGTGCACCTGCGCTCAGGAGGTCGACGGTTGAAGGCTGTTCGCGTCGTTCGCCATGGCGATCCAGCGGAAGCGCTTGAGGTTCAGGATGTTCCGGCCCCCGACGTGGGACCCGGCGAGGTCCGGATCGCCGTATCGGCCGCATCACTCAACTTCGGCGACATCGCCCGCTGCCGCGGGACGGTGGCCAGCGTCATGGGTCAAATTCCGTTCACGCTCGGCATGGACGTCTGCGGTGTCGTCGACGCGGCAGGCGAAGGCGCCGACGAATGGGTGGGCCGCCGCGTCGTCGCCATGGCCAAGCAGTCACTCGGCGGGTTGGCCGAGTTTGCGATCGCGCCGGTGACCGGCACGTTCGAGGCTCCCCCCACCCTTGACGACGTCACGGCCGCGGCGTTCACGCTGCCGTTCCACGTGGGCTACCTGGCACTGCACCGGCGCGCGAAGCTGACCGCGGGCGAGACCCTGCTGGTCGTCGGAGGGGCCAGCGCGGTCGGCACGGCGGTGATCCAACTCGGGGTCGCGGCGGGTGCCAACGTCATCGCGATCGCCGGCGGCCCCGAAAAGGCCCGCCTCTGTGAGGAACTCGGGGCCAGCGTCATCGACCACACGACCACCGGCGACCTCTTCGACGAGGTCAACGCCCGCACCGACGGCCGCGGCGCAGACGTGGCCGTCGACGTCGTCGGCGGCGAGCAGACCGAGGTCATCTGGACGTGCGTGGCACGCGAAGGGCGTTACGTGCCCGTCGGTTTCAACGACGATCCGCAGTCCGGCCTGACGGGCCGACCGCTGCGCAAGGTCTCGATGGGCAACATCTCGGTACTCGGCGTGATCCTCGGTTACGGCGAACTGCCGGTCGACTTCCGGAGGTTCGGCCTCAACATGTTCCCCGCGGAGGTGGGCCGCGACGTGCACGCCGCACTGCTCGAACTGCTGGCGTCCGGGTCGGTCCGCCCGGTCGTCGGTCGCCGGATCGCGATGGACGAGGTGGCGCTCGCCCTCGACGACCACGAACGACGCAAGACCATGGGCCGCACGGTCGTGGTGATCAGCGGGGCGAGCGAAGCGACGGGGGTTGAATGAACGTCGACGACGTGATGACCGCCGCAGTCGCGCAGGCGGGTTCCGACGACTTCGGGCCCGACGACTTCGTCGAGGGTCTCACCGTCCTGTGCGCATCGCTCGACGATCAGGCGCAGCTGAACGACATCGGCCGTTTCGCCTTGGAGCAGAACGTGATCGGCGGACTCGTCAATCGTCTGCGAATCCACGACTGGGTCCGTCAACACCCGGCGATCCTGCAAGAGCGCATCGACGCGCCACTGGTGGTCGTCGGCATGTTCCGGGCAGGCACGACGTTCCTGAGCAAGCTGCTCGACCAGGATCCCGGCAACCGGGCACTTCTGCGTTGGGAGGCAGCCGACAGCGTTCCTCCTCCATCATCGGAGTCCTACCGATCGGGTCCGCGCGTCGACGCCGCCAATGCCGCCATCGACATGCTCGAGTCGCTCAACCCGCAGATGAAGATCGTCCACCACGAGGACGCTGAGGGACCCACGGAGTGCATCACCCTGCTTGGCCAGGACTTCAAGAGCCTGACCTGGGAGGCGATGGCGAACGTGCCCACCTACGGCGAGTGGCTGCTGGGAGCCGACTACCGATCGGCCTACGACTACCACCGCACGGTGCTGCAGGTTCTCCAGAGTGGTGGCAGGCGCGGGGCATGGACCTTGAAGAGTCCGAACCACGCGATCGCCTTGAATGCGCTGAACGAGACGTATCCCGATGCGCGGCTGGTGCTCCTGCACCGCGACCCGACGGTCCTGTGCGCATCGGCGTGCAGCCTGATCTCCACCCTCACCGGCACCTTCAGCGATGCCGACCACACCGCCTACATCGCCGAGCACTGGACGCAGATGCTCACCGAATCCATCGACCGGATCGAGGCGTTCCGGCTGGCCCATCCAGGAAAGATCGTCGACGTGCAGTACGCCGACCTGGTCCGCGACCCGCTGGGCACCGTCGAGACCCTGTACGCCGCGTGTGATCGAGAGTTCGACGACAGGGCCCGCGCCGGCCTCTCGGCATCCGTCGACGCCAACCCCAAGGGACGGTTCGGCACTCATGGCTACCGGCTCGAGGACTATGGGCTGCGGGCCGACGAACTCCGCGAGCGCTTCGCCGAGTACGTCGGGCGTTACGACATCGCGGCCGAGGTGAGCACCGGCTGATCCGTCAGCACCGTTCCCGCCCGCGCGTCATCAGTCCTGGATCTTCGGGGATGACCGATGTCGCGATGACCGATGTCGCGATGACCGATGTACGTCGTACGACGCTACGGACGAGCGCCGCCCGGCGACGTCTGACGTAGCCGAGCCGGACCACGCCCCCACGAAGGTCGATTGTCGGCAGCACGTGGACCCCCTCGCTAGTACCCTTGGTATACAGTACCGTGAGTACTGGCTACATGACAGGGCTAGCTACATGACAGGGGCCGATGTGCCTCTCTCGCAAAGGAGCATCCGATGACACGACCTGCCACCACCGGTACGGACAAGCAGAAGCAAGGGCGACGTGCCTTCCTGGCGATGATGACGCGCGGCACGGTCGAGCCCCACGAGGACTACGGATTCTTCGGCCCCGACTCGGTGACCTGGAAGGTGTGGAGCTACCCGACAAGCCTGACGGTCGGCTTCCAGCGCGCAGTCGTGATCGAGGAACTCGACCCAGACCTCATTGCCGCCGTCGACAAGACTCACGACATCTACAAGCGGCCGCGCACCCGCTACGACCGGACACTGCGGTACTTCGCGATGGTCGCATTCGGCAGCTCGCGCGAAACGTCAAACGTCGCAGACGTTCTGGTGAAGATTCACTCCAAGGCGATCGGGACGGAGCCGTACGGCGGCAAGCGCTACGACGCGAACAACCCGGCGTCCCAGCTGTGGATCCACCTCACCGCCTGGCATTCCATCCTCATTGCCTACGAGAAGTTCGGTCCTGGCCCCCTTACCCCGGAGGAGGAGGGCCGCTACTGGGACGAGTGCGCGACCGCAGCCGAACTCCAGACCTGCTCCCCCGACGACGTGCCTCGCACACGTGAGGGCATCCGCGCCTACTTCGAACAGATGCGGCCGCAGCTCAGGGGCAGCGAAATCGCGGTGCAGGCGATGAACCACCTACTCCAGGCCGACGTCATGCTCCCGCCGATGCCACTGGTCGCCCGGCCCGTCGCAGTACTTTCCACCAGGGCTCTTCGTGCGGGCACGATCTCGACCATGCCGCGGTGGATGCGCGAGATGAGCGGCCTTCACCAGCGCCGGATCACCGATTTGGCCATCCGCCCGTTGCTGTGGATCGCGTTCCACGTCGTGCACATCAGCACGCGCTTCCAGCTCGCACTCCTGCAGTTCATCTCCCCCATGACGGTTCCCGTCGCGGCGCCCATCCTCCTCGGCGTGCCCCCGGTGAACCCGGAGATCGTCTCGCCGGCAGAAGCCCGTGCCCGGTATGGCTACGACAAGCCGTCCGAGGCCCACCGAGAACTCCGGGCGCGCCAAGCCGAACGCGTGTTCGGAGAAGGCGTCAGCCCGAGCGACGAAGGCCTCGTCGAATCCGAACCGATGCTGGGTCTGCGAAGTTGATCCAGGGCTGGGTTCCTCTGCCGCACCGCGGCGCATTCACACCGATCGAGGCCTAGCCGGGTATCCCTGGCGCGCCTGATCGCGCTGTTTTGCTGGCGGCACGGGGCCGACTCTTAGCGAAGTATTAGTGGCTACTCCCCGGTACCTTATGTTGGCGGATTACCTTCGGCCTTACGTTGTCGTGACTGCATGGGGCAGTTACCCATCGTCGAGCCGCTGAAGGGAGGCCCTCGTGATTGCAAGTTCAAATGGATCGGCTGCGAATTCCACGTTCCGATACGGTAATCCGACCGTCGACTGCGGCGGTGCACAGCTACGTGCGCAGTGCCGTCATCTCGCGACGGTGGTTTCCATCACCGGCGACGTCACGGATGCGAACGTCGACGCCCTGATCGAGCGCGTGCGGCACTACATCCTGACCGAGAAGCCCATCGTCCTGGATCTCGGCGACGTACGTTCGTTCGCTGCCGACGGCATCGCGCTCCTCGAGGCCGTCGACGACATGTGCGACGAGGCGGCGGTCGAATGGTGCTTGGTGGCAAGCCAACCGGTCTCGCGAGTGCTGCGGTTGCGCGGCGATCTCGTTCCCACTGCGGAATCCGTGCCCGCGGCTCTGCACCACTTCTCCGACGTCATGTCCGAGCGGCGCCAACTGCTGCCGATTCTCGGCAAGTCCGCATAACAGACAGGATCGATCTCACGTGTTGCTAGACATCCGTTGGCTTGCGTACTTGCTGCACCGTCGTCACAAGACGGTCGCCCCGCGCGAGGTCACCTTCGCCTGAGTCCTACCGAATGGCCGGTGACGACGTGCTGTCGTCGCCGGCCATTCGTCATGGCACCACTGCTGCGCTCGTGGGATCGATGAGGATCTTGGCGTGGGTCTCGGCGCCGGCCAGCACACCGAACGCCGCCGCAACGCCGTCGAGGCCGACGGTGCCAGTGATCAGCGGCGCTGCGTCGAGCTTGCCTTCGGCCAGCATGTACAGCGTGTCGCGGAACTCCAACGGGGTGTAGCCGAACACGAACCGCAGGTCGATCTCCTTGCCGTTCGCCAGCGCGGGCCGGATCTTGTCCTCGCCCATGCACACGCCAACCACGACGATCCGGGAGCTCAGCGGCGCGGCGCCGATCACTCCGTCGATGATGCCGGGAACGCCGACACATTCGAAGATCACCGGACGCTTCGGGCCTGCAGCACCCAGGGCATCGGCCGCGCGGTAGACGTGCGACCAACCTGGTAGCCGGCGCAGCTTCTCCATCGAGGACATCCCGAGTTCGTAGAGCGCAGGGGCCTCGGTGATGACGCCCTTCGACGATGCGGCCTCGTACGGCGAGTCCACGGTCGGATCGACGACGACGTCCGCACCGCATCGCGTGGCCAGCGCCCGCCGTCCCGCCGAAAGGTCACTGGCGACGATGGTGCCCACGCCGCGTGTCTTCAGGTGACAGATGACCGCAAGCCCAACCGGCCCGCAGCCGATCACCACGGCCGCATCCCGCTTGCCGATCTCGCTTCGGTTGACCGCATGCAGTGCCACCGCCATCGGTTCGGTCAGCGCCGCAATGTCGGCGGAGAGCCCGTTGGGAACGACGAAGCTCATCGCCGCCTCGGCCACCACCTGTTCGGCATAGGCACCAGGGGCCAACGGCGAGAGACCGGTCAGGTGCACGCCGCCGTTGGCGCGCACCAGCGGGAAGGAGACGACCGTCGTGCCGACCTTGAACTCCTTGGCGACGCGACGGCCGCGCTCGGCGACCTCACCGCAGAACTCGTGGCCCATCACGACGGGCGTATCGCTGCGCATGAAATCGCCGTAGCCGACGTCCACCATGGCGTCCTGCAGTTCGTCGGCGTGGTCCTTGGCGTGTAGGTCCGAGCCGCAGATGCCGCACCGCCGGACGTCGAGGACAAGCTGACCGTCGGCGGGTCGCGGCGCGGCGACGTCGATGACTTCGAGCTTTCCGCCAAGACAGTTGACTACCTTCATCGGACACTCCTCCACGCGACCCTCAAAGCCCTGAGATACTTCGATGATGCCCGCCACCGTCGCGAGCCAACCGGACGATACCCGGGCGATCAGCGACTTCCTGACGGCCGCGTCGATCGAGCCCACGGCCTTGGTGGTGGAAGGCGAGCCGGGCATCGGCAAGACCACACTGTGGTTGCACGCGGTGGAGCAGGCACGGGAGCGCGGGTTCCGGGTGTTGTCGGCGCGCTCAGCGGCCGCCGAGTCGGTACAGGCCTATGCCTCGTTGGCCGACCTGTTGAACGAGGTCGACGAGTCCGTCTGGGCGGACCTACCCGAACCGCAGCGGCTCGCGATGGACCGCGTGCTGTTGCGGGCCGAAAACAACGACACTGCAACAGATTTGCGCGCAGTGGCGGCGGGATTCCTATCGGCCGTCGAACGCCTCGTCGAGACGGCTCCGGTACTGCTGGCGATCGACGACCTGCAGTGGATCGATCCCTCGAGCGCACGCGTCGTGGCATCCGCTGCGCGGCGGTTCTCGACACGCGTCGGAGTGCTTGCCACGATCCGCACCGGAGCGGACAGCGGAGGTTCGGCCTCGTGGCTGCAAATGCCGACACCGAACGCGATCCACCGGATGCACGTCCGTCCACTGACCGTCAGTGGGTTGCATACGGTTCTGTCCGAGCGGCTGGGGCGGTCGTTTTCGCGGCCCGCGATGCTGCGGATCCTGGAGATCTCCGGAGGAAACCCGTTCTATGCCCTCGAGCTGGCACGAGCGATGGACGGCGAGCCGACCGGTGCCGAGGCGCCGATGTCGAGCACGCTAACCCAGTTGGTGCGAGCCAGGATCGGGAGCCTTGACTCCGAGGCCCATGACGTGTTGCTGGCGGCGGCCTGTCTCGCCGCACCGACCGTGGATTTAGTGGCACGGGCCACCGGCACCGACGCAGGGCATGTCGTCGAACTCCTCGAGGATGCGGAAAGCCAGGGCATCGTCGGTATCGATGGTCACCGCCTCCGTTTCGCCCATCCCCTATTGGCCCGCGGCGTCTATACCGGCGCCGCACCCGGGCGGCGCCGCAGGATGCATCGGCACCTGGCCGGGATCGTGGAGGAGCCCGAGCTGCGGGCTCGGCACCTGGCGCTGGCCGCCACTAGCGGCGACCAAGAGACCATCGAGGCGCTGGACGCGGCGGCCGAAATGGCGCGCATCCGCGGCGCGCCCGCTGCGGCGGCCGAACTTCTCGATCTGGCGCAGGGACTCGGCGGCGACACGTCCGAGCGCCGGATCCGGCGGGCACGCCACCACTTCGATGCCGGGGACACCGGCCGAGCCCGGGACCTCCTCGAGGAGACGATCGAACAGCTGGCGCCCGGCGCGCTGCGCGCAGAAGCGTTGAGCCTGCTCGGTTTCGTGCAACTGTTCGACGACAGCTTCGTGGAGGCCGCCGGGGTGCTGAAGCGTGCACTCAACGAGGCCGGAGACAATCTCGCGCTGCGGACGCGACTGTTGATCACGTTGTCGTACGCCCGCTACAACGCCGGTCAGTTCAGCGCCGCCGCGCACAGCATCGACGACGCTGTCACCCATGCCGAGCGGCTGGGGCAGCGGCATCCGTTGAGTCAGGCGCTGAGCATGCGGGTCACCCTGCGCTTCCTACGCGGGGACGGCCTCGACGAGCCCAGCCTGGCCCGCGCAGTCGAATTGGAGGACCACCACGCGGACATCCCGATGACCTTCCGCCCTAGAATGCAGAACGCCATGCTGCTGGCCTGGACCGGGAGGCTCGATCAGGCCCACCACGAGTTCGAGTCCATTCGGCGGCGTTGCATCGAGGGCGGTGAAGAGAACGAGCTGATGTTCGTCGCCATCCACAGCGTTCTGCTCGAGATCTGGCGGGGCAACTTCACCGACGCCACACTGATCGGTGAGGACACCATGGAACGGGCGCTGCAGCTGGGCGGCGACGTCCCGCTGTTCTTGGCGATGACCATCCGGGCCGCGCTGGCCACCTTCGCCGGACGAGAGCAGGAGGCCCGCCGCGACACCAGCGAGGCGCTCGCGGCCAGCCAGCGGTGCGGCGCAAACCTCTTGGCGGTCTGGACCCTCACCACGTTGGGCTTCCTCGAGGTGTCACTTGGCAACTACGACGCTGCGCTGATCGCCGTCGGACCTCTGCTATCCCACCTCGACGCTTCGCCCAATGCGACGGAGATCCCAGCCGCATCGTTCGTGCCCGATGCCGTCGAGGCGCTGATTCAGTTGGGCCGGCTCGCCGACGCCGAGCCGGTGATCGACACGCTGGAACGCAACGGCGCTCGCCTGGACCGCGCCTGGATGCTGGCCGTCGGCGCCCGATGCCGCGCCATGCTGCTGGCCGCCCAAGGCGACGTCGCCGCGGCCATCCAGACTGCGCAGCGGGCGGTGACCGAACACGACCGGCTGCCAATGCCATTCGAACGGGCGCGAACTCAGCTTCTGGTCGGCGAACTTCAGCGTCGACTGCGCCAGCGGCACGCCGCCGCGGCGACCCTGCGCGAGGCACTGGACACCTTTGAGAGCCTGGGTACCCCATTGTGGGCCGAACGGGCACGTGCCGAGCTGGACCGTACCAACATCGGCTTGAATCGGGCCGCCGAACTGACCCCTTCCGAGCTGAGGGTCGCCGAGCTCGCCGCCTCCGGGATGACCAACCGCGACGTCGCGGCCGAACTGTATATCAGCCCAAAGACGGTGGAGGCCAACCTCTCCCGTATTTATCGAAAACTCGACATCCGCTCCCGCGCCGAACTCGGCAACCACATGAGGTCACCCTGACGAGTCAGGGAAACGCCGATGACAGTTGACTACCTTCATCGGACACTCCTCCACGCGATCGGGGTCGTCACCCATGCAGCATCCCACCAACCATGTCTTACATTTCGTAATACACTGGTCGAATGGGTGACACGATTACGTTCCGACCCGACGATGACGCCTCTCGAGCGCTCGCGGTCCTCACCAAGGACGGCACACCCGTGTCAACGGCGGTGCGTGCGGCCCTGATCGACGCTGCCCGACGCCAGGCCACTGCGACGCTGCGTGCCGAGGCAGAAGACCTCGCCGCCGACGAACAGGACAGGGCCGAGGCGGCGCAGGTCCTGCGCGATATGGAGACACTGCGTGCGTGGTGAGGTGTACCGACTCCGCGCGCCACGCGGTACCCGCGGCCACGAGCAAGGCGGCTCTCGATACGCGGTGGTTGTCCAATCCGACGAACTGCCACTGTCAACATGGTTGGTGGCACCGACCTCCACGTCAGCGCGGGCAGCCAGCTTCCGCCCCGAGGTCGAGATCGCTGGGCAAATCACCCGGGTGCTCGCCGAGCAGACCGCCGCCGTCGACCCCAACCGCCTCGGCGAACGCTCGGGCGAGCTGACATTCGACGAGTTGCGCCGCGTCGATGCAGCCTTGCGCCTGGTTCTAGACCTGTGATGACGGGCGCCAACTCGACTTCAGTAGGTCATCGGGGAACGTCGGTCGGCGTCACCCACCGGCGTAAAGCGTCGATGGTGGATTCCGGTGATGTGTTGAAACAGAACGAGATACCAGGCGCGACTTCGTTGATCACGTTGACCAGCCGCTCGAACAGCTCGGTGTGCTCGGGCGCCATCCGCACGCCTGCGCCGATCATCACGACCGCAAACGGTCGGGAGCCGACACAGGCACGGACCACCGCCTCGGCCTCATCGGGAGTCGCGGGGACCCGGCAGGGCACGAAGTCGAATCCCGCTGCCCGCAGCGCGGCATCACCGGCGTCGATCCGCGCGGTCATCGTCGCCTCGTCCAAACCGGGATACCGACCGTAGTCGATCGCGCTCGGATGCAGCCCGACCGACAGCACGGTGGTTGGCGTGCCCGAGGTAGCCGGATCGTGGTCTCCCACCGTGTTCTCCGTTCTCCGCGTCGACATCGACGGTGACTCAGCCAGCGTAATACGGGCGGAATCGTGTGCCCCGCCCGCTGAAACAACGCCGAGCCACATTGGTCGCACCTGAAGGAGGTCGGCATGTTTCATCTGGGTTGGTTCATGGGCAGTGGTTTCAGCGTGCAGACGTGGGCGCTGGATCCGTGGGCGGGCAATACCGGCCACGACTGGATGAAGGGCGATCTGTTCGTCGACCTGGCCGCGTCACTGGAACGCGCCCGCTTCGACTACCTGCTGGTCGAGGACACCAGCATGGTCGAGGACGCCTACGGACGCTCCATGGAGACCACGCTCAAGTACGGGCTGCTGGCACCGAAGTGCGATCCCGTCCCGTTGATCCCGCTGCTGACCCAGCGCACGAAGCACATCGGCATCGCCGTCACACTCTCGACGAGCTTCTACCACCCGTTCATGGCGGCCAGGACGATGACCACCCTCGACCACCTGACCGAAGGACGGGTGGGGCTCAACGTGGTGACCGGGAGCTCGTCGCGCGCGGCGCAGCAGTACGGCTACGACGAGCTGATGCTGCACAGCGAGCGGTACGAAATGGCCAAGGAGTGGATGGAAGCCGTTGACGCGCTGTGGGATTCGTGGGAAGAGGGCGCTGTCCTCGTCGACCAGGAGACTCCGCGCTACGCCGACCACACCAAGGTGCACACCGTCGACTTCGAGGGCAAGTACTTTCGCACCAGGGGACCGCTCAACACCATTCCCGGCCCGCAACGCCGACCGGTCATCGTGCAGGCGGGTGCCTCGCCTGCCGGGCGCGATCTCGCCGCGAAGTACGCGGAGTCGATGCTCGCGCACGGCACCAGCATCGAGGGCATGAAGGCATTCCGGCAGGACATGCACCGCAGGATGAAGGAGTACGGACGCGACCCGAGCACGCTGAAGATCCTCTTTCTCATCGACCCGATCCTCGGCGACACCGACCGCGTCGCACAGGCTCGCGAGGAGGACATGAAGGCCGCAGCCTGGAGCGACAAGGCGATCGAGCGAAGGTTGTGGGGCCTGAGCTACACCTCCGGCGGCGAGTTCGACTTCTCCACCTTCGATCTCGACAAAGAGGTGCCCGACGTGTGGGGCAACGGCGAGACGAGCACGTTGCGCACCTTCATCGAGGGCGCCCGTGGCAAGACGCTGCGGGAGGCCATCGCGACCGTCGACACCCACGCCGGGCTGGCCTTCGTCGGCTCGCCGGCCACCGTGGCATCGAAGATGGGCGAGGCGATGGAGGAGGTGGGAGGCGACGGCTTCCTGCTGTCGCCGACCGTCACCCGCCGCAACATCGCCGAGATCGCCGACGGCCTGGCACCCGCCCTGCGCAAGCGCGGCCTCATCCGGGACGGCTACAACCACAGCACGTTCCGGGAGAACCT
>Ga0137412_10001411_pt1 | contig 18628 bp, 22 predicted proteins | sample CZODoug2_1_16fun_FD_122160 | JGI IMG/M metagenome (GOLD analysis project Ga0137412, IMG submission 122160) | Vadose zone soil fungal communities from Angelo Coast Range Reserve, California, USA - CZODoug2_1_16fungal (Hybrid Assembly) | ecosystem: Environmental > Terrestrial > Soil > Vadose zone...
CTCGCGACGACCGGCGCGGCGAAGGTCGACATCGTCGGGCACTCCGAGGGCGGCTTCCAGTCGCTGTACATCCCCAAGGTGCTGCAGTACAGCAACAAGGTCGCCCGCGTGGTCGCCATCGCCCCGCCGTCGCACGGCACCACCTTCGCCGGCCTGGTCGACGTCGCCGGCCTGCTCGGCATCCGGTCGCAGGTCGACTTCGTGCTCAACACGTTCGGCTGCCCCGCGTGCGACGAGTTGATCACCGACGGGCCGGCGGTCGCCGCGCTGAACAACGGCCCGATCGCCCAGTCCGGCGTCGCCTACACGATCATCGCGTCCCGGTCGGACGAGCTGGTCACCCCGACGTCCACGGCGTTCGTCAACGAGGCGGGCGTTCACAACGAGTATGTACAGGACAGCTGCCCACTTGACCCGGTCGGCCACGTCGGGTTGGCCTTCGACGGCGACGTCGCCCGAATGGTGGCCAACGCGCTCGACCCGGCGCACACCGCCCCCGTCGTCTGCACCGTCGGCGCGCCGCTCTAGTAACTCGGGGCACTAGACCCCGGGCGACCGTTTGTCCCGGAGGGAGGCGGTCGCTCGGCCCCCGCAAGTTGTCCGCGCTAAGCGATGCGGTGGCATCGCCTAGCGCGGACAACTTGGGTAGGGAGCGAGCCCATTCCGACTCATCGATGGACGTAGCTCAGTCCGGGTTCGAATATCGCCAATGCGCGCCGAAGCAGACGAATGGCGCCGGTGCGTCGCGCTGATCGGGCAAGGCGATCGCCAGCGCTTCGGCCGAGTCGCGCCCGGCGGCGAGCTCGCGGTGGTAGCGCACCATCACCTCGGCGGCGACGTCGTCGTCGACGCGAGCGACACCCGCGATCACGCTGCGGGTGCCGAGCTGCAGCAGCACGCTCGTCAGCCCCAACGCCTCGTCGCCCGGACGGATCGTCGCCAGGCCCAGCTCGCAGGCCGAGAGGATCACGTGCGGGGCCGCCTGGTCGAGCTCGTAGGCGAACAGCGGCCCATCCGCGAGCCGGATCGAGGAGAAGAGCGGGTTCTCGGTCTGATGCCGCCCGTGCGCGGCGACATGGACGATGCCGGCGGCGGACAGCGCGCCGCGCAACTCGGCCCGCGTGGCCGCCGGGCTGGTCCGAACCCGGCCGCGCGGCCAGACCCGCCCCAGCGTCTCGATCTCAGCGACGCCCCGCGCCAGGTCGGGGCCGGCGAGCGCCGCCAGAGAGCCCCGTGGCCGAGCATCGGCCGCGGGAGTGGCAACCCAGGCAGTCGCCGACGGCGCGACCGTCACCGGAACGCCACGACAGGACGGCAAGAGCCCCCAGGGCAGCGCGCCGAGTGAACCGGTCGGCACGACGACCAGCCGCGACGACGACAGCTCGAGCGGCGCCAGCAACGCGCGGTCGAGCTCGTCCAGGCAATGGCGCAGCGACGCATGCGCCGCGCCCCGCAACCCGCCGGGGAGCCGCGAGTAGGAGAGGACGTCGAGGTCGGCCCGGGCTCGGCGCAGTAGCTCGTCGACGGCGGACATCGGGCCGAGGGCTCGCATCGTCGTGGCGCCCGCACCGACCACGACGGCATGCAGCTGCGGCCCGGCCTGGACGTACGTGACGATCGTGGCGCCGGTTGCGGCGGCCTCGGCCCGGACCGCGCCGAGGCTGGCCGGGCGGGCCATCGCACCGTCGCCCGCGAGCGTCCACGACCGAGCGATGATCTCGCGCTCCTGCTGGCGTCGGGTGCGGCGCAGCGCCCCGGCCGCGGCCCCGTCGACCGCGCGCAGGTTCTCGACGGTCTGACGCAGGTCGGCGAACAGCTCGGCGGTTCGCTCGTCAGCGGGTGGGCGAATCGCGGGCAGCCGGGTCGACGCGGCCCGGCCCCGCTCGGACGCCGCGAACACCGCGCCCGGACGCCCCTGCGCCAAGGCGATGGCCACACCGAGCTCAGCCAGCCGACGGCCGTGAACGGCGCTGGCCGTACGCAGGTCGATGCTGCCGAAGCGCGCCTGGTGGGTCGCGAGATCGACCAACCCGGCCCGGACCGACCGAGCGGCCGCGCCGTGATCGCCGGCGGACTGGGCCAGCCGGCCCCGCAGGTAGCGGGTGTGCAGTCGCGCCGCCACCGGGTCCGTCCGGCGGGCCGGTCCCACGGTGTTGGCGACGGCGCGCGCCTCCTCGATGCGGCCCCGGGCCAGCAGCGCCTCGGCGGTGACGAAGGCCGCCACTCGGGATTGCGTGACCAGTCCCTCGCGGCCCAGCTCGGCCGCCAGGCGCCGGCCGCGGGCTTCGACGGCGGAGCCGATGCGGCCGCGGGTCACGTCGGCCTGCAAGATCATCAGCTCGGCGCTGCGCCGCCAGCGATCATTGCCGAGCCGGGCGAACCGATTCCGGGCCCGAATGGCGAGGCGCCGGGCCGCCTCGAGCTCGCCGTCGAGCAGCGCGCACTCGGCCCGCGCCAGGTCGCCCTCCGCCCGATCCTGGGACATGCGATTCGCGGCGAAGAAGTCACCGGCCTCGGCGAGGGTCTCGTCCGCCTCGCGCGTCAGGCCCGCTTCCACGAGCACCCGCGCACGGTCGAGCCGCGAGATTCCCGGTATGACGTCCGGACCGAGGAGCATCGCCTCGTCCATCAGGCGCAGCGCCGCCGGCAGGTCACCGCGGAGGAACTCCAGGTAGCCGAGATTGTGCCGCGCCTTGCACTCGATCGAGGTGAGCCCGTTTGCCATCGCGAGCTCGGCGCAGCGCCGGGAGTCGACGCGCGCCCGGTCGAGCTCGCCGCGCACCAGATGCAGGTGGCCCCGGTTGAGCAGCATCCGGCACTGGTCGGCCGGCGCTACGTCGTCGAAGAGCGCGATACCCGCGTCGAACTGTCGCAGCGCCTCGTCGAGCCGTCCCGATCGGAGCAACAAGAACCCGTGCTGGCCGTGCAGAAGAGCCCGCATCTCCAGGTCGTCGGACGCCGCGGCGATGCGTTGCGCATCGACGAGATAGGGCAGGCCCTGGGCAACGCCACCGATCTCGGTCTCACTCGAGGCCAGACCCAGCAGCAATCGCGCGGTCAGCGTGTCCTCGTCGGGAGCTGACGTTTTCCCAAGAACGGCCAGTCCACGACGAAACGCCCGCGCGCCCCGCACCGGCTGGCCGGCCGCGTTCGCCGCGACGCCTCGTGCGTGCAGCGCGAGGACCAGGTCCGTGCTCGTCTCCCCCGGCACGCCCTTCAGGCTGGCATGCCGCCCGCTACAAGTCGATCGAGGGGGTGACCACGGGTGGATGCCGGTCGCCCGGCGGCGCGCGGAGCACGAACTGGGCGAGCCCGCGCGGCACGTCCTCGAAGACGAACCGGCCGTCGGCGTCAGCGGTCACCTGCAACCGGCCACCGGCCACGCGCAACTCGACCGAGACGCCACCGCCCGGCGCGGCCCAGCCGTCGACGCGCACCTCGTCCAGGCCGGAGGGGGTGATCGTGATCATCGTGGTGAGGCTCTCGCTGGTGAACGTGACGGTCTGGACCTCCGTCGCACCGAGGTCGTCCGTGCGGGCGCCGGTGAGCTCGGGCTCGACCCACTGCAGCTGCGCCACCTCGGCGTTGAGGGCCTCGAGCGTCACGGCGAACTGGAGCCGCTCCACCATCCCGGGCGGCACCGGATCGAGCTCGTCGTAGATCTCGGCGAGTCGGCGCAACGCGCGTTCGTCGACAGCGTCGATTTGGTCGGCCGCGATCCGATCGGCGTCCCCGTCCGCGACGGCCATCACATCTCCCAGGCCGGATCGGCGGCCAGCTGCGCACGCAGCTTGGCGAGGCATCGTCCGCGGGTCGGGCCGATGCTGCCCACCGGCATGCCCAGCGCCTCGGCGACGGCCGCGTAGTCCGGGCGGTCGGCGAAGGCGATCACCCGCAGCAGCCGGCGGCACCGCTCGGGCAGCTGCCGGACGTGGTGCCACAGTTGGCCGAGCTCGGCATCGCGCAACACCTGCTCGGGCACCAGGTCCGGCGACGTTGCGATCACGTCGGAGTCGAAGTCCTGCGGCTCGACCCGGTCGGCCTGGCGGGACACTCGCCAGGCCTCGCGACGGGCCGTCACGAGCAGCCACTGCAGCACGGCGCGCGAGTCGGCGATCGACTCGGCGCTGCGCACCAGGGTCAGCCAGGTGGTTTGCAGGACGTCCTCGGCGGCCTCGCGGTCGAGGCGCTGAGCTCGCACGGTATGCCACAGGATCGGCGTGAGCAGCGCGATCAGTTCGCCCATCCGATGCTCGTCGCCGTCCCGGTACGCGCTGAACAGTGCGCCCGCGCGAGCGGCGAGCGTGTCCGGGCGCTGCTCGGCGCCGATCACTCGTCCAGCCCGATGAGATGCCCGAGCGCTGCCTGTGCTCGAGCGACGGCCGTGGACGCATCGATGGGATCGACCGTTCCGTAGCGGCCGGACACCAGCGCCGCCGCGATCTCGCCGGCCAGGTGCGGAGCGGCGAACGACGTGCCGCTCCAGGTGCCGAATCCACCGCTGAAGTCGTCCTGGTCGATCGTGGCGCGCGGGCCCTGGCCGGGGATGGTGACGGCCGCGCCCGGCTGGATCGACGCGTTGAAGGTGGTGGGGAACGTGCTGATGATCGCCGCGCCCGGACGGTAGCAACGCACCCATTGACCCCCGTTGCTGAACAGGGCCACGGTGCGCCGATTCGGGTTGAGCGCGCCGACGCTGACCAGCGGCACGCTGCCGGGATCGGCCTTGGCGACGATGCCATCTGGGTAGGGCGTGAACGCCGCCGGGAACATCGGCCGCGCGGTGGCGTCGTTGCCCGCCGAGGCCACGACGGTGACCCCCAGCGCGCCGAGTTCCTGCAGGGGCGCGAGCAGCATCGGATCGAACGCGGCGTCCTCGGGTTGCTCGTGGTAGTAGCCCAACGACAGCGAGACCACGTCGATGGCCAGCTCCGGACGGCCGGCGTTCACCGCCAGGCGCTGGCGAGCGAGCAGCCCGGCGAGCGCGCTGAGCAGGTCGCCCTCGGCCACCACGCCGTCGCCGGACATGACCCGCACCGCGAGGATGTTCGCGTCCGGGCACAGCTGCCGGATGTTGCCGGCGATGAAGGTGCCGTGACCCGCGTCGGCGTCGAGCACGCCCTCGTACGGATCGACGAGCACCCCCGTCTGCTCCGGATCGCTCGCCGGGTCGGTGAGGCCGAGCGGAACTCCGCCGGGCGAGCCGTCGACGGTCGGATTACGGACGACGACCGCGCCGTCGTCGAGCCACGGGTGCGCACCGACGCCGGTGTCCAGCACGGCGACGACCGGACGCCGGCCGGTGAGGCTCGTCCGACGCGCCGGCTCGGGACCGATCCAGTTCACCGGTGCGCGCCCGCCCCAGCCGGGCAGGCCGTATTGCGAGGCGGGGCCGACCCCGTGGCCTTCGGAGGCCGGCAGTCCGTCGACACCATGGCCTTCGGAGGCCGGCAACCCCCCGATGCCCGGGCCGGTCGTCGCGGTGAGGAGGTGTTCGAGGGCGACGTCCTGCGGCACCTGCTCCTCGGCGACCAGGTTGCGGTAGGCCTGCAGCACCGGCCAGGCATTCGCCGGGGCAGCGGGCGAAGTCAACGGGGTGAGTACCAACCGCTGCGGATAGGCCTCCCCGATACCGTCCGCGCGGACGGCCGCGGCGGCGCTCTGGTCGGGAGCCAAGTCGACGGACAGCCCGTACTGGCGGGCCGCCTGCTCGAGCAGGTCGTAGCGCACCGAGCCGGCGGCCAGGCCGCGGGTCAGCAGCCGGTTGCCGACGTAGACGGTGGGCCGGACGATCTCATCCGGGCGGCGGCGCACCGCGCTCGCCGGATCGAGCACGCGGGCGTTGTAACGCACCAGGACGTCCGCGGAAGGGGTCAGGAGCGGCTCGCGCCCGAGCGGCGGGCCCTGCGGGCGCCGGGTGGACCGGGGCTGCTCGGGATCGGGGCGCTGATCTGCTGGCTTCATCGATACCTCGTCACATCTCTGTGGGGGCGCCGGTCGGAGCGTAGAGCGAACGCGCCGGCGCTGACCAGGGCGATCAGGGCAGCCATCGATCCGGGCATTCGCAGGGGAGGAGGCCGGTCGCTCGCGACTGATACGCGAATCGGCGTATCAGAACGCCGACCACGCGTTCCTCTGTCGTGTGACGGGTGCCGCGTGCTGCGTTGGGGGACGCCGCGCGTGGTCATCTCGAGACGGGCGGTGGCCGCGCAGCGGAGGGCGGCTGCCGGGAGGGCCCGTCAATCACAAGCGGTCACGGCCGGGGTGACCCGGTCGTGACCGCGAGGGCGTTATTCGGGGGGATACGCCAACGCTGGGGATCGGTCCCGAAGGGGGTACGGCTGCACGCCAGGACCCGTGCGCCGGGGGAACGGGGCCGATCCCCAAAGGCATCAGCGCGATCTTCCTGCACATGCAGCCCCATGCGGCGGCCGACGCAGGAAGATCGCAAATCTAGCCCGATCTTCCTGCCCATCCAGCCCCATGTGGCCGCCCGTGCAGGAACATCAACCCCGAGCACGATGAGCGGCGACCACGCGAGATCAGCGAACGGTGACCACGCCTAACTCAGCCCCGAACGCGATGAGCGCTCGCGCGAAGAGCCCGCCGGCCCCGACTGCCCTATTGGCGCGGCCAAGTCGGGCGTGCCGGGCGTGCCGGCCAGAGGGGCGGCGCAGGGACCCCGACCGGATCCGACTCCGGCGGATAAGGACAGCTCCGGCGGATTAGACCGTCTCTTCTAGCAGGTTGCGGGTCCGGTTGGCGTCGACCGGGATGCCCGGGCCCATCGTCGTCGAGAACGTGACCTTCCTGAGGTACTTGCCCTTGGCCGAGGACGGCTTGGCCCGCAGCACCTCGTCCAGCGCGGCCGCGTAGTTCTCGACGAGCTGCTCGGGCGTGAACGACGCCTTGCCCAGGATCAGGTGCAGGTTGGACTGCTTGTCGACCCGGAAGCTGATCTTGCCGCCCTTGATGTCGGCGACCGCCTTGGACACGTCCGGCGTCACGGTGCCGGTCTTGGGGTTCGGCATCAGGCCACGGGGGCCCAGGACGCGGGCGATGCGGCCGACCTTGGCCATCTGGTCCGGCGTCGCGATCGCGGCGTCGAAGTCGAGGTAGCCGTCGGTGATCTCCTGGATCAGGTCGTCGCTGCCGACCTTGTCAGCGCCGGCGGCACGGGCCTCTTCGGCCTTGTCGCCGGTGGCGAACACGATGACGCGGACGGTCTTGCCGGTGCCGTGCGGCAGGCTGACCGTGCCCCGCACCATCTGGTCGGCCTTGCGCGGGTCGACGCCGAGCCGCATCGCCGCCTCGACGGTGCCGTCGAACTTGGTCGGTGAGGACTCCTTGGCGATCTTCGCCGCCTCGAGGGGCTCGTACACCTTCGCCGGGTCGATGAGCTCGGCGGCCTTGCGATAGGCCTTGCTGTGCTTGGTCATGCTTTCTCTCCTAGATAGTGGTAGTCGCGGACGCCGTCCTTCGACGTCCTCCCACGGTTTTGGTCACCCGGACGGCCATAGGGCATCCGAATGACCAAAAGCGATAACGCTCAGCCGCTGACGGTGATGCCCATCGAGCGAGCCGTGCCCGCGATGATCTTCGCGGCCTGGTCGATGTCGTTGGCGTTGAGGTCTTCCATCTTGGTCTGGGCGATCTCGCGCACCTGATCCATGGTGACGGTGGCGACCTTGTTGACGTGCGGCTCGCCACTGCCCTTCTCGACGCCGGCGGCCTTGAGCAGCAGCCGCGCGGCCGGCGGGGTCTTGGTGACGAACGTGAACGAGCGGTCCTCGTAGACCGAGATCTCGACCGGGACGATCTGCCCGCGCTGCGACTCGGTGGCCGCGTTGTACTGCTTGCAGAACTCCATGATGTTCACGCCGTGCTGGCCCAACGCCGGACCGACGGGCGGCGCTGGGTTGGCGGCGCCCGCCTGGATCTGCAGCTTGATGACCGCGGCGAGCTTCTTCTTGGGAGGCATTCTTCTTTTCCTGACTAGATCTTGGCGACTTGGCTGAATGACAGTTCGACAGGCGTCTCACGTCCGAAGATGGACACGAGCACCTGCAGCTTCTGGTGGACGGGGTCGATGTCGCTGATGGTGGCCGGCAGCGTCGCGAACGGACCGTCCATGACCGTGACCGACTCGCCGACGCTGAAGTCGACGACCTCGATCTTCGGCTTCTCGGCGGTCTGCGTGCCGGTACGTCCGGCCCGATCGGCCTTCTGGGTCACCGGCGCGAGGATCTTCGCGACCTCGTCGAGCGAGAGCGGCGAGGGCCGTGATGTCGCGCCGACGAACCCGGTGACCCCCGGGGTGTTGCGGACCGCGCCCCACGACTCGTCGTTGAGGTCCATCCGCACCAGGATGTAGCCCGGGAAGACCTTGCGCTGCACCTGCTGGCGCTTGCCGTTCTTGATCTCGACGACGTCCTCGGTCGGCACCTCGACCTGGAAGATGTAGTCCTCCATGTCCAGGCTCTGGATGCGGCTCTCGAGGTTGGCCTTCACCTTGTTCTCGTAGCCGGCGTAGGAGTGCACGACGTACCAGTCGCCGACCTGTATGCGCAGTTCGCGACGCAGCGTCTCGAGCGGGTCCTCGTCCTCGGCGTCAGCTCCGGCGTCGGCTTCGGCGGGCTCGCTGTCAGCCGACTCGGCGGCGTCCTCGGCCACCGGAGCCTCGACCGCCTCGACCGCCTCGACCGGCTCGGGGGTGGTGTCCTCGCCGACCGCGCCGATCGCCTCGGCCTCGGCGGCGCCGTCGGCGTCACCCTCGCTCGCGCCGAGCAGTCGCGCGGCCTCAGCGACTCCGCCCCGGTCGTTCGGTCGAGCGTCGCCGGGCGCGCTCTCATAGTCGGACACAGCTTCTTCTTCCTCTTGCTTCGTTGTGGGATCAGCGGGCCGGTCAGCCCAGGTTCGCTCAGCCGAAGATTTGCAGCACCAGCTTGGCGAGCCCGAGGTCCAGCCCGGCGACCAACGCCACCATGATCACCACAAAGACAATCACGACGATCGTGTATGTCGTCAGTTCTTTGCGCGAGGGCCATAGGACCTTGCGCAGCTCCGAGATGATCTCGCGGATGTACCGCCCCGGTCGCCCGCCAGGGCCCCCAGCTGCGGGGCGCGGCGACGCTGTATCGGTGCGGGTCGCAGTCACGTTGTCTCCTCTCGGGACGTGCCAGGTGGCACGCCGTCTTGCGCAGGGGCGACAGGACTCGAACCTGCAACCGCCGGTTTTGGAGACCGGTGCTCTACCAATTGAGCCACGCCCCTAGGACTCACTCAGCTAGGAACCTGCGAAGGCGCCGGCGGTCCTGCGCAGCGCATGCTGACGCAGAGCCACGATGGAGCCCCGGCCAAGTGTACGGGGCCGCGTCGCGTCGCTCCAAGCCGGACGGACGCGGGCCGACCGATCGGGCCGGCCCGCGAGCGACAGACCACCAGGACACCTGGCGGCTACTGGCCGCGCGTCAGAGCCGCCGGAACGGCGCCGTCGGACGGCGGGGCCGGCCGCGGGGACGCCGAGTGCTTCACCATGTCGAAAATGGACGAGCCCTGGGTGATCAGCCCGGCGAGCACCTCGTTCACCCCGGAGGCGCCGTTGAGCACCGTCAGATTGGCGCCGGACAGGCCGCGGGCCGCCGCCTCCACGATCGCGGGCAGGATCTCGACGAGGTGGTCGGCGGCGATCAGCTCCTGGTTGCCCTCACGCAGCGAGTCGGCCCGCTTGGCGTTCGCCTCGGCATTGGCCTCGGCGGTGGTTCGCTCGGCGTAGGCGGCGCCGTCGGCCTGGGCCCGGGCCGCCTGGGCCTCGCCCTCGGCGGTCGCCTGCCGGGCGTAGGCGGCGCTGTCGGCCTGGACCCGGACGGCCTTCGCCTCGGCCTCGGCCACGGTCGTCCGCCGAAATGCCTCCGCCTCGGTCTGGAAGCGAGCCTGATCCCGAGCCGCCTCGGCCAACGTGCGCTGCTTGTACGCCTCGGCATCGGCCGGGCGGCGCACGTCCGCCTCGAGACGCTGCGCGGCCAGCTCGGCCTGCCGCTGCGCGAGCGCTGTTTGCTGGGCGATCACTTCCTGGGACGCGTTGGCCTCGGCCAGCGGGCCGGCTTGGGCGGCCCGGGCGTTCGCCTGCTCGGTCTCGGCGGCGAAGCCCGCGCGCTTGATCGCGGTGTCGCGCTCGTACTGCGCCTTGAGGGCGACCGCTTCCTGCTCGCGTTCGAACGCCTCGCGATCGGCCTTGGCCGCGGCGATTCGGGCCTGGCTGGCGACGGCGACGGCGTGTGGCGCGGCGATGTTGTCGATGTAGCCGGTCGCGTCGATGATCTCCTGGATCTGCAGCGCATCGACGACGATGCCCAGCTTCTCCATCTCGCCGTGGCTGCCGTCCTTGACCTCCTGGGCCACCCGATCGCGTTCGCGGATGATCTCCTCGACGGTGAGTGCGCCGACGATCGAGCGTAGGTGCCCGGCGAAGATGCGCCCTACGAGTTCCTCCAGGCGCTCCTGCTCAGCGAGGAAGCGACGCGCGGCATTGGCGATCGACGCCGGATCGTCGCCGATCTTGAACGCGGCCACTGCCTGCACCTTGAGCTTGATGCCCTGGATGGTGACGCAGGATTCGAGGATCTCCGCCTCCCGGAGCGCCAGGGACAGGAAACGCGCCTTCTGCTTGACCGGCATGACGAAGCAGCCGTGTCCGGTGACGATGCGGAACTGGGTGTCCGTCGAACGGCGCCTCGACCCGGAGATCAACAGTGCCTCGTTCGGTGCGGGAACATGCCAGAACAGCATGATCCACTTCCTTTCTCGCTGCTGGTGGCAGCGTCCGATGGCCGGACGCGGGGTCGCGCCGAGCCGGTTGGGTTAGCCGTGGCTAGGGGTAACGGGTGACGTGCACGGACCGACCGGACAGGCACTCGATGACCATGACCCGGGTGTGCTTGGCAATCGGTTCGTCCGCCCATGCCGCGAACGCCTCCGTCCCTCCACGAACGGCAAGCAGCACCTCGCCCGGCCCCTTGTCAGGGATCGGGACGGTGACCCGGCCGACCACCCCGATGAGGGCGTTGGACTCGGCGTCCGCTTGCATGTTCGGGACGTTAGACCTGTTGGCGACGCCCGGCGGAAATTCGTCTCGCAGAACACACACCCCCTTCCGTCCCCATGATCAAGAGGGAAAAGTGGCTGCTCGGGCGACCACTTTTCCCTCTTGATCATGGGGATGTGACGCGCGGCCGCCGTCGGCGCGCATTCGAGTGGCAGGGTCTGCGACGATGGGAGCCATGGGAGCTCGGATTTCTGACCGCATCGCCGCCATCGCCGAATCGGCCACTCTGGCCGTCGATGCGAAGGCCAAGGCCCTCAAGGCGGCCGGCCGGCCGGTCATCGGATTCGGCGCCGGCGAGCCCGACTTCCCGACGCCGGACTACATCGTCGCGGCCGCGGTCGAGGCGGCCAAGAATCCGAAGTACCACCACTACACGCCGGTGCCCGGACTGCCCGAGTTGCGCGAGGCCATCGCCGCCAAGACGCTGCGCGACACGGCGTATGAGACCAAGGCCGCCAACGTGCTCGTCACCAACGGCGGCAAGCAGGCCGTCTACAACACGTTCGCCGCGCTGCTCGATCCGGGCGACGAGGTGCTGGTGATCGCTCCGTACTGGACGACCTACCCCGAGTCGATCAAGCTGGCCGGCGGCGTTCCCGTGCAGGTGACCACCGACGAGACGTCCGGATACCTGGCCACCGTCGAGCAACTCGAGGCGGCGCGCACCGATCGGACGAAGGTGCTGCTGTTCGTGTCGCCGTCCAACCCGACCGGCGCCGTCTACCCGCGCGAGGACGTCATCGCGATCGGGCGCTGGGCCGCCGAGCACGACCTGTGGGTGGTGACCGACGAGATCTACGAGCACCTCGTCTACGGCGACGCGCAGATGACCTCGATCGCGACCGCCGTCCCCGAGCTGGGCGACCGCGTCGTCATCCTCAACGGGGTCGCCAAGACCTACGCGATGACGGGCTGGCGGGTCGGCTGGATGGTCGGTCCGGGCGATGTGATCAAGGCGGCGTCCAACCTGCAGTCGCACGCCACGTCCAACGTTTCCAACGTCGCCCAGGTGGCGGCCCTCGCGGCGGTGTCTGGTGACCTGAGTGCGGTGGCGCGGATGCGCGAGGCGTTCGACCGGCGCCGCCGCACGATCGTGTCGCAGCTGAGCGAGATTCCCGGCATCGTCTGCCCCGAGCCGCTCGGTGCGTTCTACGTCTACCCATCGGTCAAGGGCCTGCTGGGCAAGCCGTTGCGCGGACGGACGGCGTCGACCTCCGCCGAGCTCGCCGCCCTGATCCTCGAAGAGGCCGAGGTGGCCATCGTCCCGGGCGAGGCGTTCGGCACACCCGGCTACGCCCGGCTGTCCTACGCCCTGGGCGACGCGGATCTCGCCGAGGGCATCGGCCGCATCGCCAAGCTGGTCGCCGACTCGTAAGTCGCTCCGTCCCGATCGGGCGTCAGCCAGCCAGGCGTCGTCGCGCCGTAATACGCCGTGTTACGCTGGCTGTATGCCCAAGGTACGTATGTCGATCTCGCTCGATCCCGAGGACGCCGAACGCATCAGGGAAGCGGCTCGAAACGCCGGAATGGATGTCTCGAGCTTCGTCGTGCGCGAAGTCCGCGGGGCGCTCCAGCGAGATCAATGGGCCGCCCGCAAGTCCAACCCGGTGTTCGCCGAGCTCGACGCGGAGATAGCCGAAGCCGAGCGAATCGCGGAAGAGGAGCCGCTGCCGCCGCTGGTCGGTGAGTTGAGCCCGGCCGAACGGGCAGCGATCAAAGTCCAGTGGGACGCGTTCTTCGGCGAGTCCGAACACGGTGCCGCGTGAGCCGAACGATTGTCTACGACACCGGAATGCTCATAGCACTGGCGAAGCGTGCGCGCATCGCCCATGCAAAACACGAGGAAGCCACGCGTTACGAGCGGCCGATCGTGCCGGGACCCGTCCTCTCGCAGGTGTGGCGAGATAGCTCGCGACTACAGGCCACGCTGTCGCACTACCTGAAGGACTGCCTGATCCACATCGAGTACGACGAGGACGACTATCGACGGGTTGGGCTCATGCTTGGCGATAGTCGCCCATCGGGCAAGAAGCGTCCGGACTTCGTCGACGCGCTGGTTGCCTACACGGCAGCTGGTCAAGCCCCGGCGGCCGTGGTGACCTCGGATCCGCTCGACATACTCACCTATCTGGATGCGCTGCCCCGCCCACGCGTGGCTGTCATCCCGGTCTAGGCAACGAGGTCGGCGTAGTCCGGGTGTCGCTTGAGGAACGCGGCCACGAACGGGCACAGCGGCACGATCTGTTTGCCCTGGCGGCGCACGTCGTCCAGCGCCCAGCGGATCAGCGTGCTGGCCACGCCCTTGCCCTCGGCCTCGGGCAACACCTCGGTGTGCGTGAAGACCACACGCTCGTCGGCGAGCTGGTAGTAGGCGAAGCCGAGGGGCACACCGTCCAACGCCGCCTCGTACCGGGACTCGTCGGTGTTGTCACGTACCTCGATCGTCATGACAGTGCACGTGCCTTTCGTAGGACGTCGGTCGCCGCGGGTAGGGCCGCCAGCGCCGTCGCGAGGTCGGACGGATTGGCGATGCGCCACGCGTTGGCGTTCACGTAGCACCGGATCGCCGCGTCGAACTTGTCATCGCCCACCGCGGCCCGAGCGGCGTGTAGCGCCGCCGCGCCCTTGGTGTAGGTGACGGAGTAGTACGCGCTCTCGCCGTCGCCGTAGGACGCCGTGGGCTTGTCGACGTCACCGGGCATGTCGAGCGCGGAGCTGGGCGGCGCGTCGTTGTCGACGAGTTCCTCGGCGTAGGTGGCGAAGGCCTCGTCCAGCCAGGCGTGCAAGGCCTGCGAGTCACCGACCATCGCGTAGAACCATTGATGCGCGGTCTCGTGCACGGCGACCAGTTTCGAGCTGTCGAGCATCAGAATCGAGCTCGGATACTCGATGCCGCCGCCCTGTGCCGGCACGCGGGCCACGGACAGCGACGGGAACGGGAACGGCCCGAAACGCTTGCTGTGCTCGGTGATGGCCAGGGTGAACAGCGGCACGAGCTGGTCACGTTCGCTCGCGCTGGTCGCCCCGACGCGGAGCTTCACCCCGTTCACGGTCGTGTCGGAGACCACGAACGGACCGACGGCGACACTCACGTCACGCGCCGAGTCGACCGTGGAGTGCCAGGTCTTGGTGGCGCCACTTCCGCCCGGATCGGCCGGGTCGCCGGACATGATCACCGTCTTGGACGCCGGCGCGGTGACGGTGAGGTCGGTCTGCATCGCCTCACTGGTCGCGCTCTCGGCAGTGAACTGGATCATGGGCTCGGTGTGCCAACCGCGGCCGCGTTCCCAGGCGAGCAGCGGCTGGGCCGACCCGAACCACGCGTAGCGCGAGGCGCCGTCCCCGACGCGCCCGAACCGGTCGAAGGATCCGTTGCCGAGGGTGAGCGTGAACGTGATGTCGGCACTGACGGTGGTACCGGCCGGGATCTGGGCGGCGAACGGGATGCGCAGCAGGCCGCCCTGCGTGGACGGGGCCGCCCCGTCGGTGTCGTACTTCGGCGCGCCGCCGCCGTGGTCGGCCTTCGCCGAGTTGATGACGATCTTGTTGCCCGCCTCGACGGTCGGCGCCGTGTTCGCGGTCAGCCGGAAGACGAGCTCGGTGATGGGCAGGTCCGGGGTGAACTCGACGTGCTCGCTGCCCTGGGCGGTGCTGAGGTCGTCGCCGACCGTGAACTGCAACGCCACCTTGGGACGCTTCGGGTCGGGCGCGGCGTAGCTCGCCGGGCAGTTGGGCGACCCGCCGCCCGACGGCGCGCCACTTCCCGCCTGCGGCGCCGAGGACCCCGCCGTTCCCGACCCCGAGGGTGGGCCGGTCAAGCGCGTCCCGTGCCCGGATGTGCTCGAGCTGCACGCGGCCAGCGTGATCACGCCCACGGCGACAACGCCGAGGGTGCGAATCCTCACCGCCGTACCGTGGCTCGCGCCTTGGCCAGCACGGTCTGCCCGTTGACGGTCGCGGTCAGGTCGACCACGGTCAGGCCGTCGTCGCCGACCGCCGACACCACGCCGGCGACGTCGAGCACGGCGCCGTCCGGATCGGGCACCACGACCGGCCGGGTGAACCGCACGTTGTACTCGACGACCGCGCCCGGGTCGCCGACCCAGTCGGTGACCACCCGCACCACGAGCGCCATGGTGTACATGCCGTGCGCGATCACGTTGGGCAGCCCGACCGACGTGGCGAAGCGTTCGTTCCAGTGGATGGGGTTGAAGTCGCCCGACGCCCCGGCGTAGCGCACCAGGTCCGCGCGCGCGATCGGGAAGCTCTGTCCGGGCAGGACCGTACCTACCTCGGTCATGACTCCACCCCACGTACGACGAGCGTGGCGAACGCCGTGAGCACGGGCTCACCGTCCACAGTGGACACCTCGCCCTTCGTCGACACGATGTCGTTGCCAGCCGCGGCGCGGACGTTCTCGACCGACACCACAACCGTGAGCGCATCGCCGGCGTGGATCGGCCGGACGTGCGCGAACCGCTGCTCGCCGTGCACCACGCGCGAGTAGTCGACGCCGAGCTCGGGATCCATGATCACCTGCTGGGCGGCCCGCGAGGTCAGGACGATCGCGAACGTCGGCGGCGCGATGACGTCCGGATGACCCAGCGCCTTCGCGGCCTCCGGATCGTGATACGCGGGGTTGGCATCGCCCACAGCGTCGGCGAATTCGCGGATCTTCTCGCGTCCCACCTCGTACGGCTCGGTCGGCGGATAGACCCGCCCGATGAATGACTGGTCCAAGGGCATGAAGGGCACGCTAGCGCGAGTCGTCGTGAGGCAGGTCGGTCAGGACCTCGAACGGCGGTGCGCCGAACCCCTCGACGCGGTACCGGCCCCAGGGATCGACGTCGGTCAGTGGTGTCTCGGCCTCGCCCTGCGGAGTGCGGAGGGTGATCGTGCGCGTGCCCCCGTCGACGAGCGCGGCGACCGCCGGGTCAGCGGCGACGCGGCCGTACCAGCTGTACGAGCCGCTGATCGCGTCGAAGTGACCGGCCAGGCGTACCGACACGGACAGCGACGTAGTGCCGCTGATGATTTCGGCCGGACCGTCGTACCCGTCGTCCTTCACTCTTATCCCGCCTTTCGCGCCGCGGCGGCGGGGCTCTTCGCGCGAGCGCTCATCGCGTTTCGTCGATGAACGGCAGGGGATCGTCGATGCCGAGCTGGATGTGCGATCGCCGCAGCTCGCCGTCGATGACGTCCCAGATCGCGAAGCGCAGGTGCTGGACGAGCTCGTCCCGGCTGACCTTGCGGCCCTTCATCCACCAGGCGATGGTGTGCTCGACCATGCCGACCATCGACTGCGACGCGGGCTCAGCCAGCTCGGTGCGCAGCCCGAACAGAGCCATGAAGCCGCTCAGCAGATCGGCGAGCTGGTCGGCGATGGTCGCCTCGACCTCGCCGAGCGCCGAGTCGCCGGACGTCCCCCGCTGGCGCAGGAAGTGATACAGCCGCGGATGCGCGTCGACCCATAGGGTGAGGGCATCCAGGGTGCCACCGATGATCTGGTTGGCGGTCTGGCCCGAACGCAACGGGGGCAGCAATTCGGCGATGACGATGTCGCCGACGCGCCGCGAGATGGCGTTGCGCAGATCTTCCTTGTCGCGGAAGTAGCGGTAGAGGACGGTGCGGCTGACCCGCGCCGTGGCGGCGATCTCCTCGGCGCTGGACTCCGGGCCGTAGGTGTCGATGGCGGTAACGCCCGCCTCGACCAGCACGGCTCGTCGCGTAGCGCGATGGTCGTTCCACCGCTCGCGGCGCCCGTCGCCTGACCTTTCGGCCGGCCTGGAGCGCTCAGAGCGCTCGGTGCGCTCAGCACGCTCCGGGCGAGAGATGGGCTCCGTCACACCGGCAGCATACGCTACCTGTGACGCAGCGTCATATTAACTAGCGGGTCTCGCGGTGCTCGGTGTGCTTACCGCAGTTCGGGCAGAACTTGTTCATCGCGAGCCGGTCCGGGTCATTGCGCCGGTTCTTGCGCGTGATGTAGTTGCGGTGCTTGCAAACCTGGCACGCCAAGGTGATCTTGGGTCGAACGTCGGTGGCTGCCACGGGTGTTGCCTTTCCCAGAGTTGGACGTACGTAGTAGCGAGGGCCGGATTTGAACCGGCGACACAGCGATTATGAGCCGCTTGCTCTGCCTGACTGAGCTACCCCGCCGCTGATATCAGTGTGCCGCACGGCACCGAGCCCCTTTACGGAATCGAACCGTAGACCTTCTCCTTACCATGGAGACGCTCTGCCGACTGAGCTAAAGGGGCCGGACAGCTCGCGCCGCTACCACGCGGCGTTCGCGCCGACGGCCGAGCTTACACGACGTCCCGGCTACTCTTCGACGCCGATCGACCCCGCTGTCTTGTGCTCCTGGTCATGGTGGGATCTTTGGATCAACGCGTTGTGATACAAGAATCCTGCAAGGGCGCAGGAACGATGAGGAGTGGACGATGCTCCAGACCGCCGAGCTGACGAAGCTCGCGCAGCTGCATCACACGGTCGACCGTCAACCCAGCGGTGTCGGTGCCGATCACGAAGGGCTAGGCGGCTACCACCGCGGCTTCGCCCGGTGAGCGCGCCCACCAAGACGGCGCCCGGAGTCACGGCTCCGGGCCGGGCCAGCATCGCGGCTCGCACGCTGCGCACCGACCGCTGGTGGCTGCAGCCGCTGATCACGTTCGGCGGGCTGTCGATCTGGGTGTTGTACGCGCTGGTGCGCACCGCCAGCCAGCGGGCGTACTTCGTCGACCAGTACCACTACCTGTCGCCGTTCTCCTCGCCGTGCGTCTCTTCGTCGTGCGCCTCGGACGCGCGTGACTTCGGCACCTGGTTCGGCCACTTCCCGCCGTTCATCCCGTTCGCGATCCTGATCTTGCCGTTCCTGCTGGGCTTCCGGCTGACGTGCTACTACTACCGCAAGGCGTACTACCGCGCGTTCTGGTTGTCGCCGCCGGCCTGCGCGGTGGCCGAGCCGCACAAGTCCTACTCGGGCGAGACGCGGTTCCCGCTGATCTTCCAGAACGTCCACCGCTACTTCTTCTACGCCGCGATGGTCGTCTCGTTGATCAACACCTACGACGCGGTGCGAGCGTTCCGCGGCGCGGACGGTGACCCCGGCGTCGGGCTGGGCAGCCTGATCATGACGCTGAACGTCGTCATGCTCTGGGCGTACACGTTCTCGTGCCACTCGTGCCGGCACGTCGTTGGCGGCCGGCTGCGCAACTTCTCGCGGCACCCGTTGCGTTATCGCGCGTGGGAGATCGTCTCCAAGCTCAACACCCGGCACATGCAGCTGGCCTGGACGACGCTCGGCACGCTGATGCTGACCGACGGCTACATCGCGCTCGTGTCGTCGAACGCGTTCCACGACGTGCGCATCATCAACTAGTAGAAGGCAATTGTGACTGAAGTCGAGAAGCACAACTACGACGTCATCGTCATAGGGGCCGGAGGCGCCGGACTGCGCGCCGCCATTGCCGCCCGTGAGGCCGGCATGCGCACCGCGATCCTGTCCAAGTCACTGTTCGGCAA
>Ga0137412_10001412_pt1 | contig 18614 bp, 15 predicted proteins | sample CZODoug2_1_16fun_FD_122160 | JGI IMG/M metagenome (GOLD analysis project Ga0137412, IMG submission 122160) | Vadose zone soil fungal communities from Angelo Coast Range Reserve, California, USA - CZODoug2_1_16fungal (Hybrid Assembly) | ecosystem: Environmental > Terrestrial > Soil > Vadose zone...
CATGGCGACAACCAGTTCGCCGACATCGTGCGCTGGGCGCAATACGCGATGATCGAGGCCGAGGAGTACGGCATCACCTCGAAGAACGTCGACGAGATGCTGAAAAGCGACAACCCCTCGATCAAGCGCATACTGGGTGTCACGCCGGGCATGGGCAAGGCGCTGGGGGTCGAGGAGCGATGGGTCTACACCATCGTCAAGCAGGTAGGGAATTACGGCGAAGCCTTCGAGCGGAACCTGGGCATGGGGAGCCCGCTCAAGATCGACCGTGGGCTCAACAGACTGTGGACCGAGGGTGGCCTGCAATACGCGCCGCCCATCCGCTGAGGAACTGATAGTGGCTAGGGTTGGTTTGTCTTGATCGTAAGGTTGGCTGTCGCGATGGCGGCCCGCAGCCACTTTTCGAAGGCTGCGATCTGTGTGCGAGTGCGAAAGCCCGGCGAGCGCACGAGGAAATAAGACGTCGTCTCGACAGTATGGGCACGATCGCCGAACGGCGCGACGAGGCGTCCGTCGCCGAGTTCCGTCGCCGCGAGAATCTCGCTCTCGAGCACGACCCCCAGCCCATCGACCGCCGCATCGATGGCCATCGTCGAACGATCGAGCCACAACTCGTTGCTTGGCTTCACGTCGCCCGCGCCGACCCGTCGCAAGTAGTCGGCCCACGTGAGGGCGTTGACGGAGTGGATGAGGGTTGCGCGCGCGAGGTCCTGGGGGGTGCGAAGATCGAGCGCGCCGGCGAGTGCGGGGCTGCAAAGGGGACGCAGCCGCTCGACCAGCAGCGGTTCGACAGGTCGCTGGCTCGCGGGCGGCGAACCATAGGCGATCGCAATGTCGAACCGGCTGCTCTCGAGGTCGTCGGGACTGGTCATCGTCGAAAGCCTGACCCGCATGTCGGGATTTGCGCGGAGGAACTCCGGAAGCCTGGGCTGAAGCCATTTCGCGGCGAAGCTGGGCCCCGACGCGATCACGAGATACCCCGACTGCGACTGCGGTGCGACCAGGGTCGTCGCGTCCGCTATCACGCCCATCGCATGCTCGATCTCGCGCGAGTAGGTGCGGCCGGCGCTGGTCAGGATCGCGCGGCCGCCATGGCGCTGGAACAGTGGGACGCCGAGGAACTCTTCGAGCTGCTGGATCTGGTGGCTGACGGCGGAGGGCGTGACGCCGAGTTCGTCGGCGCCCTGGGCGAAACTGCTGTGGCGGGACGCGGCCTCGAACGCCAGCAAGGCCTTGAGCGGCGGAAGCCGGGGTCGGCCCGCACCGGCAGGTGAGCCAGTTTGAGCACGTGGTGAGTTTTTTGCTCTGGCTCCCATCTGGTCGCCTCCGTATCGACGTTTGAAGCTACTGCAAACGCAAGCGTCGGGCCAACGCGGGCAGGGTCTGGTCCGCGATTACCCGGGAGATCGCCATGAGCGAAGCACTTCGGCAGGCCGCCAAGGAATATCTGGTCCGCTACGGCGGCGACACCTTCCCCAATCTGTTCCGCTCGGCCAAGGGCACGATCGTCACCGACAGCGAAGGCCGCGAATACCTCGATTTCACGTCAGGCCAGATGTGCGCCACCATCGGCCACAATCACCCCGCGATCGTCGAGGCCGTCAATCGTGCCGGCAAAAAGGCCTTCCATATGTTCAGCGGCATGATCCCCGAGGTCGTCGTCGAGCTGGCCGAAACCCTGGCGCGCGACTGGCTGCCAGGCGACATCAAGCGGACGATCTTCATCAACACCGGTTCCGAGGCCAGCGAAGTCGCCCTGCGCATGGCCAAGATGTACACCGACGGTTACGAGGTGCTGGCGCTCGGTGGCTCCTGGCACGGGATCACCGGCGGGGCGAGCTCGGTCTCGATGGCGAGCGACCGCAAGGGCTACGGCGTGCCGGCCCCGGGTGTTTTCGTGATCCCCGAACCGAACGCCTACCGGCCGTATATTCCCGGTCTTTCCGAGGAACATGCCGCGCTCGCCAACCTCGAGATCGCGCTCAAGATGTTCGACATGCAGTCGGCTGGCCGAGGCGCCGCGATCATCGTCGAGCCTGTGATCAGCGCCGGCGGCGTGCTGGTGCCGCCCCGATCGTTCCTGCAGGCGCTGCGCAAGGCCGCCGACGATCGCGGCATGCTGCTGATCTTCGACGAGGCGCAGACCGCTTTCGGCCGCATCGGCACGCGCACCGGCTCGGAATATTTCGGCGTCGTGCCCGACATCATGACGATGTCGAAGACCCTGGGCGGCGGCCTGCCACTTGCCGCGGTCGCCACGACCGCGAAGATCGAGGAGGTGCTGCACGAGCGGCACTTCACCTTCTACACCAGCCACGTTTCCGATCCGCTGACGGCCGAAGTGGGCCTCGCGGTCCTGAAGGTGATCGCCGAGGAGAAGCTGATCGAGCGGTCGCTCAAGATGGGCGCCTACCTGCGCAGCCGCCTCGAAGGCCTCCAGCAGCGCTACGAGGCGATCGGCGATGTACGCGGCCTCGGCCTTCTGCTCGGCGTCGAGCTGGTCGTCGATCGCGAGTCGCGGAAGCCGGCGCATGCGCTGGGCGCACTGACCACGACGAAGTGCTTCGAGAACGGTCTCAGCATGAATATCCGCCGCCGGCCCGAGCGGGGCTCGGTGTGGCGGATCGCGCCGCCTCTTACCGTATCGACCGACGAGATCGATCGCGCCGTCGACATTCTCGACAGGTCGCTGCGCGATAGTCTCGACGAGATGGCCACGAGCGGGAGGGCGTGATCCATGTTGCACTCCCGATGCGCCGCTCTCGCGCTGGGTCTTCTCGCGCTCGGCCTTTCGTCCATATCGGTGCACGCGGCCGCGCCGACACTTGAGACCGTGAAGGCACGCGGCGCCGTCCGCTGCGGCGTCTCGACCGGCTTCCCGGGCTTCAGCTTGCCCGACAGCCAGGGAATCTATCGTGGACTCGATGTCGATGTCTGCCGCGCGGTCGCCGCGGCGACCTTGGGCGACGCCGGCAAGGTGCAGTACGTGCCGCTGACAGCGGTGCAGCGCTTCACGGCCTTGCAATCGGGAGAGGTCGACGTACTGGCGCGCAACGCCACCTGGACCTACACACGCACCGCCCAGCTCGGACTCACCTTCGTCGGCGTCAATTACTACGACGGCACCGGCTTCATGGTCGCGAAGTCTTCTCCGGTGACGCAGGCGAGGGATCTCAGCGGAGCCACGATCTGCGTCCAGGCGGGGACGGACACGCTGCTGGGCGTGCAGGATTATTTCTCGCGCAACAGCCTCAAGTTCTCCCTGGTCACGTTCGAGAATGTCGACACGATGAAGGCGGCTTTCGTCGGCGGCCGCTGCGACGCGATCACCAGCGACTCTACGCAGCTGATCGGCATTCGCTCCTCGTTGCCGACCACGACCGAGTACCGGCTGCTGCCCGAGATTGTCACAAAGGAGCCGCTCAGCCCCGCGGTCCGCGGTGGCGACGACCAGTGGGCGAACATCGTGCGTTGGAGCTTCTATGCGATGGTCAACGCCGAGGAACTGGGCCTCACCGCGGAGAACGTGAAGGCGCAGGCCGTCGCCAGCTCCGATCCCAACGTGCAGCGCCTCGTCGGCAAGACCGGCGATCTCGGCAAGATGCTGGGTCTCGAGCCCGCTTGGGCGCTGAACGTGGTCGCCCAGGTCGGCAATTACGGCGAAAGCTTCAAGCGTAACCTCGAGCCGCTCGGGGTCGAGCGCGGCCTCAACCGGCTGTGGCGCGACGGCGGCCTGATGTTCGCGCCTCCGCTTCGCTGAGTGCTGTTGCGCCTAAGACGGGCGACCTGGGCCCAATACCGATGGCCCCTAGGTCGAGAGCACCGGACGATGCTGCCCCCAAGGGCGTGCCGCCTCGAAGGCGGCGCTGGCTTGCAGCACCCCAAGGTCGTCGAAGCGGCGCGCGACGATCTGCAAGCCCACGGGCAGGCCCTCCGAGGTGAACCCGCAGGGGATGCTCGCGGCGGGATTGCCGGACCAGTTGAAGGGATAAGAGAAGGGCGTCCATCCGGCCAGCACGCCTCCTTCGGCCGTCCAGTTCGGCGGAGCGGCTTGGTCGGCTGCGAATGCGGGAACGCTGACGGCCGGGGTCAGCAGGAAGTCCCAGCCTTCGAAGAATTCGTGAATGCTCTGGCAATAGGCGAAACGCCGGGAGCGCATGTTCATGAATTGCGGCAGCTTCACATCCTGGACCGACTTGATCGCTGCGACGAGGCCCGGATCCATCTTGTCTTCCCAGTCCGGAAAGAAGCGCGAGTATCCGGCAAAGACGGTCGGCCAGAAGAACTGCATCAACTCGGTTCCTTGCGGACCCCAGTCGGGGCTTACCTGCTCCACGGTCGCGCCCATTTCTTCGAAAGCCTTGACGGCCTGGGCGACCAGAGCGGCGACTTCGGGATGGACCCGCGCGTGGCCGAGGTCGGGGCTGAAAGCGACGCGCTTTCCCGTGAGGTCGCACGCCAGCTTCGCCGCATAGTCGATCGGCTTGGCTTCGAGCGAGGTATAATCCCACGGATGTGGCCCGGCCATGGCCTCCAGCATCAAGGCCGCATCGGTCACGGTGCGCGTGATCGGTCCCATGTAGGTGGCGAGGTCGTTGTTCGACATCGGCCAGTTGGGGATGCGCCCGTGCGTGGCCTTCAGGCCGAAGACGCCGCAGAAATGCGCCGGGATGCGGATCGAGCCGCCGCCGTCGCCGCCCTGGTGGAACGGACCGTAGCCTGCGGCCGCCCCGGCGCCGGCGCCGGCAGAAGAGCCGCCCGACGTCCTGCCGTGTTTCCACGGATTATGGGTGATGCCGGTGACCGGGCTTTGGCCGACGCCCTTCCAGCCGAACTCCGACGCCGTCGTCTTGCCGAGCATGATGCAGCCGGCATCGTGCAGCCGGGTGACACAGGGCGCGTCGACATCGGGAATGGTGCCTTCGAAGATCTTGCTGCCGAAATCGGTACGCACGCCCTTGGTGTGCTGCAGGTCCTTGATGGTGACGGGAATGCCTTCGAGCTTGCGCGCATCGCCCCGCTGGTAGGCCGCTTCGGCCTGCCGGGCTTGCGCCATCGCCCGATCGACGGTGACACGCGCCATCGCGTTCAGATGAGGCTCGCTGGCCTCGATGTGCCGATAGATTGCCTGCACGACTTCAACCGGCGAGATCTCTTTGGCCCGGTAAAGTCGTGCCAGAGTCCTCGCCGAGGCGTAGCCGATGTCGCTGTCGTTCATGATCCCACCCGCCGCTCGTTGCGTTCACATTTGTGATGGTAGAGATATATGATATATTTTAATGGCAGACCAAGAAGTAGAAGCGCTGGGAGCGGCTCCAAAGCAGGGTGGCATCGATGCTCGATGGGCTGACGATTAGCAGTCGGGAAAATCTGACGTCGCGCGTTCACGGCCAGCTGCGGGAGGCGCTGATGGCGGGACGCTTCTGGCCGGGGCAGCGCCTGCGGATACGCGAGATTGCCTTGGCGATGGGCGTCAGCCAGACGCCGGTGCGGGAAGCGATCATGCAACTCGTCTGCGAAGGCGGCCTCGAGATACGGTCCAGCCAGGCGATCAACGTCGTGAAGCTGTCGCTTTCGCGCTACAAGGAATTGCGCGAAGTCCGCATGCTGCTCGAAGGTCTGGCGACCGAAAAAGCCACGGGCTTGCTGACGTCGGCCGACCTCGCGGCTCTCGAGAAACGCCACGCCGAACTCGTTGCCGCCGAGAAGAGCGGTGACCACGAAGCCGCCACGCTGGCCAATTTCCATTTCCACTTCCTGATCTATCGAAGCTCGCAGGCGCACGACCTGGTGGCGATCCTCGAGAGCATCTGGTTGCGCAACGGCCCGCTCTTGAAGTTCCTCTATCCCCATGCCGCGCCGCACTATCGCGGCAGACATCGGCATCTCGCCCTCATTGACGCCCTGCGTCGACGCGATGCGGCAACCGCCCGACAGGCTGTCCAGGACGACATCATCGAAGGCGGCGCCCGCCTGGTCCAACTGATGGAGAAGATCGAGGCGGGAGCCGTCCTGCTCGCCGAGGCCGAAGACGGCAAGCCGCAACTGGTGTTCCGCCCGCCCTCCGGCCGCAAGCGGGCGGCAGCCTAGCCCGGCTATGCAGATCGAGAATACATCATATACTCCTGAGATCTTCAGGGAGAGCTCACGATGGACGTGCCAGCCGAAACGCCGGATCAGAGACTTCGAGCGCGCGCGCAGTGCGTCATTCCCGGCGGCATGTACGGGCATCTCCGCAGCGACCGGCTGCCCGCCGGGTATCCGCAATTCTTCGAGCGCGCCAGCGGCTGCCATCTTTGGGACGTCAACGGCCGCCGCTATGTCGATTTCATGTGCAGCTGGGGGCCGATCGTCGTCGGCCATCACCACCCGGTCGTCACCGAAGCGGTGCAGCGGCAGATGGCGGCGGGCGATTGCCTCAATGGACCCTCCGAACGCATGGTCGAGCTGGCGGAACGCCTTGTCGGGCTGATTCCGCATGCGCATTGGGCGCTCTTCGCCAAGAATGGCACCGACGCCACGACGACCTGCGTCACGCTGGCCCGCGCGGCGACGGGCAAGCGCAAGATCCTGGTGGCGCAGGGTGCCTATCACGGCGCGATCCCATGGTGCTCGCCCAACACGATGGGAGTGAGCGAGGAGGATCGCGCTCATATGCTGACCTTCAGATACAACGATGTCGCCAGCCTGGAAACCGCCGTGCAGCGCGCCGGCGACGATCTGGCCGGCATCCTCGTGTCGGCCTTCAGGCACGACTACGGCCTCGACCAGGAGTTGCCCGATCCGGCGTTTGCCCGGCGGTCGCGCGAGCTTTGCGACGCCAACGGGGCCGCGCTGATTGTCGACGACGTGCGGGCCGGATTTCGGCTGACCCTTCGTGGCAGCTGGGATCTGGTGGGGGTTCAGCCCGACTTGAGCGCCTGGAGCAAGGCGATCGCCAACGGCTACGCGCTTGCCGCCGTCACCGGCAACAACCGCTACCGCGACGCGGCGTCCAGGCTTTTCGTCACCGGCTCGTTCTGGTCGAGTGCCGTATCGATGGCGGCGGCGTTGGCCACGCTCGACGTGCTCGAAAGCACCGATGGGCCGCAGCGCATGCACGAGCTGGGCCTGCGGTTCCGCGAGGGGATTGCCGCGCAGGCGGCGTCTGCCGGTATCGGCGTTCGGCAGAGCGGTCCGCCCCAGATGCCGACGTTGCTCTTCGACGACGATGCCGATTTCGCCAAGGGCGAGTGCTTCACGCTCGAAACGCTGAAGCACGGCGTCTATCTCCATCCACGCCACAACATGTTCCTGTCGACGGCGCATACCGAGGCCGATATCGATTTCGCTCTCGAGGCGACGAAGGCCGGCTTCGCCGCGCTCGCGGCGCGCGGGCACAGTTCTTGAATGGTGACGACGACTGCGCCTGACCACGTCGCGTAAGCGGAAAGGGATCAAATGGTCATGGTGAAGCGGAGAGATGTTTCCAGGGGCGCGTTGGCGCTTGGCGCGCTCGGGCTCTTGCCTGGAGGCAGCGGCGTTGCGCGGGCGCAGCCGAAGAAGGGCGGCACGCTCGGCTACGCCACCGTGTCGGGGCTCGGCACGCTCGATCCGCATGTGTCGTCTAGTGCGGTCGAGCTCGAGGTCATCCACAATGTCTTCGAGGGATTGGTGGCTCTGGACAGTCAGAACGCCACAAAGCCGATGTTGGCGGCAAAGGCGACAGGATCGGCCGATTCGAAGACCTATACGTTCGAGCTGCGGCGTGGCGTGAAGTTCCACGACGGCACGGAACTTACGTCCGCCGACGTCACGGCCTCGATGGAGCGTTACCAGCGGGTCAGTCCCAACGCCCGGAACCTGTCCGACGTCGAGCGCTACGAGACGCCCGATCCTTACACCTTCGTCATGCACCTCAGGACGGCGAACGTCGTGCTGCTGGACGTGCTGAAGTCGCCGATCTTCCCGTTCATGATCCTGCCCGCGTCGCAAAAGGACAAACCGGCGCGCGAGGTCGACATCATTGGCACCGGGCCTTTTTCCCTCGGCGAATGGGTCAAGGACAGTCACCTCGTCATCAAGCGGTTCGACGGCTACCTGCCCGACACCAGCTCGAGCGGGCGGGACGGCTATGCCGGGCGCAAGACCGTCTACCTCGATTCCGCCCGCTATCGCTTCGTGCCCGAAGCGACGACGCGAATCGCAGCGCTGCAGACCGGCGAGGTGCAACTCGCCTCGACCATTCCGGCCGAGTTGCGCCAGCGCATCGAGGAGCGCAAGGATCTCGCGATTCGCGAAGTGTTTCCGGTCGGCGGAACCTACATCATCGTCAATTCCCAGTACGGCCTCACCGCGAACGTGCTGATCAGGCAGGCGATCGGCGCGGCGATCGACATCAGCGAGATCACCGACGCCGTGGGCGGCGTCAACAAGCCCAATCCCTGGATGTCGTTTCCCGGCACGCCGTACGACCTCGGCAAGTCGGCGCCGACGCCGTGGTACGATATCAAGGACCCGGCCAGGGCGAAGGACCTGCTGAAGCAGGCCGGATACCGCAACGAGAAGATAATCATCGAAACCAACGGCAACTACGTGTGGATGCGCACGACGATGCTGGTGGTCGCCGAGCAGTTGAAACGCGCCGGCATGAATGTCGAGGTGAAGGTGGTCGATTGGACGACCAATGCCTCGCACATGCAGCAGGGCACCGGCGAATGGAACCTGTCGACCACGCTGTTCGGTCCCGACCACATCCTCGGGCCACAGCAGTGGCGCCCCATGATCTATGCCTTTCCGGGCATCAAGGGCAACGCGGCGCTCGACGCCGCCTACCAGGAGTTCTTCTCCGAACCCGACCTGGAGCGGCGTCGTGCCTCGTGGCTGAAGATCCAACAACAGGTGCTGGGCAACGCCTACATGATCAAGATCGCCGATTCCGGGCGGCTGAGCGGCTATTCCCGAAAGCTCAGGGGCCAATCGGACTATGCTGGCATCCTGCAGCTTTGGGACCTTTATCTCGAGTAGCCGGATGATGTCGCATGAGGGGTCGTTGCTTGAAGACGGGCGCAGGATGACAACGCGGCAGGCGGGGGCGGTGCGCTGATGGGGCGGCTGATCGCGATCCGGGTGCTGCAGGCGGTGCCGGTCATCCTGATCGTCTCGGTGCTGGCGTTTCTGCTGATGAGCCTGTTGCCGGGCGACCCGGCCGTCGTCATCGCCGGTGATCAGGCGTCACCCGAGGCGATCGAGAAGGTGCGGCGCGGCCTCGGCCTCGACCGGCCCTTCCTCGAGCAGATCGGGCTGTGGTTCCTGCAGCTTGCGCAGGGCAATTTCGGCGCGTCGCTGATGCTCAATCAGAGCGTGGTCTCGGCAATGGGCGAGAGACTGCCGGTGACGCTGTCGCTCGCGGGGCTGTCGCTCGCCATCACCCTGCCGGTCGGCATTTTCGCCGGTTCCATCGCCGCCTATTACCGCCAGACCTGGATCGATTCCGTGGTCATGGTCGTGGCGCTGCTCGGCGTCTCGATTCCCGCCTTCTGGATCGCCATCCTGGCGGTGATCCTGTTCAGCGTGATGCTCGGATGGCTGCCGTCGAGCGGCTTCGTGCCGCTGGCGCAGGATCCGCTCGGCTGGTTTCGCTCGCTCGTCATGCCCGCGGCCATGCTGTCGCTGTTCCAGATCGGCTTCCTGGCGCGTATGACGCGATCGGCCATGCTCGATGTGCTGAGCCAGGATTTCATCCGGACGGCGCGCTCGAAGGGTCTCAGCGAATGGTCGACGGTGGGCAAGCATGCCTTCCGCAATGCCCTGATCATGGTGATCACCGCCATGGGCATCCTGATCTCCACCGCGATTGGCGGGTCGGTCGTGATCGAGCAGGTGTTCGCGCTGCCGGGCATCGGCCGTCTGGTGGTCCAGGGCATCCTGGCGCGCGACTATCCGCTGGTTCAGGGGGTGATGCTGATCTACGGCTTCGCCTTCGTGGCGATCAACCTGATGGTCGACGTGCTTTACACCGTCGCCGATCCGCGGGTGCGCTATGACTGACCTCGCCGCGGGCACCGGCCCGGCCGGGCCGATCGTGTCTCCGGTGCTGGCGCCGCGGCGGCGGTTCATGCTGCTGCGCCGCCTGTTGGCGCATCGCTCGTTCCAGATCGGTGCGGCTCTCGTGGTTATTCTGACGGCGGCGGCGGTCCTCGCCCCGCTGATCACGGGTCTCGATCCCGTCGCCATGAAAGTGCGCTTCCGCTTTCGTCCGCCATCCGCGGCGTTTCCCTTCGGCACGGACAATTTTGGCCGCGATATCCTGACCCGCGTCCTTTATGGCGCGCGCGTTTCACTCTGGATCGGCCTGGTGGTGACCTTGCTGTCGGGTTTCCTCGGCGCGGCGATCGGCATGATCGCCGCGCAGTTCCGCGGCGTCGACGCGCCGCTGATGCGGGTCATGGATGCGCTCATGTCGTTTCCCGCCATCCTCCTGGCGCTCGGCATCACGGCGGCCCTCGGCCCGCGCATGGAGAGCGTGATCATTGCGCTCACCGTGGCCTACGTGCCGGCCGGCGTCCGCATCGTGCGGGCATCGGCCCTGGTGGTGCGCGAGCTCGATTATGTCCAGGCGGCGCGCATCGCCGGCGCGGGCAATGCGCGCATCATGTTCAGGCACATCCTGCCGAACAGCGTCGGGCCGCTTCTGGTGCACATGACATTCGTCTTCGCCTACTCGATCCTGGCGGAGGCTGCCCTCAGCTTTCTCGGCGTCGGCGTTCCACCGCCGACGCCGAGCTGGGGCAACATCATCGCCGAGGGCCGCGACTATGCCACCGAAGCGTGGTGGGTGATGCTGTTCCCGGGCATCGCCATCAGCCTTGCGGCGCTCGGGCTCAATCTGCTGGGTGACGGATTGCGCGACGTGCTCGATCCGCGCCTCAAGGGAGCGGGCTGATGCCATCGGCGCCGCTCGTGTCGATCGACGACCTGACTGTCCAGTTCCGCACCGACCGCGGGTGGTCGACCGCGGTCGAAGGCGTGTCCTTCGACATCGGCGACGGCGACTGCGTGGGCGTGGTGGGCGAGTCGGGCAGCGGCAAGAGCGTCACGGCGCTGTCGATGCTTCGGCTGCACGCGCGGCGCACCGCGCGCTTCGCCGGCGGCAGCGTGCGTTACGACGGCAGGGACCTGCTGCGCATCCCGGAAAGCGACCTGCGTCGCATCCGGGGACGCGACATCGCCATGGTGTTCCAGGACCCGATGTCCTCGCTCAATCCTGTGCTGACGATCTGCGATCAGATCTCGGAGTCGCTGCGCCTGCACCAGAACATGTCGCGCGCCGACGCGCGCCGGCGGGCCGTCGAATTGCTCGACCTCGTGCGCATCGCCGATGCCGGCCGCCGGGTCGACGAGTACCCGCATCGCCTGTCGGGCGGCATGCGCCAGCGCGTGATGATCGCCATCGCCATCGCCTGCCGGCCACGCCTTCTGATCGCCGACGAGCCGACGACGGCGCTCGATGTCACGATCCAGGCGCAGATCCTTGAATTGCTGCGCGACCTGCGGGCCGAGCTCGGCATGGCGGTGATGCTGATCTCGCACGATCTCGGCGTGATTGCCGAATTCGCAAGGCGGGTGATCGTCATGTACGCGGGCCGCGTGGTCGAGGACGCGCCGGTCGACGTCCTGTTCCGCCGCCCGCTGCACCCCTACACCGAGGGGTTGATGGCCTCCGTGCCGGCGATCGAGGGCGAGACGGCCCGATTGTATTCGATTCCCGGTCGCATCCCGGATCCCGACGAAGTGGTTGCCGGTTGCCGCTTTGGTCCGCGATGCGGCTACGCCGAGCCGGTCTGTCGCGCGGCGATGCCGGATCTGGTCGCGGTCGACGGCGATCACCGGGTTCGTTGCACGCCGCGCAGTCGTGCGGCGGGAGCGGTCTGATGGCCGCGCATGCCTTGGTCGAGGTCCGCGACCTCGACATGGCCTTCCGCACGAGGCGTGCCGGCGGCAGGCCGATGATGCAACAGGTGCTGCACAAGCTTTCTTTCGATATCGGCGAAGGCGAGACGCTAGGACTCGTCGGCGAATCGGGATCGGGCAAGTCGACCGCCGGCCGCATCCTGGTCGGGCTCTATGAGCCCACCGGCGGCTCGGTGCGGCTGTTCGGCCGTGACATCACCGGACCGGATCGGAGCAGTGGCCTGGCGGCCGTGCGGGCGCGCCTGCAGTTCGTCTTCCAGGATCCTCATGCGGCCCTCAACCCGCGCATGCGCATCGGCGAATCGATCGCCGAGCCGCTCGACATCGCCGGCGGCCGCTCGCGACGCGACCGCAACGGCCGGGTGCGCGAGCTACTGGAAATGGTCGGCCTGCCGCGCGACAGCGACGAGCGCTTTCCGCACGAGTTTTCCGGCGGCCAGCGCCAACGCATCGTGATTGCCCGCGCGCTGGCGCTTCAGCCCGGCTTCATCGTCTGCGACGAGCCTGTCTCGGCGCTCGACGTCTCGATGCAGGCCCAGATCGTCAACCTGCTGATGGACCTGCAGGCAAAGTTCGGGCTGAGCTACCTCTTCATCGCCCATGATCTGGCGGTGGTCCGGGCCATCGCCCATCGGGTGGCGGTGCTGTATGCCGGCTCGATCGTCGAGGTCGCGCCGAAGGCCGAGCTCTACAGCCAGCCGCAGCATCCCTATACGCAGGCGCTGCTCGATGCGGTGCCGCGCGCCGACCCGTCGCGCGTGCGCGGGCCGGTCATCGGCGGCGAAGTGCCGAGCCTGATGGTCCCGCCGCCCGGCTGTCGTTTCCATACACGCTGCCCGCAGGTCATGCCGCGATGCAGCGTCGAGGTTCCGCAACTGCGCGAGACCCGGCCGGGCCGCCAGACATCATGCCACTTGTACGATCCCGTCGCGGGGACGCCGGACCACGAAAAGCTCCAAAGAAAGGTATCGACATGAAGATCTTCCCACTGCTGCGTCTCGGTCTCGCCGCCGTCCTGCTTGCGAGTGCCACCCTGCCGGCGGATGCGCAGCCCAAACGCGGCGGCACGCTGACCTACGCCTATGTGTCCGGCCCGGGAACGCTCGATCCGCATGTCGCGTCGAGCCTGGTCGAGCTCGAGGTGATCCATCACATCTTCGAGACGCTCGTCGCCATCGACGCGAACTACAACACGCGCACCTCGCTTGCTTCCAAGGTGGTGACCGGCGACGACGCCAAGAGCTTCACCTTCACGCTGCGCAAGGGCGTGAAGTTCCACAATGGCAAGGAGATGACGTCCGCCGATGTCCTGGCATCGTTCGAGCGCTACAAGAAGGTCAGCCCGAATGCCAGCGTGCTGGCCGACGTCGAGAGCTACGACACGCCCGATCCCTCGACCTTTGTCGTCCGGCTGAGCAAGCCGAACGCCGTCTTCGTCGATATCCTGAAATCGCCGGTCTATCCCTTCGCCATCATTCCGGCCGAGCAGAAGGAAAAGGCCGGCCGCGAGGTCGACATCGTCGGCACCGGCCCGTTCACGCTGGGCGAGTGGGTCAAGGACAGCCATCTCGTGCTGAAGCGCTTCGACGGCTATGTGGCGGACGACAGCGCCCCCGGACCGGACGGCCTCGCCGGGCGCCGCACGGCCTATCTCGACAGCGTGCGCTACAATTTCGTGCCCGAAGCCAATACGCGCGTGGCCGCCCTGCAGTCGGGCGACGCCGACGTGATCAGCGACGTGCCGCCCGATCTTGCCAAACGCTTCGAGGGCCGCGCCGACCTGACGGCGCTCAAGGTTTTTCCCTTCTGCATGCAGGTCTTCGTGGTCAACACGCAGCAGGGGCCGACCAAGGATCCGCTGGTGCGCCAGGCGATCGAGGCGGTCGTCGGTGCCGACGACGTGCTGGACGCGATGGGCACGCTGTCGCAAAAGAGCCATTCGCTGGTCTATGCCAACAGCCCTTATTACCAGGGCGATGCGATGAAGCCCTATTACGACCAGAACAATCCGGCCAAGGCCAAGGAGTTGCTCGGCAAGGCCGGCTACAAGGGCGAGAAGATCGTCCTGCAGACGAATTCCAACTACGCCAACATGCGCAGCGCGATCCTGGTGCTGGCGGAACAGATGAAAGCCGCCGGCATGAATGCCGCGGTCGATGTCGTGGACTGGACGACCAATGCCAGCAACATGCAGCGCGGCACCGGCACCTGGAATGTGTCGACGACCGGCTATTGCTCCAATCCGTTGCTCGGACCGCAGCAGTGGAAGGTGATGTTCTACACCTTCCCGCATGTCGAAGGCGACAAGGTGCTCGATGACGCCTACGACCGTTTCTACACGTCGCTCGACCCCAAGCTGCGCGTCGCGGCCTGGGCCGATATCGAGAAGCGCGTCCTCGATCAGGCCTACATGATCAAGATCGGCGACATCGGGACGATCCGCGCCTTCAACAACAAGAAGGTCGAGAACTTCACGCCCTACTATCTGCCGCGTTTCTGGGACGTGTCCGCGAAATAGCAAGGGACGGTCACGGGGAGACGGCAATGTCGAACGAATCGCGGCCCAAGCATCCGGCCGTCGACTGGATGCCTGAATTCAAGCCGATGAATGTCGTGAAACGGCATTCGCTGGCCATGCACCCGGGCGATGCCTGGCACCTCGCGCACTGGTACGAAAAGCCGCGCGAGGATCCGTCGGTGCCGGAGGTCTATACCTACACGGACCTGCTGTCCTACGAGCCGGGCGAGGAGGTCGCCTTCCACACCAGCACCACGGCCCGGAAATGGACGCTGCAGGTCTATCGCGACGGCAACGTGCCGGCCTTGGTCCATGAAGCCAGGGATCTCGATGGCGCCTTCCATGCGACGCCGGCGCGGGCCTATCGCGACGGCTGCGGCTGGCCGGTCAGCCACCGCTGGCGCCTGCCGGCGGACCTCGGGTCGGGCTTCTATCGCGTCGCATCGCGCTGCGTCTTCGAGGATGGCGCCTCTTTCGTCCAGCACCATTTCTTCGTCGTGCGGCCTGTCGATCCGGCGCCGAAGGGCCGCTTCCTGTTGATCCTGCCGACGTCGACCTGGCTCGCCTACAACGACTGGGGAGGCGCCAATTCCTATGACGGGATCGACGGCGACGGTGCCGACCAGTTCTCGCCGACCCTGAGCACGGAGCGGCCGTGGACGCGCGGACTCCTGTGGCTGCCGCCCGGCGCTCCCCGCCTCTGCGACCCGATCAAGCGCCCCGCCTGGGAAGCGCCCCGCTATCCCACCAAGGAGTGGGCCTTCACCAACGGCTTCGCGCAGTTCTTCGCGTCGGCCGGCTGGGCGCAGTTCGACCGTCACTTCGTCGTCTGGGCGGAACGCGAGGGCTACGCCTTCGACATGATCACCCAGACCGACCTGCACTACCGGCCGGAGATCCTCGCGCGCTACGGCACGGCCGTGATCGTCGGTCACGACGAATACTGGACCAAGGAGATGCGCGACACGGTCGACGCGTTCGTCGACGCCGGCGGCAAGATGGCCCGGTTTGCCGGCAATTTCCTCTGGCAGGTGCGGCTGGAGGCCGAAGGCCGGCGGCAGGTCTGTTACAAGGCGCGCGCGCATGCCGAGGATCCCGTGCGCGGCACCGACCGCAAGGAATTGCTGAGCGGCGCCTGGGAGGATCCCGCGATCGGCCGGCCGGGGGCCACGACCTTCGGGGTCAACGGGTTGCAGGGCGTCTATTCCTCCTGGGGCGCCTTCATTCCGCGCGCCAGCCGCGGCTTCACCGTCTATCGTCCGGGTCACTGGGCCTTCGATGGCACCGAGACGCACTATGGCGACGTGATCGGTGACGAAGCCGGCATCTTCGCCTACGAGGTCGACGGCCTCGACTACACCTTCCGCCGCGGCCTGCCCTATCCGACGGGCGACGACGGCGCGCCGCCGTCGATCGAGATCCTGGCGATGGCGCCGGCGGTCCGGGTCGAGGAGGAACACCGGGGTGAGGGGTTTCGCTACTACATCGGCAACGGCAGGCAGACCTCGACGACGTCCGCCAAGCCGGCCGGCGCGGGCGGCGAGAGCGGCGAGCGCGATCCGCAGCGATACGGCTCGGGCATGGTCGTCTCCATGACCCGCGGCCAGGGCGAGGTGTTCACCGCCGGCAGTTGCGAGTGGTTGACCGGGCTGGCGCGTGGCGATTTCTGCACCCAGCAGATCACGCGCAATGTGCTGGATCGCTTCCTCGGGCGCTTGACGCGCTGATCGTCACTGATCGGCGTTGCGGGGCCCCCTGAGTGCTCTGTCAGGAGAGTCGAAAAAGGGGACTCACCTGCTGACGTCGCTTCGAAGAGCGCCCAACACCTCATCCGTATGCTCGCCCAGCTTCGGCGACGGCCGAGCGGAGTGCGGCCGCTTCCGGTCGAACGAGATCGGCAAACCCACCACCTTCGGCCCGCCGTCCGGAAGCTGATGAACCAGGTCCACGGCCGCGAGCTGCGGCGTCGCGGCCAGTTCGGCGATGTCGTTCACCGGGCTGCACGGCACACCCGCCGTCTCGAAAGCTTTTAGCCAATGGGCGCGCGTCTGGCTGCGCATGGCGGCGGCGATCAGGGGAAGAAGCTCGTCCTTGTTCTGCACGCGCGCCGCGCTCTTGGCGTAGCGCGGATCGGTGGCCCACTCGGGATGGCCCAGTACCTGTGCGCAGCGCGCCCACAGGCGGTCGTTGCCGGGCGCCAGGCAGACCGGCCGGTCGGCCGTGTCGAAGAGCTGGTAGGGCACGATCACGGCGCCGCCGGTGCCGTGCCGCTTCGGCACCGTGCCGTCGACCAGGTAGGCGTTGACCGATCCCTCGACCCAATGCACCGCCGAATCGAACAGCGAGGTGTCGACCAGGCAGCCCTTGCCCGTCTTGTCGCGCATCCGGAGGGCTGCGAGCGCGCCGATGGTGCAGAACATGCCCGTCGCCTTGTCGTTGATCGAGGCGCCGCAGAAGGTCGGCGGATCCTCGGGCCGGCCGGTCACGGTCATCATCGCGCCATAGGCCTGCAGCAGCGGGTCGAAGCCCGGCTTCATCCGCATCGGCCCCTGGTAGCCGAACGCCCAGATCGAGCAATAGATGAGGCGCGGATGCCGCTTCAGCATCGCCTCGGGGCCGATGCCGACCTCGTCGACCACGCCCGGCCGCAGGTTCTGGATCAGGATGTCGGCCGTCTCGCACAGCCGGTTCAGCTTCTCGACGTCGTCGGCCGACTTCAGGTCGAGCGCGACCGAGCGCTTGTTGCGGTTCTGGCTGTAGAAGTAGAGCGAGGTCACGCCGTCCGGCCCGAACGGCGGCCCCCAGATGCGGGCGTCGTCGCCGCCGTCCGGCTTTTCGATCTTGATGACGTCGGCGCCCATGTCGGCCAGCAACACACCGGCGAGCGGGCCGGCCAGGGCCTGGCCCACTTCGATGACGCGAACTCCGTCGAGTGGCAGGGTCACGATGGTCCTTTCAACTGAAGAGCTACTCGGCGGCCTGCCGCTTGGCGTCGTCCTTCGACGCGAGGTCGTATCCATGGAGCCACCGATGGACGAACACTACGTGTATCTATCGCAAGACGCGTTTTCTCAGGAAAACGCATGAACAGTAGAGGGAAAGCGACAAGCCAACTGACACCAGCAGGTCCAACATCACTGGGGGGATAGAAGATACGTTTAGCTATGCCAGTATAATGATATAGTCGGCGATTGATCCAAACGATCGGTCCACGTGCAATCAATTCAACGTTGGCTTCTTTCTCACATGCGTCGAGCAGGATGCGGTGCAGATCGACGCGATGAATGAGGATGTAGGGCCGCTTGAATCGCTGCTGAAACGACGCCCCGGTCGGAATTTTCATGATCAGACCGGCATCGACGGAATCGATCATCCGCAGCGCATCCGGCACGATCGCCTGCGCCAGCACCGCATCGGCGACGCCGAGTCGATCGAACATCGGAAAGACATTGGGGCCGAGCTGAATGCCGTAGCCGATGACGCCGAACTCCGGCGCCTGCTCGAGCAGGCGCACGCGGAAGCCCTTGCGCGCCAGCGCAAGCGATATGGAGGCGCCGCCGAGGCCACCCCCGACGACCAGGATCGGATCATCGTTGCGCGTCACTGCCGCTCCGCGAATCAGATTTCACGCTAACCCGCTGGCGGCCAAAGGTGAATCCCGGGCGGCCGCAGGCCCACGGCGAAGCTGCGAGGTCGTGACAAAAATGACTCAGGGCAGCGCTTCCGGACTCGAAATCTTCGGATTATCGAGTAACCGACTCTGGCGGTTAGGAAATCCTCAGGCCGGGATGCCGATCCGCTTGATTTCCCATTCGAGATCGACGCCGGAACTTTCCTTGACGCGCGTTCGCACTGTCTCGCCGAGCGTTTCGATGTCGGCCGCGGTGGCAGTGCCGAGATTGATCAGGAAGTTGCAGTGCAATTCGGAAACCTGCGCGCCGCCGACGACCAGCCCGCGGCAGCCGGCGGCGTCGATCAACTGCCAGGCCTTGCCGCCGGGCGGGTTCTTGAAGGTCGAACCGCCGGTGCGGCTTTTGATCGGCTGGGTCGCCTCGCGCGACTCGGTGATCTTGTCCATCTCGGCGGCGATGGCGGCGCGGTCGCCCGGCGTTCCCTCGAAAGTCGCCTGGGTGAAGATGAAATC
>Ga0137412_10001413_pt1 | contig 18606 bp, 15 predicted proteins | sample CZODoug2_1_16fun_FD_122160 | JGI IMG/M metagenome (GOLD analysis project Ga0137412, IMG submission 122160) | Vadose zone soil fungal communities from Angelo Coast Range Reserve, California, USA - CZODoug2_1_16fungal (Hybrid Assembly) | ecosystem: Environmental > Terrestrial > Soil > Vadose zone...
TTCGATTCCCGAGATCACGTCCGATTGGTGGTCAACGGCGACTGGATCGTACCCTAAGGCCAAATACCCCGATGTTCACCGCCTGATCGAGACCCGCGTACAGGGCGTTTCGACCGCCGCATCGCACCTTCCATTTATTTTGGATGATGATGAACCGAAGCTCTCGACTTCGGTACTCACAAGCACGCAAAAATATTTCGCCGGGCAAACCCATTGGCACGGGCCGAAGGTGCCGAGGATTTGGGCGTCGACGTTTTTCTGCGCCGTGCCTCAGTGACTCACTCGTGCAAACGGTCGATCGCTGAGTGGCTTCATCGTCGCCAAAATTTGCCGGAGCACTCCATGAAATCGCACACGCTGATCTGGGCCCCTGCGGTCCTTGCCATTGGTTTCCTGAACAACGCCTACGCCGAGCAACCGCCACCGCCGTGTCACCCCAATCTAAACGCGGCAGCCGATCGCTTGACCGTCGCCACCCGCGGCGACGTCGTCAAGCTGCCCGACCCACTGAAGGACCGGCTCGTGCAGCTGGCGGACCGGCCGCACACGTATCTGCCGCTGCAGGTGTTCGCCGAAGCGGACAAGCCCAGTCAGTTATTCCAATACTATCTGCTCGACACGGAAGGCTTCCAACCCAACGTCTTTACGAAAATATTTCCGGGAATCAACGACACCGCTCAACTGACCGCAACGGGCGGCGACTGCGGGCTGTCGACGCTCGGAACCGTGCGAATGGTGCTCGAGCCAAAGCCGGGGCTGCCCACCGATCCGCGTGATCCGAAAGCGTTTATCGATGTCTTCACGGACCTCTCGCCGTTATTCGTGATCAACAACGAGAGCGGATGGTACGAAGGCTGGATGATTCACGATCTCGTGGTTCCGGATGCGGCGCCGCCGCGCCGCGACGGGCATGCTCAGTTCGGGAAGATTACGGCGGCAGATGCCGAAGAGTTGCGCGAAATGGGCGGTCACCATAACGTCGCCGGGGCGCTCTTCACGACGGACGGAAGCCCGGTGCACTTCCCCAGCAAATCGGACCATTTCCCCGACAAAGTAACGAATGTCGTATCCCTGTTCGAGAGCATGGGCGCGTACAACGCGCTTCAGCAGAGCGACGTCCATTCCTATTGGGAGTTCAACTATCTGGGAACGAATTGGATCCATCCGCTATACGAGCTGCCATTTACCGGAGGCTTCCCCGACAGCTTCGGTAAGCCGGCGGACGCCTTCAAGGATGGCGAAATAGGCAAGCTGCAGTCGATCGTTCCTGGCTCCGGTCCGCGCGGAGTCACCAATGATCCGCGGGTGGTCGGGGACAATCCCAATCTGCCCCGCGATCCGGACAAGTTCGACGGCACCGTGGACGCGCAGCGAGAGTTCCGTGAGCGGGGCATTCCCAGCGGACTTGCCAATGAAGTTTATCTGGACGTATATACTCGGCCGGCCTCGTTTGAGCCGGGAGTCAAAAATCTCCAGCGCCGGTTGTTCGATGCGTACGCCGCAGAGGTGGCCCGCGTCGATACCAACCACGATGGCATCATCTCCGCACCCGAAGGCGATCCCGACACGGCGTCCGACGGGTTCGCCGACAACTTTCGGCTGTACCTCCCGGCGACATCGTTCGACCGTTTTGCCGTCACACGCGAGATCAACGATGGCCTGCTCGCACCGCGTTTCGCTCCCAGCGAGCGAGCGTGGGTCTTGACCGGACATCGCGTCGCGGTCACCCCCTCAGTGCCCGCTTCCGGTGAGCGCGATTCCGACGATCGCTAGCAAGGCAAGCTAGCGAGGCAAGCCGCTACGAAACGGCGCGAGCCGCTACGAAACGGTGGTACCGCGAGTCCATGATCGCAAGATCGTGGACTCGCTTTGAGTGGAACGGGTGTGGAGACAGGGGTATAACGCTCACGTCAGGCGGTTGGCGAGCATCAGCGAGGAGCGCGCCGTCGACTTGGTTTTCGAGCGAGGACTCCCATGTTCACCTACCTCTATCTTGGAACGAACGATCTCGAGCGCGCGATACGTTTTTACGATGCAGCGATGGGAGTTCTCGGCCACCGGCGCTGCGTCACCGGCGATCCGGAATGGGATCGCATCTCGGCCGGATGGGGAACCTACAAGAACGGCGGCATCGAGGAACTCGCGCTCTGGGTCGGCAAGCCTTTCAATCAGCAACCGGCCACCGTGGGCAATGGTTCCATGGGCGCGTGCCGTGCTACATCGTGGCAACAAGTAGACGATTTCCATGCGGCGGCGATAGCAAACGGCGGCACGTCCGAGGGTGCTCCCGGACTGCGGCCGCAGTACAACCCCGATTTTTACGCCGCCTACGTGCGCGATCCGGATGGGAACAAGCTCGCAGTGGTGTGCCGGGGATTCACCGTGCGTTGAGGCGGGTGAGAACTGCCTATTCGGGCTCCCCACCCCCTATAATAGGCGGCTGGCCCACTGGCGGCCGATTCATGTTCGCGAATTATGACCAACGATTTAGCCGAAAACATAGCCAAAAGACGTACTTTTGCCATCATATCGCATCCGGATGCGGGCAAGACCACTCTCACCGAGAAGCTGTTGCTGTTCGGCGGCGCGATTCAGATGGCGGGAACGGTGAAGGGGCGCAAGGCCACGCGCCATGCCACGTCCGATTGGATGGCGCTGGAGCAGCAGCGCGGCATCTCCGTGACTTCATCGGTGATGCAGTTCCCGTTCGACAAGTGCATCGTCAATCTCCTCGATACGCCGGGGCACGAAGATTTTTCGGAAGATACCTATCGCACGCTGACGGCGGTGGATTCGGCGTTGATGGTCATCGACTGCGCCAAGGGCGTGGAAGAGCGCACCATCAAGCTCATGGAGGTGTGCCGTTTGCGGGATACCCCCATCATGACCTTCGTCAACAAACTCGACCGTGACGGCCGCCCGCCCATCGAACTTCTCGATGAGATCGAGAGTGTCCTCAAGATTGAGTGTTCACCGGTCACCTGGCCGATCGGCATGGGCCGGGACCTGCTCGGGGTCTACCATTTGCTGGAAGACAGGATTTACGTCTACGTTCCCGTGGAGAAGGGCCGGGTGGGCAGCCACGAGACCATCGAGGGGCTCGCGAGCGGCGAGGCCAGGGAGTTCCTGGGGCTGCGCTACGGAGAGTTCCTGGACGAAGTCGATCTGGTGCGCGGAGCCAGTCCTGAATTCGATCTGGCACGCTATCGTTCGGGGCAACAGACGCCGGTGTTCTTCGGCTCGGCGGTCAACAATTTCGGTGTCCGGGAATTGCTGAGCGCCTTCGTGAAGCACTCGCCGGGTCCCCTGCCGCGTCCGACGCTGCAGCGGGTCGTGGAAGCGGACGAAGCCAAGCTCACCGGTTTCGTGTTCAAGATCCAGGCCAACATGGATCCCGGCCATCGCGACCGGATTGCGTTCATGAGGCTGTGTTCCGGCCGCTATGCGCGCGGCATGCGCATGCGTCATGTGCGGCTCGACAAGGAAATCCGCGTCGCCGATGCGCTGACGTTCCTGGCGGCCGACCGCAGCCAGGCGGAGGAGGCGTACGCGGGAGACATCATCGGGCTGCACAATCATGGGACCATCAACATCGGTGATACTTTCAGCGAGGGCGAGAACCTCACCTTCACCGGCGTGCCGAATTTCGCGCCGGAGCTGTTTCGGCGTGCGGTCCTCAAGGATCCGCTGCGAATGAAGGCGCTGCAGAAGGGCCTGTCGCAGCTCTGCGAGGAAGGCGCGACCCAGCTCTTCAAGCCGTTGCGCAACAACGATCTGATCCTGGGCGCCATCGGACAGCTGCAGTTCGAGGTGGTGGCGTTTCGGCTGCAGGACGAATACGGCGTGCAATGCGTGTTCGAGGCCATCAACGTCGCCGTGGCTCGCTGGGTGCGCCTTGCCGACGAGAAGCGATTGGCCGAATTCCGCCAGAAGGCCTACGACAATCTGGCCGTCGATCATGCCGGCGAGCTGGTGTACCTGGCGCCGACGCGCGTCAACCTCGGCTTGATCGAGGAGCGCTGGCCGGAGATCGACTTCATGAAGACCCGCGAGAACCTCGCGGCCTGAACCTGCGTACGGCGCTCGAAAATCTGTTCGTGTCCGCGGCCGTGGCACCAGTCCCGGCCGCGGCCCCAGCCCCGGCGCCGTACCGGAGCGCCGAATATTCCCGGCACAGGGCCATGACCGGCTCCGCCAAGTCGGGGCGAAGGCGCGACACCCGGGCCGCATAGGCTTCCGGCCCCTCCGCGGGCTTCCGTTCACAGCCCACCGACCCCAAGCGCCGGCACAGCCGCTCATAGGCGCGCTGCAGGGGATCGCGGGGGCGGATTTTCAGTTCGCGCCGCACCTGCCAGGTCAGCCAGGTCATGCCCAGACTGAGGCATGCCGCGAGTACCAGCGCGAGCTTCTGTCCGTCGGGCTCCGGAATGTGCAGCAACTCCAGGAGCCTTTCCTGGGAGCTTTGATCGAAGCGCAGGATCCGTTCGCGCCACAACAGGCGCAAGGCATCCAGGCGCAGCCGGAGGTCGGCGAACCACGGCGTGCGCTGCTGCCACCGGCTGAACTGCGCCGCACCCGCCGTGACCATGTCGTTCAGCCCGTGCTCGACCCGTTCCGGCGCGATGGCGGCCGTGGGATCGACGCGCACCCAGCCGCTCCCCTCGATCCACACCTCGTCCCAGGCGTGCGCGTCGCTCTGGCGCAGAATCCAGTAATCGGCAAAGCGGTTGTAGGTGCCTCCCTGATAACCCGTAACCACGCGGGCAGGGATGCCGGCCGCGCGCATCAGCGTGGCAAACGCCGACGCATAATGACCGCAGAAGCCGCGCTTGGTGTCGAATAGAAATCCGTCCACCGGGTCCGCGGCGAGGCGCGGCGGCGTCAACGTGTAGAAAAATGGCTCTGAGTGGAACATCTCGAGCACCGCGTCGATGTAGCCCGGATCGTCGGGGTGCGCGCTGCGCAACTCTTGCGCAAGCCGCAGCGACCGAGGGTTGCGGCCGGCGTGCACATGCGTGTCGCGGCGACGCATTCCCGGCCCCAGCGGCTGCGCCGCCTGTACGTGGCTGTAGGAGGTCGCCGCCACGTCGAGGGGCTGCGAGAGGGGATTGGGCTCCATGAGCATGTAATCGCTGGTGAGGTAGGCGCGCTCCGCGTCCCAACGCGAGGGCCAGTCGAGCACGAAAATCCAGTTGTGCTGGCTGGGTTCGAGGCTCACGGTGTAGCGATAGGCCGGCCCCTGGAACCTTAAGCCCGGGGCAACGACCGGGGCCGATTCCGTGCGCCGCCATGCGTGCCCGTCAAAATCATGCAGCACCGGCCCGCGCCAGTAGCGTTCCTGCGGCGGCGGGGTGCCCGAGCCCGCTTTGAAACGCACGCGAAACGCAACCTCGTCGGACATCGCCAGATTGTTGATGTCGCCCGGGCTCATGCTATCGCTCAATCCCGAGGTCGCATTGCTGCCGCTGTCGGGCATCTGCCACAGCGGTCCGCCGAAGCGCGGAAAGAACAGCCAGAACGCCACCGCCAGCGGCAATGCCTGCGCCAGGATGCGCCCGGCGTGCCGCACGCTGCCGCTCCAGTCGCTGTTGCGGGCGGAACTCGTCAACCGCAGCAGCGTCGAGGTCGTGAGCCAGCACACCCCGATCAAGTAACTGAGAAGCCAAAAGGATTCGCCTTCCAGCAGCGCCGCGAGGCTCAAAAAATAGATGATCATGGTGATGACGTAGATGTCGCGCCGCGTGCGCGTTTCCAGCAGCTTCAATCCCGCGATCAAGGAGAGCAGGGCGGAGCCCGCGGACAGGCCGTTGAAGGTACGGAACTGCAGGAACAAGAGACCGATGGCGAGAGCGCCAATGAGGAAACGGATGCCGCGCGGCGGCGCATCCTGCCCTCGTGCGGCCTGGACCAGACGAATGCCGGCGGCCGCGGCGACCGTGAGCGTCACCCATACGGGAAGTGTCGCGATTCCGACGAGCAGCGTGAGGGCGAGACACGCGCTGATCCACAGCAGGCTTTCGAACGAAACTCGTTCGGCCGCAGCCGTCAGCGCCCCCGTGGCCGGCCCTCCGCTCATGCGACAGGCTCCACGCTCACGCGGCAGGTTCCACGCTCATGTGGCCAGGCTCCGAGGGATACCGCGCGAGCGCGCGCAGGCATGCAGAGCGATGTGCTGGGCCACGAGACGGTGTGATCTCGGTTCCCGGGATCCGCAAGCCGTACGCGCGCTGCGCAGCCTCGCTCGAGAGCACCCATCGGCACAGTTGCGACAGCCGTGCCTCGGCGCCGAGAGAGTGCAGCGCCGCCCAATCCAGCCATTCGGGCTCGGCGGCAAGACCCGTGTAGCTTCGCACCGCCGGTTCGCCGCCGCGCGCCAGGACCTTCCAGGCCATATGCTTCAGAGGGACCCCGGCCTCATAGGCGCGCAGGCCCGCAAAGTCCTCATCGCCGCGAACCTCCGACTGCGCCGCGGTTCCCACCGCGGCCGATGCCGACGGCAACGCGCGCTCGCCGCCGGGGCGTGGCGCGACGAATGCCGTGAGCGGGCTGTGAACATAGGTCCATGCGCGGAACCATCCGAAGGGATAGCGCGTGCGCAGCTCGAAGCGTTCCAGCCGCGTCACTCCGCGCCGCGCCACCGGCACGCTGACGGCTCCATGTTGGTAGCCGCGGGCCGCCACGCTCACAAGTGCGGTGGACACGCCGCTGGCAGCGTGGCCGGCTGCCGCGTCCATGCGGATCTCGAGGTCGCACCGGTCGATGCCGGCCTCGTTGCGCAGCAGAATCTCGAAGTTTGCATAGTCGCCGGCGAAGGCGTCGACCTCGACGATCGCATCCACGCTCAGATTGAGAAGATTGCGATGACAGTGATGCATGGCGACCAGCGCGAGGCTCACCATCAAGAAGCCGAAAGCCAGGCCCAAGTTGCTGTTGTAGTTGAGGCCCGCGATCAACATTGCCACCAGCAGCAACGCCAGGGCAATCCCGAAGCGCGTGGGAATGATGTAGATGCGGCGTCGGTTGACGATCATCGGCAGCGTGTCCCGGCCGTGCCGTCGCGCCGACCATGTGGTCAGGCGCTTGATCGCTGCTTGCCGGACACCATTCAAGGGTTCGGCTCGCTCAAGGGATGGGCACGGTCTCGAGGATGCGGTCAACCCCCGCGGGGCCGTTGTCGCGCTGCCTCAGGCGGTGTTCGACCACGGACGCGAACACGGCTTGCACATGTTCGGGAACGACGGCATCGCGGCCCGCGATCAGAGCGCAGGCGCGAGCCGCCCGCAGCAATCCGATGGCCGCGCGTGGCGACAGACCCACGCTGATCGCGGACGCATTCCACATCGGAGAGACACTGCGCGACGCGACGTAGAAATCCGATGTGGTGCGCGACCACCGCATCCCCAGGCCACCGACCGCCAGCGTGACAATGGTGATCAACGCGATCGCTACGGTGGCGTAGGTCGCGTTCACGAATGATCCACAAAGTCCTCGAAGTCGCGCTCGTTGCGCTCCGCCTGCCGTACATAAAGGGCTCCGCCGGCGAGCAACACCGGATATACCAGCACCCCGAGCAGCAGCCACGGCAGCGGCAGCCCGAATACGTGCTGCCGACGAACCGCCGGAATATAGGCGAACAGCAGCGGCAGCGACCCGAGCAGCAGCGCGATCAACGCGCCCAGCCGCAGCGCGAGATGCAGCTGGGTGCGGATCAGCGACCGGATGAGAATGTCGCCGAGCCGGGTCTGCTCACCCAGATCCTGGCGCGCGGTCGAGCCGGCCGCTCGCGAGCGCGGGCTGGTGATGACCTCCCGGGGCGGCCGCGGCCCGTCCTTCATCGCTGGGCCGACCCGCCCGGCCGCGCGTGCCTGACCAGCCGGTCGCGCAGCTCGCGGGTATGCCGGCGGCTCACCGTCAGCTGCGTATTGCCGACGCGGACCGTGCACCGGCCGCTTTCGATCCGCATTTCCTCTACGAAGGCCAGCGAGACCAGGTACGAGCGGTGTATGCGGGCGAATCCGGCCTCCATCCATTCGCTTTCCAATGTGGACAGTGGCACCCGGACGAGGTAATTGCCGTCATGGGTGTAGAGCCTGGCATAGTCGCCCTGCGCCTCGACGTATCGCACCGTTGATCGCCGAATGAATTTGGTGACCCCGCCGAGCTCGGCCGGGATCGTGTCGTCGCCGGCACCGGCCAGCTCCGATCGGCCGGGCTCGGTGATCCGGCCGATCGCCTCCGCCAGCCGCTCCGCCCGGACCGGCTTGAGCAGGTAATCGACCGCCCGCAGCTCGAAGGCATCGACCGCGTGCGCCTCGAATGCGCTCACGAACACTATTTGCGGTGGATTGGTGAAATGCGAGAGGACCCGGGCAAGCTCGAGCCCGGACAGGCCCGGCATCCGGATATCGAGGAACAGCGCGTCAATGCGTTCGTGCTCCAGGATGCGCAGCGCACCGGCCCCGTCCACCGCGGCGTGCACGCGCTCGATCCGCGGCTCGGCGGTCAGCAGGTAGCGCAGCTCCTCGAGGGCCGGTGGCTCATCGTCCACGACGAGCACCGTCAGCCCACTCATGACGCGCGCACCCCGGTCTTGTATTTCGGTACGTGCAAACTCACCTTGGTGCCCGCACCGAGTGCCGTTTCCACGGTCAGTCCGTATTCGTCGCCATAGACCTGACGCAGCCGCGCATTGACGTTCGCCAGCCCGATCGAGTCGCTGCCGGGCGTGCCGGCCAGCGCCCGGCGCACCAATTCCGGGTCCATTCCCACCCCGTCGTCTTCGATGCTGATAAGGCACTCCTGCCCGACGTCGGCCGCGACCACCACGAGATGCCCGACGCCCGTCATGTGCTCCAGGCCGTGCCGTACCGCATTCTCCACCAGCGGCTGCAGGCTGAGAAACGGCACCGCGACCGGCAACACTTCGGGGGCAATCTGCAAGGTGACCTTGAGCCGGTCACCGAACCGAGCCTCCTCCAGCAGAACATACCGCTCGATCGAGCGCAGCTCGTCGGCCAGAGTGGTGAATTCACCGTGAGTACGGAATGAGTAGCGGGTGAAATCGGCGAATTCCAGGAGCAGTTCGCGCGCGCGTTCTGGATTTGTACGTACGAAGGACGCGATTGTGGTGAGCGAGTTGTAGATGAAATGTGGCGATATCTGCGCCCGCAGCGCCTTTACCTGCGCCTCGGCGAGGCGAGTGCGCGACCGGTCGAGCTCGGCCAGCTCCAGCTGGGTGGAGATCCACCGGGCCACTTCGCTGACCGCGCGCACCAGGCCCGCGGTCGCGGTCACCCCATAGGCGGCGACGGTGCCCACCACCCGACCCTCGACGCTGAGCGGGGTAATCACCGCGTGCAGGATCGGGCAGGTGGGGTCCTCACAGCCGGCCTGATCGGGCTCGATCACCCTGGTGCGACCGGTGGCAAGCGGGTCTCTGGCATATCCCATTGCCTGGTGCGCATGGGTTTCGCCGCGACCCTCCCAGACGAGCAGCTGCACGTCGTCGGTAATCGAGACCGCGGCGGCGTCCAGCAGTGCCCGCAGATGCCGGGCCGCCCGGGTCGCGCTCTGCTCGGACAGGCCGGCCCGCAACGCCGGCGCGGCCAGGGATGCGGTGTGCAGCGTCTGATATGCGGCCTGCTCCGCGGCGCTGCCGAAATTGCGATGGCTGCGGGTGATGATCCGCATCAGGGCCGCCAGCACGACGATGCCGGCCACTACCAGGAACGAGACCAGCGCCGTGGACATAGCGGCAGTCTACTTTGGCGATTAGGTTATTCACCGGACATATCACCGCGATCGGAGGGACCATGGTGAAGCTCCCAGATGTGAATCGCCGAGGATTTCTGGCCGGTGCGCTGCTCGCGCCGGCCGCCGGGGCGGTGGCGCTGCCCGAGGCGGCGGAGGCTGATGTCGCCGGGGCTGATCCGGCCGGTCGCACTAGAGCGGTCACGCTGACCCAGGGCACCGATCTGGCGGTCGCGGTGTCGCCGGACGGCAAGACGTTGGCGTTGGACGTGGTCGGCGTGTTGTGGGTATTGCCGATCGAGGGTGGCGCCGCGCGGCGGCTGACCGACGACCTTTTCGATATCGGCCAGCCGGTGTGGTCACCCGACGGCAGCACAATCGCATTCCAGGCGTACCGCGACGGCAACTTCAATATCTGGACGATCGGCGCCGACGGAAACGGACTGCGGCAGTGGACGCATGGCCCGTATGACCACCGCGAGCCGCAATTCTCCCCGAATGGGCGCACGCTGCTCTTTTCCTCGGATATCTCTGGTAGCTATGGGATTTACACGCTTGACCTGACCAGTGGGGATGTCGCGACCTGGGCCGACACCGCGGTGGAGGAGTACGAGCCGACCTGGTCGCCGGACGGCAAGAGTGTCGCGTTCGTCGTGGCCAATACGTCGATCGCGGTCGTGGATTCGCAGGGGGTCCGCACCATGCCGGTGCAGGCCGAACCGACCGCGGTATTACACGCGCCGACGTTCAGCCCGGACGGCAAGACGATCTACTACACCCAGATCCTGAACAATACAAGCCAACTGATGGCGGCCGGGAAGCCGGTGGTGACCGGCGAGGATGTGTTCCCGTTCCGGATTTCCTGGCTGCCGTCCGGCGACTTCATCTATACCGCCGACGGAGTGGTCAAACGGCGGTCCGGTGGCGTTGTCCCGTTCGCCGCCGAGGTCCATACCACGACGCCCGTCTACCGTAAGCGGCAACGGGACTTCACAAGCAGCCGGCCGCGCCAGGTGAAGGGAATCGGCAGCCCGGTACTGTCGCCGGATGGCTCGTCCGTGGCATTTCGCTCTTTGAATGACATCTATACGATGCGTATCGGCTCCCGGCCGGTGCCGCTGACGCGGGATTCCTTCTGGAAGTCCGATCCGGCCTGGTCGCCGGACGGGCGTTGGCTGTCGTATTCCAGCGACCGCGGCGGCAAGCTGGATATCTGGTTGTACTCCGTTGTTTCGCGCTCTCATAAGCAGCTGACCAATGTGGACGGTGCGGCGGCGCTGTCCGCCAGCTGGTCCCGGGACGGCAAGTTGCTGGCGTTCCTCGATCAAATGGGAAATGTCTATACGGTCGAGGTTGCTAGCGGCGACGTGCGGCGGATATTCGGGCCGTTGTGGGAGCCCGGTCGGCCGACCTGGTCGGCGGACGGGTCGACCATTGCCTTGTCCGCATTGAAGCCGTTCTCGGAGCGGTATCGGGAGGGGCTCAGCCAGCTCCTGTTGATCAACCGGCATAGCGGGGAAAGCTCGTACGTGCAGCCGATCGACTACCAGTCGCTACAGACCCGGGGCGACGACGGCCCGGTTTGGTCGCCGGACGGCACGATGATGGCGTTCGTGATCGGCAGCGTGCTGTGGGTTATGCCGGTAGATCCGGCCGGCAAACCGTCGGGTCCGCCGCGACAGCTGAATGGCGAGGTTACCGATGCGCCGACCTGGAGCGGCGACTCCCGGAAGCTGCTCTATCTCAGCAATGCTCGGCTTCGGCTGCTCGATGTCCACACCGGATCGGTACGCACCGTTCCGGTGCCGATGACATGGGCAAATGCGAAATCGCCGCGGCGTACGGTAATTCACGCCGGCCGACTCTGGGACGGCACCGGAGCGTCGGTGCGCCGCAATGTGGACATCATCGTTGAGGCTGGTCGGATCGCCGCCGTGCAGCCGCATAGCGCTGTGGACGGGCATTTCGTCGACGCCGCGTCGCTGTTTGTCATGCCCGGATTGATCGACATGCACAATCACCGGGAGATGCAGGGTTATGCGTACGGTGATCGGCAGGGTCGGTTATGGCTGTCGCTCGGCTTTACCACCACGCGCTCACCGGGCAGCCCGGCCTATCACATGGTCGAGGAGCGCGAGGCGGTGCAGTCCGGTGCGCGGATCGGCCCGCGATATTTCGCGACCGGCGAGGCGATCGACGGCTCCCGCATCTATTACAACTTCATGCGGCCGACCTATTCTGTTGCGCAGCTCGAGCTGGAGTTGCAGCGGGCGGCGGCGCTGGATTACGACCTGCTGAAGTCGTACGTTCGGCAACGCGTGGAATGGCAGCAACGCATAATCGAATGGGGCCACCGCCGGGGAATTCACGCCACCTCGCACTATCTCTACCCGCCGGTCGCTCTTGGCGGCGACGGGATGGAGCACATCGGGGCGACCAACAGATTTGGCTATTCCCGTACGGTCAGCGCGTTGGGGATCGGTTACCAGGACGTGATCTCGCTCTTCAGCGCGGCTCAGGCGGTGCGGACGCCGACGTTATTCGGCGCGGCGGCGCTCTTCAAGGACGACACATCTCTCGTCGAGGACCGCCGGGTCAAGTCGCTCTATCCGGCCTGGGAATACGCATCGCTGCAGGCCGCGGTGACCACCGCAAAGACGACCGACATCACCGCTGCGCTGGCGAATCTGGCAAGTGAGGTGGCACAGATCGTGGCGACGTTGCGGGCCGGCGGGATCGTGATCACCGGGACCGATTCGCCGATCGACCACACCGCGGTCAGCACGCACATGAACCTGCGGGCGATGGTGAAATACGGTGTCACTCCATATCAGGCGCTGGTGACCGCGACCCGGGCACCGGGGGAGTTTCTGCAGGCGCCGATCGGCACGGTCCGCCCGGGAATGCTCGCCGACCTGGCGATCGTCGAAGGGAATCCGCTGCAGCGCATCGAGGACGCGGCCGCCGTCCGGCAGGTGGTGCTCGGTGGTGCGGTGCATACGGTCGACGGGTTGCTCGGGCCGTTCGCCGCGGCCGAGTCGACCAGAGCCGCCGCCGGGTCGGCGACCGCCGCCGCGGCCGGTTCCACGGTCGCGGTGCCGGCGATCCCGACCAGTCGGATGCTGCCGCCGGTGCCGGAGCACTCGTCGAATGCGCGGTACTGGTGGCACGACGAGCACTACATCGAATCCGGCCGAAGGTCCTGCTGCGCCGGTTGACGGCTCTTTCCGCGCGAACGTGACGTTGGTGCGGTTAGAGTGCCCCAACGGCCCATTCGTACGTGGTGGCGCGGCTGGCTTTTCCGCGCGAACGTGACGTTGATGCGGTTAGAGTGCCCCAACTCCACGTTCGCGGGCGTGCGCGGCGGCCGGCTGTAATCGATTTGCACGCCGCACCGGCAGGCGCTAATCTGATCGGCCGGTCCTCATCCCCGACATCCACCTGACGCTCTCGTCGTCGGGCATCCCAACCCCGTCCCTGCACCCCCGCGCACACCGATGCGCGGGCAATTTGTGCTGCCCATTTCGCATGGAGGGAGTGGCTGATGGCCGTCTACGCGGCGGTCTATTGGCGGAGTTTCCGCCGCTATTCAACGTATCGGGCCGCGACGTACGCCGGGATCTTCACCAATACGATCTTCGGCTTCATCATGGCCTACACCTACATCGCGCTCTGGCACGCCCGCCCGCACCTCGGCGGTTACAACCAGACGCAGGCCGTAACGTACGTATTTCTCGGCCAGGCGTTGCTGCTGACGTGCGCGATCTTCGGCGGCGGATTCTCCGAGGAATTCGCCGAACGCCTGCGCAAGGGTGACATCGCGATCGATCTCTACCGGCCGGTCAACCTGCAGGGCTGGTGGCTCGCCTCGGATCTTGGTCGCGCCGGATTCCATTTCCTGGGGCGCGGCATTGCGCCGTTACTGATCGGCGCGTTGGTATTCCAGCTGCAGCTCACCACCGATCCGCTTGTGTGGCTGGGTTTCATCGCATCGGTATTTCTGGGCGTTGTAGTGAGTTTCGGGCTGCGCTATCTCGTGGCGCTGTCCGGATTCTGGCTGATGGATTCGCGCGGTGTCGAGCAGTTGGCCGGACTAGTGGCGATGTTCATGTCCGGCATGGTGCTGCCGCTCACGGTGTTTCCGACGTGGCTCGGCGATGTGGCGCGGGTGCTGCCGTGGTCGGCAATGTTGCAGGTGCCCGTCGATGTGCTGCTGGGTAAGCGAAGTGCACTCTCGGCTTTGCGGTTCGAGGCGATCTGGGCGGTGATCGTGCTGGTGCTCGGGCAGGCACTCACCGCGGTCGCGACCCGCCGGGTGGTGGTCCAGGGTGGTTGAGTCCCTGCGCGCGTACTTTTTGATCGCGGCAATGTGGATCAGATCTGCAATGGCCTATCGCACATCGTTCGTCATGATGACTACCGCCCAATTCGTGGTCACCGGTCTGGATTTTGCCACGATCGGAATCATGTTCACCCATACAAACTCCCTCGGCGGCTATACCCTGCCGGAGGTCGCATTTCTGTATTCGGCGTCGGGGGTGTCACTCGGCCTCGCCGATCTGTTGTGCGGAAACGTCGAGCGGCTTGGTCAGCGCGTACGCGATGGGTCGCTGGATGTCATGCTGATCCGTCCCGTGCCGACTCTTGTGCAGATGGCGGCCGACCAGTTCGCGCTCCGCAGACTGGGTCGGATAACGCAGGCCGGCGGCGTGTTGGTGTGGTCGATGACCCGTTTGCACGTGCACTGGACGGTCGATCGCATCGTCCTGGTGCCGGTCATGTTGATCGCCGGAACGGCCATCTTCTGCGCCATTTTCGTGCTCGGTGCAGCCTTTCAGTTTGTCTCCGGTGATGCGTCGGAGGTGATGAACGCCTTTACGTACGGCGGAAACTTCTTGACTCAATATCCACCGACGATTTTCGCCCGTGACCTGGTTCGTACGATGACGTTGATCATCCCGTTGGGCTTCGTCAACTGGATGCCCGCATTGCATATTCTCGGGAAGGCCGACCCGGTTGGCCTGCCGAGCGTCTTTCAGTTCCTGTCCCCGATAGTCGCCGCTGTTCTCGCCGCTGCTGGCGCGTTGGCGTGGCGGGTCGGAATTCGCAGCTACCGCAGCACCGGGAGTTGAGTCGTGATCGAGGTGGACAATGTCGCGAAGACATTCGTCGTACGGCAGCGGTCCAAGGGTATGCGGCGATCTCGCCGGGAGGTGCATGCGGTCGGCGGACTGACATTCTCGGTCGCGGCCGGCGAAATGGTCGGTTACATCGGGCCGAACGGCGCCGGGAAATCGACCACGATCAAGATGCTGACGGGAATTCTGGTGCCGTCGAGCGGCCGGTTGACGGTCGCGGGTGTGGATCCGGCTCGCGAACGGGTCGGGATGGCCCGGCGCATCGGCGTGGTGTTCGGCCAGCGCACGACGCTCTGGTGGGATCTGCCGCTGCGGGACAGTTTCGGCCTGCTGCGGCGGATCTACCGCGTACCGGCGGCGCGTTATCGGGAAAATCTCGACCGATTCGTCGAGCTGCTCGAGCTGGCGCCGTTGCTGGACGTTCCGGTGCGGCAGCTCTCGCTCGGGCAGCGGATGCGTGGCGACATAGCGGCGGCGTTGATGCACGATCCAGACGTACTGTATTTGGATGAGCCCACGATCGGGCTGGACATTGTGAGCAAGGTAAAGGTACGGGAATTCCTGCGCGAATTACGTGCCGATAAGGGGACGACCATTCTGCTCACCACGCACGACCTGACCGATATCGAGCAGTTGTGCAGTCGGGTGATGGTGATTGATCACGGCCGGCTGGTGTATGACGGTGGGTTGCCCGGCCTGCATGAGCTGGGGGAGAGCGAGCGGACGATGATCGTCGACCTGGATCGGGTCATGCCGCCGATCGAGGTCGACTCCGCGCGGGTCGTGCGTACTGATGGACCGCGGCAGTGGCTGGCATTCCCGACCTCGGCCAGCGCGGCGCCGCTGGTATCCCAGATCGCGGCGCGGTATCCGCTGGCCGACCTGTCGATCGCCGAGCCGGCGATCGAGGACGTGATCGCCCGGCTGTATGTGCAAGGCAGCGCGGTGGCCCGATAGCTCTCCTGGTCCGTGCGTGTCGCCCTGGACCAAAGTGCGCTTTGGCCGGTGCGCCGGCGGTTTTCACCGGCCAAAGCGCACTTTGGTTCGGCACTCCCATAGGCTGACCCGATGCCGTCTGTCGTCGCCGATCCGCTGCGTGCATTGCTCGACCTGCCGGGCATCGCGACCGCGGCCGATGAGGCCAGGGATGCGGTTGATGGACTGCGGCGGCACCGGGTATTGCGCCGTAGCAGCGCCGCGGTCACCGCCGAGGCGGCGCTGCACGCTGCCCGCGCCTCGGCCGCGCTGGACGGCGCCGACTATCCCCTCGCCGACGTGCGGGCCGCCGGAATCACCGATCCGGTGTTGCAGGGGGCATTGCGGGTCAGCGGCGCCTTGGGTGGCCTGGTCGACACGTGGCGGGTCGCGCCGCTGCAGGTGTTGGCCCGGCTGCACGTGCTGGCCGCGGCGGAGCGGGTACCGGAATCGCGGCTGGGGCGGCCGATCGCGAGCTCCGCCCGACTCAACGCGCTGGCTCAATTGGTCGTCGGGCAGACCGAGGCGCCGGCGGTGCTGGCGGCCGCGGTGGTGCACGCCGAATTGCTCAGCGTGGCCCCGTTCGACGTCGGCAATGGTGTGGTGGCCCGGGCCGCCGCGCGACTGGCGACGGTGGCGGCCGGCCTCGATCCGCACGCGCACTCGGTGCCGGAGGTGGGCCACCTCGAAGCGGCGGCGGACTATGCCGCCGCGTTGGCGGCGTATTCGGCGGGTTCGCCCGCCGGCGTAGCGCATTGGTTGCGACATTGCTGTGCGGCAGTGTGCCGCGGAGCGCAGGAAGGGCTGGCCATCTGCGAGGCTGTTCAGCGCGGCTAACATATGTCCTATGTGGACAAAGCGCGTGGATGTGCCGTAAATCAAATCAAGGTCGAGGCTGACAATGGCGGAATTTCATCAATAGGATTCCATAAGAATCGAAATAGCGCGCCAATTAAAATGCAATTAGATGAATGCGAGTAATGTTCTCTTTAACGCGCGAACGGCGCCCTGGGCAGGGCGCCGTTCGGCCGGACATCGGGTTACCAAGCGTGCACCTATATGCCTTACGTGGGCCGCGAACAGTCCACGTAGACGCTGCCTCTCGCGGGCTGGAGACTCGCGTGGGTGCCCGATGCTCGTGCTCGGAATTCATCCTCTCGATAGTCTGAGGTTTCCTCCGTGACACCATTCTTACGCCTAATTCGAGCCGCTGTGAAGAGGGTGTCCAAATTATCCGAAAGGCCGGTGGAATTGTCGGCGTGTCGCAACCGTCCGGCCGACTAGCGCCATCGCGCTCGATGTCGTTATGCCTTACCGCGACGGCGATTCGCATACCAGGCGAGCCCGGCGGCGGCACCCAACCCGACCGCCGTACCGGCGATCATCGGGCGGGACTGACGGGCCAATGAGAATCGGGAACGCAGCGACACCGGCAGTGTGAAGGTGAGGATCGGCCAATCCCGGCCCACCGCCTCGCGGCGGAGCGCGCGGTCCGGATTCACCGCGGTGGGATGCCCGACCGCCTCGAGCATCGGCAGATCGGTGATCGAGTCGCTGTATGCGTAGCACTCGGCGAGGTCGTAGCCGGCATCCTCGGCCAACTCCCGGATCGCGATTGCCTTGTTTTCACCGTATGCGTAAAACGCGATTTCGCCGGTATATGCGCCGTCCTCGGTCACCATCCGGGTGGCGATAACGCGATCGACGCCGAGCATCACCCCGATCGGCCCGACCACCTCCTCCCCGCTGCTGGAGACGATCACGACCTCCCGGCCCGCGGCCCGGTGCGTCTCGATCAACTCGGCCGCCTCGGCGTAGATCAACGGGTCGACAATGTCGAAAAGAGTCTCGGTAACGATTTCGCGTACCTGCGCAACGTCCCACCCGGCGCAGAGCTCGGTGATGTGGTCACGCATTCGGTCCATCTGGGCGGCGTCGGCCCCGGTACGGGCGAACACCAACTGGGCATATGTGGCCTTCAAGGCAGCCCGCCGACTGATCAACCCTCCGTGCATGAACGGACGACCGAAGGCCAGCGTGCTCGACTTGGCTATAACGGTCTTGTCGAGGTCGAAGAACGCGGCGGCTTCCACCTCTCAAAGGCTATCGGCCGGTCGATCTACCTCCGTCGGAAGGTCGACGGATCGGCTCTGGCGTGGCACGCTGCAACTACAGGATGTAAACGCGCCCTTCGATCCGTCCGGCCCCGGCCGAGCTCGACATACTCGGGCAGGCCGGCGCTGGACATCTACGCGGCCCCCGCCTTCCCCCCGGCGGGGGCCGCCCTGCGTTTACCGAACGTGTGCGGTAACGCCGCCGAACGCGCACGGTCACCGTCACTCATCGATTGCCGCTCCCGAACGTGCGCGGTCGCCTCGACCCGATGCATGCGGTCAGCTTTAACGACCGCCCGCGGTTAGCGCGGTTTGCCGACGTTGTCAAACGGTTGTCCACAGCCGCCAGCGTTGTCCACAACTTGCCGCCCAAGCCGCCATTGCGACTTCTGCGCGGGTTGACTCGATCTCGACCCGATCGCTCGACCCGATTTCCGACCCGAGGAGGTGATCGCCGGTGGCCGCCCGCCGTTCCCTCGTGCTGACCGCCGATGAGGACCTGCTCGATGACGTGCTTCGGCTGGCCGCGGCCGCGGGCGTCGAGATGGAGGTCGCGCCGGATGCGACGGCAGCCCGCGCCAGCTGGCCGACGGCCGCCGTCGTGGTGCTCGGTGCCGACGCGCTTGCCA
>Ga0137412_10001414_pt1 | contig 18597 bp, 15 predicted proteins | sample CZODoug2_1_16fun_FD_122160 | JGI IMG/M metagenome (GOLD analysis project Ga0137412, IMG submission 122160) | Vadose zone soil fungal communities from Angelo Coast Range Reserve, California, USA - CZODoug2_1_16fungal (Hybrid Assembly) | ecosystem: Environmental > Terrestrial > Soil > Vadose zone...
GCCTTCCAGGCCGTGGTGCCCGCCATCGTCCAGACGTCGTTGTTCACGTTTGCGAATTTCGCGGAAATGTCGGAAGTCTTTGCCGGCAAGGCAACCCGCAATGTTTATTCGCGCACCTCCAACCCGACGGTCACCTTCTTCGAGAAAAAGATGGCGGCCCTGGAAGAGACCGATGATGCCATCGGATTTCCAAGCGGGATGGCGGCCATTTCCGGGACGATCCTCGCCTTCGTCGAACCGGGCGACCGCATCGTCTGCGTGCGCCACGTCTATCCCGATGCCTATCGCTTGTTCGAGACATTGCTGAAGAAGCTCAAGGTCGCGGTAGATTACGTGGATGGTGCCGATCACGGTGCTGTCGCAGCCGCCCTGCCGGGAGCAAAGATCCTCTATCTGGAAAGTCCCACCAGCTGGACCATGCGGGCTCACGACTTAGGAGCGCTGGCGGCCCTCGCGCAGCGGCACGGCGTGCTTTCCGTGGCTGATAATTCCTGGGCCACGCCGCTGTTCCAACGACCCGCGACCTTGGGCGTGGACCTCGTGATTCATTCGGCGTCCAAATACATCGGCGGCCACAGCGATACGGTGGCCGGCGTGTTGGCAGGCCGCGCCGATTTCGTCGCCCATGTGAGGCGCACCATTTGTCCGTATATCGGCGCCAAACTCGGACCCTTCGAGGCCTGGCTGCTGACCCGAGGCCTGCGGACGCTGCCGGTGCGCATGCAGGCGCACGAGGCGTCGGCGCTGACGTTGGCCCGCCGGCTCGTCGAGCATCGCAGCGTCACGGCGGTCCACCACCCGGCGTTGGCGGGATCGCTGCCGCCCGGCCTCACCGGCACGTCGGGACTGTTCTCCTTCGAAGTCGACGCCACCATCGACATTCCGCGCTTCTGCGACGCTTTGCAATTCTTCCATCTCGGCGTGAGCTGGGGAGGCCACGAAAGCCTGGTCATTCCCGCCATGGTCGCCCGCGTGCAAGCGGCGGGGCCGAACTCGGCGCTCGATTTTGGCGTGCCCGAGCGCATGGTCCGCCTGCAGGTCGGCCTGGAAGGCACCGACACGCTCTGGTCCGATATTGCCCAAGCGCTCGATGCGGCATCGACGTCATGCTGATACGTCTGCTGCTCGGCTGCGCCTGCACACTGTTGTGCGCGCGCGCCGGCGCCGACACCACTCTAAGACTCGTCGAGGTGTTGAGCAGCCCTGAGCGCACGGAAACGCTGCAAGGCCTGGTCGGCACGTTCGAGAAGCAGAATCCCGGTGTGCACGTCGAGATCACCTCGCTCGCGTGGAGTTCCGCGTTCGAGAAATTTGCGACCATGGTGTCGGCGGGCGACACACCCGATGTGGTCGAAATGCCTGATCGATGGCTATCGCTCTACGCAGGAAACGGCAAGCTCGAAAGCCTCGAAGCGTATCTAGCCCAGTGGGGCGAAACCGCCGGCCTCAATGATCGCGCATTGCAAGTGGCACGCGCCGTCGACAATACGGCGTACCTTCTGCCTTATGGATTGTATTTGCGCGCGCTGTTCTACAACAAGACCGTATTCCGCGAGGCGGGCATCGCCGGGCCGCCCAAAACGCTGGAAGAATTCCACGCGGCCGCGCAAAAGATTGCGGCCCTGCCCGGTAAGTCCGGCTACTGCCTGCGCGGCGGTCCCGGCGGCTTGAATGCCTGGATCATCTTCGGCGCCGCCATGGCGGGCAACAACACCTTCTTCAACGCCGATGGCACCTCCACCTTCGCCGATCCGGGCTGGGTCAAAGGTACGGCCTGGTTGGTGGATTTATACCAGCACGGCCTCGCCCCGAAGGACAGCGTCAACTGGGGTTTCAACGAAGTCGTCGCCGGCTTCTATTCGGGTTCCTGCGCGATGGTGGATCAAGATCCCGACGCGCTCATCGCCATCGCCGCGAGAATGAAACCCGATCAATTCGGCGTTGCGCCCATGCCCAAGGGCCCCTCCGGCAAGGCCTTCCCGACATTGGGCTATGTCGGCTGGTCGATCTTCAAGAGCAGCGCCCACAAGGATCTCGACTGGAAGCTGATCCAAGTCCTCGACGGTCCCGCGGGCAATCTCATATGGAACCAGCGCGTCGGCGCCTTGCCCGTCTACAAGGCAGCGGAAAAAGCGCCCTACTATTCGAGCGATCAACTCAAGGGCTGGTTCGCAGAACTTGCCGACAAGGACGAGGTGCCGACCCTCATGCCCACCCAATTGCCCGGCTTTGCCTTCTTTGCCGACTCGTTGGCGGTGCGAACCAGCCAACAGGCGCTGCTGGGCCAACTCTCGCCGGACAACATGAACAAGCAATGGGCGGCCTATTTGACCAAGGCGAAACAGAAGCAGGCGCGTGGCAAGTAGCGGGCGCCGCATCGAGCCTTATCTGTACACACTGCCGTCGGTGCTGCTCATCGCAGCCATCATGCTGGTGCCGCTGGTCATTGGACTCTCGTACGCATTCCGCGATATCACGCTGCTCGATCCGATGAGCGGCGACTTCGTCGGGCTCGACCACTTCCGCGAAGTCTATGCGGATGCAAGCTTTTGGAATGCGCTCAAGAATACCGTCACCTGGACCGGCGCGTCCGTGGTCCTGCAATTTTCCTTGGGGCTAGTGCTGGCCTTGCTGCTGGCTCGGCCCTTCAAAGGGCGGGCACCGGTGCAGTTGCTCGTCTTTCTGCCGTGGGCCGTGCCAAGCTTCTTGTCCGCGCTCAACTGGGCCTGGTTGTTCAACCCCGTGGTCGGCCCGCTGCCGTACTGGTTCAAGGCCGCGGGATTGATGAAGACGCCGGACAATTTATTGTCCGATCCGCAACACGCGCTGTGGGGACCGATCATTGCCAATGTGTGGTGGGGCATACCGTTCTTCGCCATCACGCTGCTGGCGGCATTGCAATCCATTCCCAAGGACATTTACGAGGCGGCCGCGATCGACGGCGCCGGATCCATTGCAAGATTTCGCCGCATCACGCTGCCGCTGCTCGCTCCCACCATGGTGATCGCCATTCTGCTGCGCACCGTGTGGATCGCCAATTTCGCGGATTTGATCTTCGTGATGACCCGCGGCGGTCCGGCCGATTCGACCCAGATCCTTTCCAGCTACATTTTCACCGTGGCGTTCCAGCGGCTGGACTTCGGGTACGCCTCGGCGCTTGCCGCCGTTCTGCTGGCATTGCTGTTGCTGTATGCGTGTGCACTGGTCGGATTGCGGCAAGCCTTGGCCGCACGGAATTGAAACCATGCCGCCGCAGCATAAGCTCTATTGGGTATTCCACTACCTATTGCTCGCGGCCTTCATGGCATTCGCCATGTTCCCGCTGTTCTGGCTGCTCAAGGTGTCGATCACGCCCAACGATCTCTTGTACAGCGAAGGCGTGCGCCTATGGCCCTCGCGTATCACCTTCGAGCATTACGCCTCGGTCGTCAAGCACACTCGATTCCTCTTGTTTTTTCGCAATAGCCTCATGGTCTCGAGTGCAACCGCCGTGCTTGCCACGCTGGTCGCCGGCGCCGCCGGCTATGGTTTTTCGCGGTTCCACTTCCGCGGTAAATTCTTCATTGTCGGCCTGATGCTCATCACGCAAATGTTTCCGCTGGTGATGATCGTCGCGCCGATTTTCCGGCTGCTCTCGCCGCTCGGATTGACCAACAGCCTCTCGGGGCTCGTGATCGTTTACACGGCGTTCAATGTGCCGTTCGCCAGTTTTCTCATGCAGTCTTTCTTCGATGCCATTCCTCCGGATCTCGAAGAGGCGGCGCTGATCGACGGCGCGAATCGCTTCACGGCGCTGTGCAAGATCATCGTGCCGCTCACCTTGCCCGGCCTCGCCGCGACCATCGGTTTCGTGTTCACGGCCGCCTGGAGCGAGCTGCTGTTCGCTCTGATGCTCAACTCCTCGGCCGATGTCAGCACTTTTCCGGTGGGTTTGCTGGCCTTCGTCTCGAAGTTTTCCGTCGATTTCGGACAGATGATGGCGGCCGGGGTGTTGGCGCTGGTGCCGGTCTGCGGCTTCTTCCTGTTCATACAGCGCTACCTGGTGCAGGGCCTTACCGCCGGCGCCGTGAAAGGCTAGGACGTGGCCGCGATCTCCATCAGAGGAGTGCATAAGAATTACGGCGATGTTCCGGTGTTGCGCGGCATCGACCTCGACATTCAGAACGGTGAATTCGTGGCGCTGGTCGGACCTTCGGGGTGCGGCAAGTCGACGCTGCTGCGGCTGATCGCCGGCCTCGAGCCAATGACCGGCGGCGATATCCGGATCGGCGAGCGATTGGTCAACGACCTCGCGCCCAAGGACCGCGACATCGCCATGGTATTTCAATCCTATGCGCTTTATCCGCACATGACGGTGCGCGACAATCTGACCTTCAGCCTGAAGCTCAGAGGTGTTTCGCGCGAGCGCATAGCCGCCGCCGTGCGCGCCGCGAGCGCCAAGCTGGAACTCACCGAATTGTTGGATCGCAAGCCCGCGGCCTTGTCGGGCGGTCAACGGCAACGGGTTGCCATGGGCCGTGCCATGGTTCGCGAGCCGCAGGCGTTTCTGTTCGATGAGCCGTTATCCAATCTCGACGCTCGCTTACGGGAACAGATGCGCTACGAGATTCGCAAGCTGCAACGCGAACTCGGCACCACTTCGATTTACGTGACGCACGATCAAATCGAGGCGATGACCATGGCGGATCGCATCGTTGCTTTGAACGATGGGGTGGTGCAGCAGGTCGGTACGCCCAATGAATTGTACGACGATCCCGCCAATGTCTTCGTCGCCGGCTTCATGGGTTCGCCGGCCATGAATTTTATCGACGGTGTGCTGCAGGATCATTCACCTGCTCCGGCATTCGCGGCAGTGATGGTCGGCGACACGCCATTGGGCCTGGTGAAGCGGCCCGCCGGCATGTCCGCCGGCCAGCGGGTGCTGGTGGGTCTGCGGCCCGAGCGCATCGCGCTGCAATCGGCGGCGGCGGGCGTACCCGCCGAGGTCGATCTGGTCGAGCCTACCGGCGTCGCGATGATATTGCGCCTACGGCTGGCCGGACAGCCGCTTCGTCTGTTCACCACCGAGCGGCTGGACGTGAAGATCGGCGAGCGAGTGGGACTTCGCGTCCATGCGCCCGATCTTTTGCTGTTCGATCCCGGCAGCGGCCTCCGGCTCCGCTAGGCCGCCATGGGGCGCGGATCCCGCGCTGTGGAGGGCATCAAGCAAACAGCTTGAGTGCGTTCTGCAGCGTCTTCATGACACCCCACAAAAGGGGAACGAGGACGGCGACCCAAAGAACGATGGCGCGGAAGTTCATCGAGAATTCCTCATGTCGCGGGCTCCGGAACGCCGTAATGGTATCGCTCGTTCACGGGACGCATGGCGAGATTGCAAAGGAATCCCACCAAGAGCAGCCCGCACATGATGTACATCGTGATCGAATACGCTTGCGCTTTCGGGACACCATGGTCGATCTGAAACTGCCGGATATAGTTCACGAGTACCGGCCCGAGTACGCCCGCCACCGACCAGGCGGTCAGCAGACGCCCGTGAATGGCGCCGACTTGCATGGTGCCGAACACGTCGCGCAAGTACGCCGGAATCGTCGCGAATCCACCGCCATACATGGACAGGATGACGGCAAACGCGGCGACGAATAGGGCGGTCGTCTGAAGATGGCCCAGGGAGGGCACCGCCGAATAGAGCAGGATACCCAGCAAGAAAAATATCATGTAGGTGTTGCGTCGACCGATATAGTCGGAGGTCGCCGCCCAAACGAATCTACCGCCCATATTGAACAAACTCAGAAGGCCGACGAATCCCGCTGCGGCGGATGGCGTCACCCGGCCGGAAAAGATTTCCTGAATCATCGGCGATGCCTGACCCAGGACGCCGATTCCCGCGGTCACATTCATGCACAGCACGCCCCACAACAGCCAGAATTGGGGTGTTTGCCAAGCCATGTCCACCGCGACATTGGCATTCGTCACCAACGCTTGAGGCCTCTTGGAGGCGATCCAACCCGCCGGTTTCCAATCCGGCGCCGGAACGCGCACGGCGATCACCCCGATCATCATGTACATGAAATAGATCACGCCCATGGTCACGAACGTTTCCAGCACGCCGGTCGATGTGGCCGTTTTGAAGTGTTCCATCAAAAGCAACGACAGCGGCGCCGCGATCAATGCGCCGCCGCCGAAACCCATGATGGCCATTCCGGTCGCCATCCCCGGCCGATCCGGAAACCACTTGATCAAGGTCGACACCGGCGAGATGTAGCCAATTCCGAGCCCGCAGCCCCCCAACACGCCGTAGCCGAGATAGAGAAGCCAGATTTGATGAAAATGTATCCCGACGGCCGCGACGAGGAAGCCGCCGCCGAAGCACAGGGCCGAGACGAACATGGACTTGCGCGGCCCAACTCGTTCAACCCAGCGTCCGAAGACGGCGGCGGATAGACCGAGGAGGACGATGGCAATCGAGAACGTCCAACCCACGTCCGTCAATTTCCAATCGGACGGTGCGGAATGGGTAATGCCGATCAATTTGGTAAGAGGCAAATTGAAAGTCGAAAATGCATACGCTTGGCCAATCGACAGATGCACGGCGAGGGCGGCGGGGGGCACCAAGAAACGATTGAAGCCCGCCGGCGCGATGGTGACTTCTCGGTCCAGGAATGACGACATAGGTTTCCCTACCTCGATTGCTGTTATTAATTATTAGACCAATATGCTCCTGTTCCGCCTAACTTGCCACCGGGGGCCGATATGAGCAAGCATTGGACATGGAAGATTCCGCGGAATCGAGATCGTCCAGATACCTCGCACTCATTGCGGTCATCGCAATTCATGCGGCATTGGTCACCGCTTTGCTCAGCGCGTCGAGCTATCGGATTTTCTTGGTTGCGGAGATTAGCCCCGTCGAGGTGTCTTTCCTGCCCCTGAACACTCTACCCAAGGGTAGCCCGCTCTCGGCCCGCGTGTTCCCGCCCGATAGGCACCTTCCGCCGTTGTCCAACAGTGATTCGACCATTGTCGTGCCGCCGCCGTCTTCCCCTGAGAATGAACAGCCGGGTCGCGACGTCGACTGGGAGGAGGAAGCGCGTCAGGCCGCCGAGGCTGTGGCCGATGACAATAATGTTCCGGCCGCCGCCGACAAATCAGGGTCTGCATTGGCAAGCCCTAGCTGGTTCGCGCCACCCCTACACCGCGCCGGTGATCAGTTCAGATCGGATACGGGCGAGTGGGTGGTGTGGATCAACGACCACTGCTACCAAGTCTCCGCATGGGGGCCAATCGCCGGTGCAGCGCTGGGCGCCTCTTTGCCAAGGACGATCTGTCCTCAACCTTCGAGCACGCCGCGCGGTGATCTGTTCAGGGGTCTGCTCGACGAGTAGCTATACCGAGACCGCGTCGCCAATCACGCACTCGTACACAAGCTCCGCGTGCGCTGTCCCTGCCAGAACCTGCTTCATGATCCGCTTGTGTTCCAGGTCGATAGCGCTATGGGAGTCGCGGAAGGCTTCCGCCGCGCGGTCCTGGTCGCCGGCCTCCATTGCATAGATCAGAATCGGGCCGTCCGAAGTCTTCAATAGATAGGCTTGTTCATGGCGCGTGCCTTCCCGAGCGAGTGTCTCGGAGACTTCTGCGCCGCGCCGATTCAGTTCAGCCATCCAAGCGCGAAGAGTGCCTTCTTCCTCAGCCTTAACCCGTCGGATATCGATTCTGATCATGGCTCACCTCGATGCTGCACTCACCTCGACGCCGCTCAGAGGATGAAATACCTCATGACGCCTGCCGTCAATGGCGGCGTCTCGTCCGACCAGCGGATAACGCGCGGTGCGCCCGCTCCGGTACACTGTGGGGAGCCGGGCGATTGAGGTGACCTGCATGCCGTCTATACACGAAATACCCGCTCGCCAAGGGCGAGCCGTCAGGGTCGATCGCGGCCAGGCGTTGCAGATCATCAATACATTTGGACACCAGGTCGTCGACTTTTGGGCATTCGACGCGCGGGATCCCGGCATCTATCTTTCGATGGAGCACACGCGCTCGACGCTCAGCCGGCTCACGCCGCGGATCGGCGACATTCTCGTCGACAATCGGCGCGAAGCCATGCTCGCTTTCGAATCAGATACTTCGCCCGGCGTACACGATACGGTAATCGCCCCGTGCGATCCGGCGCGGTATGCAAAGCTGGGCTGCGCCGAAGGCCACGCCAGTTGCGCCGACAATCTGCATCGAGCTCTCGAATCACTCGATATCACCGTGCCCGTGTGCCCTGCGTCTTTCAACCTATGGATGAACATCCCGGTACTTCCGACCGGAGATCTGGAGTGGTGCGAAACCGTGGCGAAACCAGGCGACAGCGTGGTCTTTCGCGCGTTCGTCGATTGCATCATGGTGATGTCGGCATGTCCTCAGGACGTCATTCGCATCAACTCGGGTCGGCCGGTTTCGGCGCAATATGCCGTCCTCGCGGGCTGACGACGCCGAGCCCCGCATCGACGGGCAACGGCTCTGGTCGCGCCTGATGGCCATGGCCGAGATCGGGCGACGCGGAGAGACGGGCGTGGATCGACCGGCATTTTCGCTCGAGGACCGTGCGGCTCGTCGGCTGCTGTTCGGCTGGGCATGCGAGTGCGGCCTGGAAGTGTCCCAGGATTCGATAGGCAATCTCTTTCTCCGTTATCCGGGTCAGAGGACTGAGCTGGAGTCCGTGCTGACCGGCAGTCATCTCGATAGTCAGCCAACCGGCGGGCGCTTCGACGGCGTATACGGCGTACTCGCAAGCTTGGAGGCGGTCGCCGCCTTATCGCGCGCAGGCATCCGCCCGCCGCGCTCCATCGACGTCGTCGCATGGAGCAACGAGGAGGGCGGTCGGTTCGCACCGGGCGCCATGGGCTCGCAGGTCTTTGCCGGGGTGCGCTCGCTCGCCGACGTGCTGCCTGTGCGCGACGCCTCGGGTACGGTGCTGCGCGACGCGTTGGCGGATACGCTCGCGGCGCTTCCCGAGGCCGCCGTGCGCCACGGCAGCCCGCCGCCGATAGCCTACCTCGAGGCCCACATAGAGCAGGGCCCTCGTCTCGATCGAGAAGGAATTCCGGTCGGTGTAGTGGTCGGCATCCAGGGCTGTCTCTGGCTCGAATACGAGGTCCGAGGCGTCGCCGCGCACGCCGGCACCACTCCCCACGAATATCGCCGCGACGCCTTCGAAGGCGCGGTGCGCCTCATCGGCACGCTGCGCGAGCGCTGCCTGAAACGATCGGCGAGCTGCCGCTTCACGGTCGGGCGAGTGGTAGTTGAGCCGAACACTCCGAACACCATTCCCGGCCGCGTCACCTTCACAGTCGATTTTCGGGACGCCGACGCCCTCGCATTCGATGAGCTCTGTCAGAACCTGCGCGCGACCCCTGCGCCGGGACCCTTCGAGCTGGAAAACCGCGAGTTGTTTTACCATGCACCTGAAATGTTTCCGGCAGAGGTCGTGGGCGTGGTCGCCGCCGCCGCCCGGTCATACGATTACCCTGTGTTCGAACTCGTGTCCGGGGCATTTCATGACGCGCTGTTCGTCGCAAAAATGTGTCCGGCCGGGATGATATTCGTTCGCTGCCGCGACGGCGTGAGCCACAATCCGCTGGAATTCGCTGCCCCGGCCGACGTCGCCGCGGGAGCTCAGGTACTGATGGCCGCGTTGCTGCGGCTCGCAGGCAACTAATTCGCAGGCAACAAAGGAGACCTGCGGCCGCGTCAGATTACCGTCAAAAACGATACGCCGTGCGCCCCGACGAAGTTGTCGGCCCGGCCCGGGCCCTGGCCCGGGGCGCCGTAATCGTCCGAAGCGACGCGTCGAACGCGATTGCGACGCCAGGTCCGCAGCAGCTGCGACAGCGGCAGCACGGCCCGGGTCTGGCCGCGGTACAGCTCTTTGTGAGACGCGGGCAATCCATACCAGGGCACCGAGGGGCGATGATGATGGGCGTTGTGATAGCCGAAATTCAGCGTCAGAAGATTCAGCCAAGGGTACCGGCAGGAGATCAAATTCGAGTAAGTGTGGTCAAGTTCGTAGCGGCGGTCGCGGCCCTCCATCGGTACCGGCTGATCGGCCGCAACGAAATATTGTTCAAAGGTATGGTGAAAAGCGTCGAAGAAATTCAACACGTGCAGCAACACTGCCGCGGCCGCGACATACAGCAGCAAGGCTTTCCACGACCAAAGGGCCAGCAGCATCAAGAGCACGCAGCGCACGACGAGCATGGCCGCCACGCGGGGTAGGTGCTTGCGTTGCGAAGACACGCAGAACGGCCGCCAGATGACCTGCAAATGCATCAACGTTTCGGTTGCCGGCACATAAGCCCACTCTAGAATTTGCAAAGCCCTGCGCACGCCGGGCCGACGGCGCATCAAACCCTTGAAATCAAAGCACGTCACGTCGGCGCGGTCGACATGATGACGTATGTGCATGTGCCGGATACGCTCGAAGGACGCGTAGCAGGAACCGGCGATGAAGTTCATCACTTCGCCGGCGAGCCGGTTGCCCCAATGCGCGCCGAACAGCGTCTGATGCGCCGCTTCATGGATTAGATAGGCGGCGAGAATCATCGCGTGCGCGCATAGCAGCACTCCGGCGATATTCAGTATCGCTGCGTGCGCTCCCATGAGCGCGAACGACCCGAGCCAACCGGCGCCGGTCCACGTGAGTACGAGCGTGTTGGCGAGGGCTGCGTCGCGGTCACGGAACATCCGAGAATCACTGCTCCTTGAACGAATATCCGACGGTGAGGCCGAACGTGCGCGGCCGCGACACCACGGCTTGGGTACGATTACCCCAAAATGTCGGGTCTGTAATTGCGTTGATACCGAGTGTGTTCGTGATGTTGTCGACGTAGACGGTTGCAAGCCAATGCGAACGCGTGAAACCGACGCGGCCGTCCAGCATGGTGTAGCCGGGCACGATAGGCGACGTTTCCGAAATCGACGACAGCATTTTGCTCTGGTAGTGCGAGTCGAGCGCGTACCGCAACTCGCCTCCCGCGAACTGCGCGTGGGCATATTCCACGCTGAGCGCGACGCTGTTCTTGGGCGTGCCGGGCAAGGGACCGCCCGGCGGCGGGAGCGGAACGGTGACATTCTGCGAAAACACGAAGTCAAACGAGGTCAACTTGGTCTGGTCATAGGTATAGCCGAGCTTCGTCGCCAGATGCTGCGTGATGCTCGCAGTCGCCTCGAGCTCGAGGCCGCGGCTGTAGGCGTTACCGACGTTGGCGGCCGAGGGCAGCGACAGCGGTGTAAGGGAGGTGCCTTCCTGAACGTTGTGCCATTGGATGTCGTAGACCGCCGCCGAATAGCTCAATCGACCATTCAATACACCTTTGATGCCGATCTCGTAGTTGTCCGCCTTGTCTGGCTGATACGTCAACAGCGATTGATTGAGGCAATAAAAGCCCGCGTTCGGACTCCCTTCCGGGCAGGTCGTTCCAACCGTCCCCTGACGTGCCGGAATGGGTTGATTCGGCGGGAGCGCGTTGACGCCGCCGCGCCGGAAACCCTGCGACCAGGTCGCGTAGACGAGATTCGTCTTGTTGAGCTGATACGCGGTGTTGACCTTCCACAGCGCTTTTCTCCATTGGTCGCTCAAGCTGTTGCCCGAGACGAAGCCGGGCCCGTCGAAGAGCAGGCCCGTTTGTTGAGCCTGCGAAACGGTTTGTTTGAACACGCGGGTACCGCCGGTCAGGCTCCAGTCCGAGGTCAAATGCCAGGTCAACTCGCCGAACACCGCCATGTCCTTGAATGTCGTTTCGACGTCGCCGATGTAGGTTTGGTCGAGGGGATTCGAGATGCCGTCGACGATCGTCCCCGGAGGCTGTTCGCCCGCTCCGCAGGCCGAAGCGTTGACGCCGCCATAGTCCGTCGGGGGGTACAAACCGGAATTGGCGCAAGCGTTGTAAAACGCGTTGTACCCCGGATAGTACTCATGCTCCTGGATGAAGGTTTTCTGGTGTTTGTAGAAAAACCCCCCGATCCAATCGAAGGTACCGCCGGTCTTGGATGCCAAGCGAAATTCTTGCGCATAAATCTTATCGTCGAGTTGATCCAGTGCGTTGATGATATTGCGTGGATTTTGACCATACAGATTCTGGTAGAAATTGAAGTTCGAGTACTCGGCCGTCAGATCGTCGTGAGTGGTGTTGTTGTGATGCGCCCAAGAGCTGGACGAGGTCAACGTGGCAAACCCAAAATCGTAGTCCACGTTCAAGGCGACCACATTGACGTCATCGGCGGTGCCCTCCAAGCTGTTGCTCGCGCTGGTCAGGCGATCCGTTCCTGCGGGCAGGGTGGCCGGGGCAAGAGACAACAGGTTCGGCGGCGACGAAACGGGCGTTTGTTGTCCATTGGGCAGAAACTGGGTCGCCGCCGCAATCGGTTGCGTGTAGGCGAGCGGGCCGGTCGCCGCATAGGGAAAGCCGTTGGCGGTCGACCTCTGGTAATAGTATGAAAGCTGCGCCTTGAGTTCCTCGCTCGGCTTCCACAACATCGATATTCGCGCGTTCCGATACTGGTATGAATTGACGCCGTTCTGGGAATACGTTTTCGGCGCGATTTGCGGATTCAAGCCGGCCGGATTGCTCGGCGTCGTCGGTTGCGACAATACCGGCACGCCCGAAGAGTCGAGCACGTACAAGTTGGTTTGATTGATGAAGCCCGCATCGTCGCTGGCGCCGGCGTTGATGCGCACCGCGAAGGTATCCGACAGCGGCAGATTGATCATGCCGTTGATGTCTTCGTTGGTCGTATGCGTGTGTGCGGTTTTGCTGAGGCCAACTTCTGCCTTGGCGTCAAACCCGCTGGGGTCAGGGGCATTGAGCACGAAGCGCATGGTTCCGCCGAGCGAGCCGGAGCCGTAGAGTGTGCCCTGGGGTCCACGCAGCACCTCGACACGGTCGAGATCCTGCAGGCGCATGTTGAAGAACAACGGCGTGTCGTCGACGTAGGTGGCCACGGGGGGCACGACCGACGTCGCGAGTCCTTCTTGGAAGGCCAGCGACTCGCTGTTCAAACCGCGCATGATGAGCGTGCTGCCATTGACCCCGCCGAAGGGACCCCTATCGGTGTAATTCACTCCGGCCATTGAATGTGCGAGGCCGGCGATATCCTCGATGCCGGCTTGATCCAACGCGGCACCCGATACCGCGGTGATGCTGATCGGAACATCCTGAGCCGAGAGCGCGCGACGGGTCGCCGTGACGACCACCTCTTCCAACGCATTTTCCGAAGCCGCCGCCGCCGGCGCGGCGCCGACGGGCGCTCCGTAGAGAGCGGTCAGCACCGCTGCGGTCAGCGACGACACGGCGCCGAGTTGATGTCGCGTGCGGGGATTGGTCTTCAAAGGGAACTCCTCGATTCGACGTGGCCGTGCCACCCTTGAGGAGGTTCTTCTCGAGCTTCGGGATTTTCCCAACAGGGAGCCCATCCCGAGGACGCGTAGGCCTCCTCGACATTGTTCTCCCGGGCTTTTATCCCGCCGTGTATCCTTGGTGTAAGGACTGCCTCTCTCGGACCAGCCGCCCGCCGAGGCGGGCCGGAACCCTAGACGCACATTTCTTAATCTAGTGCCGTGCAAATGCCGTGCCTAGTGCGTCGCGCTCGCCACAACCGCATGGAGTTCTACGGAAAAAGCCGGAGTTTATGCGTTGCACCCATGCATCCCTGCGCCATTTGTTTGTGCTGCTTGGCGCTCCTTCCGCACCACCAGCGAGCAACTCTTTTAATTCGGCGCGCTATATTCGCGCGATCGTGGTCGCCCTCTTGGGCAGTGCTGTATGCACTCTGGGCCTCGCACAGTGGGTTCTCGCGGGTACAGAATCGTCGGCGCTCGGTGGTGGGTGGAATGCTTCATATGCACCCGCTCGAGCCGATTTCGCTCCGAATCACGGTAGCAAAGAGTTTCCAAACGATTGGAAATCGTAACTCATTGAAATTGAATAGAAAAAATGGATTGGTGCCCAGGAGAGGACTCGAACCTCCACGAATTGCTCCACTGGTACCTGAAACCAGCGCGTCTACCAGTTCCGCCACCTGGGCAAGATGGGCCGCTTAGCGCGAGGCGCAGGAATGTACGCATCCATTCCCGGCTTGTCAATCGATGGCCCACGAGGCTGACCTAAGGCCTTTGGATGCCGATGAGGTCGCGGCGCCTCCGAAATACGGAACCAAAAGACATATAATCACTAATTTATTTAAGCCGACGAAAGCTTGATCATGGCAATGGAAACGGACGGCCACGCAGCCGCCCGCCTTGCCCCAGCAAATTGGAGACGCGCCATGATCCGGACCGGCAAACAGTATCTCGACTCGATTCGCGATGATCGGGAGGTTTACATCAATGGCAAGCGCGTCAGGGACGTCACCCAGGACCCGATGCTCAAACCACTGATCGATATCCGAGCGCGGATCTACGACATGCAGCACGAAGCTGCGACGCGCGACGTCTTGGCATACGAACAGGACGGCGAGTGGAATGCGATTGCGAACAAATTGCCGCGCACGCAGCAAGACTGGTGGGCTAAACGGCGCGCCACGGACACCGTCCTCGAGGACATGGGCGGCGTCGTGACCCGCGTCGGCGACGAAACCGTCGGCGAAATGTGGTCGCTGTTCGACGGTCAGGACGTACTCGACGAGGTGGATCCGCAATTCTCGGCCAACATTCGCCGACATATTCAAGCGGTGCTGGAAGGCGACCCGTTCCACGTCTCCGCGAACACCGATCCAAAAGGCGACCGCTCCAAGCCGCCGCAGGAACAGGATCCCGACATGTTGCTGCACGTGGTCAAGGAGACCGACGCAGGCATCGTCGTGCGCGGCGCCAAATACGAAACGGCCGCAGCGTATGCCAACCAGGCCTTTGCCAAACCCACCATCGCCAACTGGGGCAATTCGGCGCTCTCCGATTACGCCGTGGGGTTCATCTGCGATCTCGGCTCGCCGAACCTCAAGTTCATTTGCCGTACCGGCTTTACTGGACGGGCGCCGGCGGCCGATTATCCGCTTGCCAACAAATTCGATGAAGTCGATGCGCTCGTGATTTTCGACGACGTGCTGATTCCTTGGGAAAACGTGCTTTTCTATCGGCACACCAAGGCGGCGACATTCATTCGCGCCACGTTGCATCGCTATTCGGCGTTCGCATTCGTACAACGCAACCTGAAATTCGCCGACATGATGATCGGCGCAGCCTTGTTCAACGTCAGACAGACGGGCTTGGAGAAACAGCAAGCCGTTCAGGAGAAGCTCTCGCAGTTGGCGGTCTACCGCGAGGGCATCAACGCGCACCTTACCGCATCGATTGCGCTTGCTGAAAAGAGCCCCGCCGGGCTCTTGATGCCGAACCAATCGCTGCTGTATTCCGGCCGGGTGCTGGCCTGTTCTCAATTGCACAATATGATGCACATGGCGCGCGAATTATGCGGCGGGCAGATCTGCGTGACCCCGGACAAGGCATCGTTCGATTCCCCCGAGACGAAGCCTTGGCTCGACAAATTCTATTCGGTCAACGAGAACTGGGTGTCCGATGACCGCCGCAAGCTGCTGGCATTCGCTCGGGACCTGTTGAATTCCGACTACGCGGGCCATCGTTTGACGTTCCAGTTGTTTGCCCAAGCCCCGCCGTTCGCGCATCTTGCGGCGGTGTACAACAATTTCGATTGGGACGGACCGCTGGATTTCGTCAGGAAGGCGGCTGGTTTATCGGAGCGCGTCCGCGCTTCTTTTGGAGTATCCAATGCAGCACACTCGTCTCCGTAAGTTCAATACACGCGATACCTATCCGGAGCAAAAGCTCGACAACGATTTGTGCCAGGCCGTCGTCGCGCGGGGCCGCACCGTCTTCGTGCGGGGGCAGGTGGGGCAAGACCTCGACACGGCGGTCAATGTGGGGGTCGGCGATGCCGGCGCCCAAGCCGAACAGGCAATGTCGAACATCAAACAACTCCTGGCCGAAGCCGGCGCGCAACTCGAGCACGTCTGCAAGGTCACGATTTATCTGACGGACCCGCGCTACCGCGAGGTCGTCTACAGAACCGTCGGACGCTGGCTGAAGGGCGTTTACCCCGTGTCGACCGGCATCGTGGTCGCCGGCCTCGCGCGCCCCGAGTGGCTGGTCGAGGTGGACGTCATTGCGGTAATTCCCGATGAAGGCTGAGCGGTGACATTCTCCATCGTAGCGCGCACACCAGGCGCGGAATATTTCGGCGTCGCGGTCGCCTCATCCTCGCCGGCCGTGGCAGCCCGTTGTGCGCACGCGCGTGCCGGCGTCGGCGCCGTCGCCACGCAAAACATCACCGATCCGACCTTGGGCCCGACCATTCTCGAGAGCTTGTCATGCGGCGGGGCCGCCCAGGGCGCGCTCGATGCGGCTTTGGGAGCAACGCCCTACGCAGCCTACCGTCAGGTGCTCGTGATGCCCGTTCACGGTCCGCCGCTGATTCATTCCGGGGTTCACGCGCTGGGCATAGTGTCTTGCGCGCGCGGCACCGACGCCGGGTTAAGAACCTGCGATGCTGGCGGCCGGCCGATTGCTCACCCGGTGTTCTACCATGGACACAGCGGCGAGAAGCTCGCGCGTGATCGAGCGGCGGGAGCTCACGGTGTTCGACGATCGCGCGAGCCGCGCTTCATCTGGGGATTATGATCCGGAAAGGCTGCTTCAGCGACCATATAGGCTTACTATAGGGCAGGGAGCTACCGATCGCCTAGTGTCGGCATCTTGCGCGTAAAGGTGGTCGAGTATCGTCATCAGAATCCCGACCTGAAGCCTGAAGCAGCTTACCCATATCGATACCTTCACGACTAGACTAGTGGCCTGTAACATTGAAATCGACAGTGAGGTATGTTATCACTGGGCATGCCTGGAACAACCCTGCGACTGTCGCGGCCTGAGTATAAGGAACTGCAAGCGCAAGTGCGCTCGCGGGTGCTGCGCGCCGGTGACGGGCGCCGCGCGCGGCTGATCTTGATGCTGTCCGAAGGTCAATCATGGTCCGCCATCCAGCAGGCCCTGGGCTGTAGTTCGGCTTATATCGCGCGTTGGCAGGCCCGTTTTGCGCAGCAGCGTCTGGCGGGCCTGTTTGCCCGCCATCAGGGGCGGCCGGTGAGTAAGCGCACTCCGCGGCTGGAAGCGCGCATCCTGGCTTGGACCCGGCGCGCGCCCGGTGATGGCTCCACTCACTGGAGCAGCCGCAAGTTGGCGCGGGCGCTGGGGATCAATCATATGATGGTCGCGCGGGTCTGGCGGCGCGCCGGCCTTAAGCCTCATCGGCTGGAGCGCTACATGGCCTCGGATGATCCAGACTTCGAGCGCAAGGCCGCCGATGTGATCGGGCTCTACGTCAATCCGCCGCAGCATGCCGCGGTGTTCTGTGTCGACGAGAAGACCGCGATTCAAGCCCTCGATCGCCTCGACCCGGTGCTGCCGCTTAGCCCCGGGCGGGCCGAGCGCCACGGCTTCGAGTACTATCGGCATGGCACGCTCTCGCTCTATGCTGCGCTCAACACCAAAAGCGGCCAGGTCCTGGGTCAGACCGCTGCCCACCATACCACCGAGGAGTTTGTGGCTTTCCTGGGTCAGATTGTTGCGCTGCAACCCAGGGGTCGCGAGATCCACATCATCGCCGACAACCTCTCGGCCCATAAGACCAAGCGGGTCGCACAGTTCCTGGCCGATCATCCCAAGCTGCACCTGCATTTTACTCCGACCTATTCCTCGTGGCTCAATCAGGTCGAACTCTGGTTCGGCCGCATCGAACGCGAGGTGGTCGCCCGCGGGGTCTTCACCTCGGTCAACGACCTGGCGCGTAAGCTCATGCGTTACATCCGTCATCACAACCAACACGCCGCGCCCATCAAATGGACCTACCGCGACTTCTCGCACAGAATCATCCCTACTTCCGATTCAGCTGTTACAGGCCACTAGTCAACGATTGCGGGTCTGGAAAAGCCGGTCGTGGGGAGCGCCACTTCATGAAAGTCGTTCTACAGGGCCACAGAAGTCGGGGTCCGCATACCAGGTTTGTAGCTCGCCCACCCTAGGTTGTGTACGCCGCTCCTTCCTTCTTTATGCGACTGCCGACACAGTGACCAACAACGCTTGACGCACCCCACGGTATCTAGTGCAGCGAACGCCACCACTTAGAGTGGAGGCGAAGGGAGATGCAGGTCGGGTCAGGTGGGTGATAGGTCGGGCGCGAACGGCGTAACTTGCGGAGCCCGAACATGCATCTCACAGCGAAGTCGCAGTTAGACCTTCTATCCGATGGGGATGCGGTTGGTTCGCCGGAGATGCTTTCAGGGGCAAGCTCTCCTGGGGACTCAGGACGGGCGGCCCTTTCATCCGGCGGGTCCAGATCCATCGAACAGATGCGCCCGGAGACCCACTGCTTGATCGAGGTCGAGGGAAGTGATCCTCGGCGGACCTTTGGACAACTCATCTCGAGGCTGCGTGCGATGCCGCACACGTTCTCGCGGGTGCGCCTCTGATCACGTCAAAAGCCTAGCCGACCGCGAGATCTTATCGGCGCACGATTAGCGATTAGTCGTGATTTTACGATTTTTCGGAGC
>Ga0137412_10001415_pt1 | contig 18593 bp, 12 predicted proteins | sample CZODoug2_1_16fun_FD_122160 | JGI IMG/M metagenome (GOLD analysis project Ga0137412, IMG submission 122160) | Vadose zone soil fungal communities from Angelo Coast Range Reserve, California, USA - CZODoug2_1_16fungal (Hybrid Assembly) | ecosystem: Environmental > Terrestrial > Soil > Vadose zone...
CGACTCGCTTCGGTCAGACCGCCGGAGCTTTGCATGAAGAGTAGCCTCACACCCGGCATTTGTTCGGAAATCCGGTCGACATAGCGGCGCAGGATCGGCGAGAGGTACGCATCCACCACCGTCGTATCGCCGCGCGGCACCAGTTTCATCAGAGGACTCACGCGATGCGATACGGACACTTGGGTGAATCCGAGCGTGCGCGCCAGTGCTTCCGCCGCCAGCTCATGCGTCGCAAAACGAAAGCCATGAAGAAACACGATCGCGCAGCTTCGAATACCGGCGTCGTATGCCGACCGCAGGTCTTCGGCCAATTCCGGCTCATCCAACACGGTGATGAGTTCACCGTGCGCCCCGACCCGTTCGTGCGCCTCGATCACCCTCTCGTACAGTAATTCCGGCAGCGCGATGCAGCGATCGAACAGCCGCGGCCGCGCCTGAGTGGCAATTCTCAATGCATCGCGGAATCCGCGAGTGGTCACCAGCACCGTGCGCTCACCCCGCCGTTCCAGCAGCGCATTGGTCGCGACCGTGGTCCCCATTTTCACCGATTCGACCAGTTTGGGACCGATGCTCTCGTCGGGCGCGAGATCCAGCAGGCGGCGCATCCCTTCGACGGCCGCGTCGCGATACTGCTCGGGACTTTCCGATAGCAGTTTCAGCGTGCGCAGCTCGCCGCCGGGCGCGCGCCCCACGATATCCGTGAAAGTCCCGCCCCGGTCCACCCAGAACTGCCAGCGCTCGTGCATCGATCTCCTAATAGCCGCCGGCCTCCACCACCCCGGCGTCGAGCGGCGGCGACGCTGCATCGATAGGCGCTGCGACGTCGATGCCCAACCAAGCCAGCGCGCTGACCAGGGCAAGACCGGCGCCGATCAAGAAGGCGAGGAACCACAGGTGCCGGCCGGAAAGATAAGCGACGATGGGTATGCTGATGATGCCGCCCAGATTACCGCCGGTGTTCATGAAACCGCAAACCGCCATGGTGTCGCCGCGGCCGACGGTCATGCCGCCGGCCCAGAAGGCGCCTTCGGTCAGCTCGACGCACCCGAAGCAAGCGGCGAGCGCAACCACCGCCAGGTAGGGATTGCTTGCATTGACCGCGAGCAACAGCAGCACGGCCGAAACGGGCATGGCCACGAGGGGCACGAGTCTGAAGCCCCAGCGGTCGCCGAAACGACGGCAAAAAATGCCGGTCAACACGCCGCCGATACCGGCGCCGAGAGCGGCGGCAAGGGGCGGCGCCGTGGCGAGCCAGCCGCTTTCCAGAAGCGAGAACTTGCGCTCTTGCACGAGATAGAGGAACACCCAATTCGACAGCAAATAGAAAGTGTAATTCATGCACATGTAGGAAATGGCGAGCAGCATTACATTGCGGTTTCCGAGCAGCCGCAGCAGCTGTTTCAGGTTGATCGATGAATGCACGGCTGCATCGCCGCCGGCACCTGGCGCCGCCGGGTGGGTGCCGATTTCGGCAAGCTCCCGCTCCGACACCCCGGGGTGTTCACGCGGCGTGTCGCGCCCGTACCAAGCCCACAATGCAATGAGAACGAGCGCCGGCAGGCTCGACCACAGCAGCGCCGGTTGCCATCCCACGGTTGCCATGAGCGAGGCAATGAGAGGCGGCGTGAGGGCGGCTCCAAGGCTAAGACCCATGGTCTGCAAGCCCTGAACGAACGACCAGCGATCGGGCGGAAACCAGGCTTCGAATACTCCGGCCGAGACGGGGAATACGGCGCCTTGCGAACAACCCAGCAGCACCTGTGCGCCGAGCAGGGCCGCGAATAACGCACCTCCGCTGAAAAAACCGGGTGCCAGCGGTGTTGCGACGGTTGCCAAAAACGCCATCAAACCGATGATGACGAAGGTGCGCCGCGCACCCAGACGCTGCCCGAAGACCCCGCCGGGCATTTGAAAAATGGCGTATCCCAAAACGAACGCCTGTTCGAGCTAGCCGATTTGCAGCTGGCTCAATCCCAACTCCGGCATCATACGTTCCGCGGCCACCGTAATGCTTTTCTGCTGCAGATACGCCACGAACCCAAAGCTGAAGAGGAACGAGAAAATTCGCCAACGGATTCGCATCGGGTCGCTTAGGTCGCTTCGCGTACCGCGCCGCCGTTTAGTTCGTCCTTCTGCATGTCCAAACAGATTTGCACCGCGTGGCCGAAAGAGGTCGCCGCCTTGTCGGCATTCCGTATGGTGTCCATCGATGGACCGGGCTGCAATAACATTCCGGGTAGGAACACCGTTACCAGTCGCGCACCGGGAAGGCTCTGGCGTACCTTCTCCGCGACCGACGGAGCGCGCTCGCGCTCTTCGCTGGGAGAAGCGCTCACCAAGTACACCACCGATACGATGTCCGGATTGGCATCAGGCGGCGGCGGTGTGCCCAAATCTTCGATCGACAAATGGCGGGCATCGACTTTCAGGTCGCGCAAGATGCGAACCAAGACCTCGGTGGCAAAATCGTCGCCCATCGATCCCAAGCTGACGCAGAGCATGACGGAGCCGGGCGGGACGGACAGCGGACCCTGAAACTTGCCCGTCAATTGCTCACGATGCGCGCGCAGCCCGCGCCCGACGTTCGAATAATCGAGCGCGGAACCTCGCGGATGCCGCCACATGAGCCTGCGCCCTTCCCCGCTGATGGCGCTTAGGACCGCGACCATGACGTCGCGCACCCTGACTTGCTGATCGGGGGTGATGGCGCCGGTCTTGACGTCCAGCTGCGCCAGGGAGAGCGCCGGCATCAAGACCATGTCGCAGTACGCGGCAAACGAACTGCGTTTGAGAAATGCTCTCGCGCCGGCGATGATCTCATCCGAATCGGCGGACAGCGCGCGCTGATAAAAACGCTGCGGCATGGTGAGCGCTTGATTGTCGCCCAACAGGACATCCAGCAGGCTCAATGCCTTGATGTGACGGCCCGCCACCACCAGACACAGCGTCAATGGCGTGGAGACGATGAGTCCGACCGGGCCCCATAGCCAACTCCAAAATATGGCGGCGACCACCACCGATAGCGGCGATAGACCCGTGGCGTGACCGTACAAGCGCGGCTCGATGAGTTGAGCGGCAATCAATTCCACGGTGACGAACAGCGCCAGCGTGCCGATGGCAAGCGTCCAGCCGGGGACGACGGCGGCGGCCAGCAGCGCCGAGAACAGTGCCGCGATCCACACGCCGACGTAGGGCACGAAGCGCAGCACCCCGGTCAAGGCCCCCCAGAGCAAAGCATGCGGAAGTCCGATGAGGGTGAGCCCGATCCATATGGCACAGGCGACCCCGAAGTTGACGCGGAACTGCGATACGAAGAATTTGGACAGCCGTTCGCCGGCATCGTTGAGGGCCAGGGTGGTCGCACGGATGTCGGTACCGCCCGCGATGCGGATGAAGCGGTCGCGCACCGCTTCGAGCTCGAGCAACACGAACACCAGCACCACCAGCACGATCCCCGCGGTCTCGAGCGGCACCCAGATCGAACCCAGCACCTTTTGCAGGACTTGGAGAGAATTGGCCGGCGGGTCGTGAATCTCGACGGGTATGGGCGCGGTCGGTTCAGGCGTTGCCGACAGAGAGTCGGCCTCGCGCGATCGAATCGCCACGCGCGGTCTGATGATTCGCCCAGCTTGACCGCTCAGCGCGTGCAGCCGGCCGACGGTAATGTCATTCAGGGCCTCCAGCTTGTAGCGGATGGTTTCCTCGTATTGAGGAAGACTGGCCGTCATCCTGACGACCTGCACGCCGATGACGGCCGCCGCGGCAGCGACGGAAAGCGCCACGCCGAGTACGGCTGCCAGCACGGAGGGCGTCTGGCCCAGGCCCGCGCGTCGCAATAGGCGCACCAGCGGCGCAACAGCCAAGCTCAAGATGACGGCGAGCGTGATCGGCACCAGGACGTCGCGCCCGAAGTACAAGAGCGCCAGTATCGTGCCGGTAGCGACGATGCCGCTGGCATGATCGCGCAGAGAAGAGACCGGCGCTGGGTCCGGTTCGCGAGACGCGGGGAGATCCATGCGCCATTTTCGCACATCGTCGCGGCGATGTTCGCGGCCGTTATTGTCCCGCCGGCGCATCCGGCGTGCGGGGTTTGCGAGGATCCTTCTTGTGCAACCCTTCGTCTTCCAGCAACAGCTTGCGCACATAGAGGAAGCGGATCGTTTCATATTCGAAAGGCGAGCCGGTCGAGTAATAGCGGAAACTGATGTTGGAACGCTTATCGACAGCGTTGAGCACGCCCAAACCCCATGACTGATTGCCCCGATAGAGATTGGCCAGATTGATGCCATAGGACGTGCCGTAATCGCCGAGCAGACCGACCCCTTCGCGCAGCGTCGACGGTCCAAAAAACGGAATGACCAGGAACGGACCCGGATGCATGCCCCATTTGGACAATGTCGTGCCGAAGCCCGTGGGCGCGCTGGCGAGGTGAAACTTGGTGGCGAAATCGAACAAACCGCCGATCCCGATCGTGCTGTTGATCGCGAAACGCCCGAGGCTGCGTACTCCGCGGCCCAATCGCCCTTGCAGCGTGTAGTTGACGACGCTGTCGACTTCCGCAAGATTTGCGAAGAAATGATTCACGCCGGAGCGAATCGGCGACGGCACCCGGCGATAGCCGTTCGAGACCGGCAGGAACACCGCTTCGTCGAATCTTGCATTGAATCGATAATTGAAGCGGTTGAGGCGTTCCCACGGATCATACGTCTCGAGCGGCGGCGCATCGGCCGCCGTCAGCTGCGGCACCGCCTCCGCACCGCTCTGTTGCTGGTTCTTGGCCGCTTCCTGTGCTTCGGCCAGCGCCTCGGCTTTCTGGATTGCCGCGGCATTCTTCGCCGCCGGTGTCTCCGGCGGCATGCGATGGATAGTGATTCCCTGCGAAGCGCAGCCGCCGAGACCCAAAGAGCCGGCGCCGACAGCCACTGCGAGCAAGGCGACTAGGGCGCGGATTCTCATCGAGCGGTGCCTCGCCAACGCCCCGCAAGCATGTCGAGCATGTCGGAAGCCTGTTGGCGATCGCCGACGTTGCCCAGATGACCGCCGTGGTCGTAGACGGCGATTTTCGATCCCAGGGTATTCACCAGCCAGGCGAGCTCCGATTTATCCAGAATCAAATCGTCGCTGTTGGTCTGCACGTAATAGTCGGGGTCGCTGCGCAACGCGTCGCCGATGATGTCGAGCCGGTTATCCGCAATCAATGAGTCGGTGGTCGAATGGGGGCGGTGCTTCAGATAGTACGGGGCGAAAACTTTGGTAAAGTATTCCGAAAAAGGCTTGCCGCGTAGAATACGGGAAGCCTGCTGCAGCGAATCACCGACCCGCGGCGGATGCTTGGGATCAACCACGACGCCGGTGCCGGCATACAGGTCGCCCGCGAAAAACACGTTCATCAGGTTGATGCGAAATGTCAATGCGATCGCCGCCGAGAATTCGGCGTCGGTCTTCAGAACCGAACCCGCAGCGCTCAGTAGAAAGTTCTCATCGATTTCCACGCGGTCTGACGCCCGATACAGGTTCGCAAGCTGCGCATAAATCTTTTGATACAAGCGCTCCACACCGGTGTCCTCCGAGCCGATGCTGATCGCGTACAAGTTGTCGAGCCGTCCGACGGACGCGAACAAGCTCACCGGAGGCTCGATCGACACGGCGCGGTGAATATTGAGCTTGTGCTCGCTCGCGTCGATCGACTTGACGATAGCTGCGTTGGCGCCGCCGAGGCTGTAGCCGAGGACATCGATATCGGTGATTTGTACCTTACCCGGCAAATGCGCGACGATGCGCTGCATCGCTGCGTAGAGATCGTGTCCATCCTGGATCAAGTCGCCCGCGACCCCGGTACTGGAGGTGGAGACGATGAAGCCCGGAAAGGTGGGCGACGGCATGGTCAATACGTGGTAGCCGGCACCATAGAGCACGCCGCGCAGCGTAGAAAGTACCGTGGTGTTGCCGTCGCCGCCGGTGCCGGAAATCACGATGGCCAGCGGCGCGGGTTTATCTTGCGCCGAAAACCACACGCGAAGTTTGCGATCGAACCAGAAAACCTCGGGCACGGGTTGCGCCCAAGGCATACCGATATTCATCTCGACCAACGGCACCTTGGCCGGCATGGGTGCCATGTCCTGCGGCGGCGTCCCGTATACCGTCGCGCGCAGCGCGGCGGAATCGGCCAAGCCAGTGGCCGGACCGTGCTCCGCCGGCGCAAGGATGGCATCAGCTCTCGCGAACGCTGTCGGGGCGAGCGCCGCCAGCGTCCCCGCGATAACGCATTTTTGAAAAAACTTCAATCACTTCCTCTCAAGAACCATACGAGTTAAGAACCGTGCGAGCGCATTGTTTATATCGTATCGCGGCGAGGCCTGGTCGATTTTTAGAGGCATGGAGTATGAATCGCTCGCCATGAGCGGTGCTTGCTTCCTACATCCGCTGTGCTGATTTGCCGATAGGCACGCTATGCGTCACGCGTGATTCTCACGCCAAAGTGAACTTAAGCTTGATGAGGTGCGAATGGCAATGCGGGGGGCGACACGGGCATCGGCACAGGCAGCTTCATTCAATCCTGCGGATGCTGGAACGTCTGAAGAGAAGTGGTCAAAAATGCTTGCGGATCGTCCCCTCTGGGCACCGAAAGACGGCCCGCTTGTCGTCGTCTCTCCGCACCCGGACGATGAGGTACTGGGCTCGGGCGGCTTGATTCATTCGTGGGCGGGCTCGAGACGGCCGGTTACCATCTTGAGCGTCACCGACGGGGAGGCCGCCTTTCCGAACTGGAAAGGCCTCGATCTCGTGAGGCGTGAAGAGCTCAAAGGCGCATTGCGCAAGCTCTGCTTGCAACACGTTTCGGTATTCCGGATAGGCCTCCCGGACGGCCGGGTGGGCCGGCATGCCAATCGACTCCGCGACATCATCCTGGCGTTGGTGGACCCTTTCACCACTCTGATCGCACCGTATGAACGCGACGGCCACCCGGACCATGATGCCATCGGCGAGGTTTGCTGCAGCCTGGCGCGCTCGCATGGCATCGACTTTGCACGCTACCTCGTATGGGCCTGGCACCACGCGGATCCGGCCTCGCTCGAGAAGCAACGTTGGGGAAGGTTCTCGCTTTCCTTCGAGGCGCGCCGGGCCAAAGCCAGAGCCGTGCAATGCTTCGCCTCGCAATTGAAGCCGCCGCATGCCGTTCCAGTCGTTCCGCCGCACGTGCTCTGTCATTTTGAAAGGCCGTACGAGGCCTTCTTGTTATGAGCGCGGGTCAACGCACATTCGCCATTTCGTGTTCGAAATCTTCGGCAGCCTTGTCGATGCCGGCAGCGATATTTTCGATCACCCGTGATACTTGGGGTACCTGAGCTTCCGCTTCAGTCCATTTTTTCTCATCCATATATTCGCGGACCGCCGCAATCGGCTTTGCCCCATATCCCGTATAGGCGCCGGGCGCGTAAATCTGATTCTTGAACCACGGACGCTCCGGCAATCCCTTTTGATCGAGGAAGAGACGAGACACGTGCATTAGATCTGCATTGATGAGCGCCAGGGATTTCTCGGTCAACACAGGCGACCCTTTGGCCCTGAAGCTCGCGATTGTCAGTGAAAAATGTTCGGCGCTCTTCTTGAGGACGCCAATCGCATTCTTCATGGGAGCAAAGTTCATGTAGGGTGGGACCGTCTCGGCCGGTGGAGGCGCCATTGGTCTGCGAGGGTCATTCGTTGCGGCGAAAACGCCCTCCTTCAGCTGAAGATTTCGCTCCGTAAACTCATCCTGCTTATCTTTCAGCAGTTTTTCGAGCTCGGCCTCGTACTTCGCGATGGCTTCCGCCTGCGGCGCGTAATCCACCGGCATGAGGTCGGCGTCCGCCAACCGCATAATGGCAGTGCCGGCGGTTTGCGAGAGCGCGCGTCCGTAGACGAAATCCGGATCGACGAAATGAGTGTACCAATAGAAATCATCATAAATCGAGTGGTACTGATCACCGTCTTCTTCCGGTCCGAAGGAAAAGTCCAGCGTCGAAATGCCGGCAAGGTCTTGGAACGCCGTAAAATCGGACCCGTCTCCGAGCGCCGCCATCACGAGATCGTCGCGCTTGCGAAGGTCGGCGCGCTCCTCGGCATCCTTGGCATTGGCGATGCCGACGAGATGCGCGCGCTGGTAAACCGACAATTGCGTTTCCGGATCCTGCACCGCGCGAGCCACGCCGCTGACGAAATTCTGCAGATCCTGGGTACCGCCCGCCGCGAGCGGGCCGCGCTCATTGTCGTCGGAATTGATGTAGGCCACGGCGCGCTTCTGCAATTCCACAAGATGCGTCTCTACCCACTCGACCGAGCCCAATAAGCCCGGCTCTTCCCCGTCCCACGCGCAATAAATGATGGTGCGCGATGGGGACCACCCTTGGGTGCGCAGCACCCCCAGCATGCGAGCCTCTTCGAGCATCGCCGCCTGTCCTGATATCGGGTCCTCGGCGCCGTTCACCCACGCGTCGTGATGATTTCCCCGAATCACCCATTGATCCGGGGCTTTGACTCCCTTCAACGTCGCGATCACGTCATAGAGCCGCTTGATGTCCCAGTTCGAACTCACTTGGAGATGCACGACCGCGGGGCCGGGACCCACGTGGTACGTGATCGCCAGCGCCCCGCGCCACTCCTCGGGCGCGACCGGTCCTTTCAACGCCGACAACAGCGGCAGCGCATCCGAATACGAAATCGGCAGCACCGGGATTTTGGTAATAGTTTTCGCGTCTTTGAGCGCCAGGCGTTTGGCGCCCGCGGTTGCTCCGATCCCAGGCGTCAGCGGATCGCCCGGATAGTCCGTGTCCATCACGCTGCCGCGTTGCACGCCCGCGCTCGGCCGCCAGCCGCCGGCGGGAAATTCTTCGCCCTTGAAATATCCACCGCTGCTGGGATCGGAGTAGATGATGCAACCGATCGCACCGTGTTCAGCGGCAACTTTGGGTTTGATTCCGCGCCATCCGTGCCCATAGCGGGCAATCACGATGGCGCCCTTGACGGATACCCCAAGACGGTCGAGTTGTTCGTAGTCTTCGCGATTGCCGTAGTTGACGTATACCAGGGGTGCAGTCACATCGCCGTCGGCCGAATAAGCGTTGTAGGACGGAAGCTGCTCGCTGGTTTGACTGGTTGTCGGATCCGACGCTACGGCCGGCTCCTGCAGCACGGCTCGAAACGGCGTGGGCTGCAACATCTCGAGCACGCGGACCTTGGGCGTCGGAAACAGGGCGTCGAAGCTCTCAATTTTCGCGTCGAAGCCCCATTCCTTGAACTTCGATAGAATCCATTCCGCGTTGTCTTTGTCGTACGGGGAGCCGACGTGGTGCGGCCGTGCGCTCAATCGCCGCATGTTCTCCCGAATATTGGCCGGCGAGATGCCGTCGCGAAATTTCTTTTCCCATTCCGCTTGCACGCCCGCGCCGTGCGCGCTGTATCCCAGAAGCGGCGGCGGCCCGGGCGCCTCCGCTTCGCAATACACGGCAATCGGTGGCGCGAAGAGCAGCAAGCAGCCAAGCCAACGTAGGGTCATCATCAAATTCTAGCAATTCGGCGGTTGTCTAGTTGGTGTACTTGCGTGGGAAAAGAATACGGAAGGTGGTTCCGACATCCTTCACCGATTTCAACTCGATGGTCGCGTCCAGCAACTCGCACAGGCGTTTAACGATCGACAGGCCGATACCCTCCCCCGCATCGCTCTCCACGGCCCGCGCCAACGGCTTGGCGGAATCGGAATTCAAACCCGGCCCCGTATCGGTTACGCACAACACCCACCGTTTTCCATCATCCGTATCACTATCGCCCCAGGTCACGGTGACGCCGCCTTCGCCTGTATATTTGATGGCATTGAGGATTAGATTCTGGGCAATGCGCCGGATCTTCACCGCATCACCGTCGGTCGCGAACCCTGGCGGTCCTTCACAGCGTAGAGAAAGATGCCGCTGCTGTGCCAGAGGACGAATTCCTTCGCACAACTGCTGCACGATGGGCGAGACATCGAGCGGTTCGATCTGGCGCTGTTCGCGGCCGGCTTGCAATCGAGCGAGACTCGTTACATCGTCCAGCAACTGATGCAGTGTCGTCACGTTGCGCATCAATATTCGCACGAAATTGTCTCGCGTAGCCTCGCGCAGTCCCCCATGCGCGAGGCCGACGGTGGCATTGGCAACCACGCCCAAGTTCCCTCGAAGATCGTGGGCGGCTTGCCTCCATAGGTCGCCCCGTTGCTGCTCCAATTCACGTACCTCATCGAGCGCCCGCTCGAGATCCTCAACCTGACCGGCGGCTTCCTGCTGTTGAAGCTGGAAGTATTGTGCGACGCTTTCTTCGACCCCGGTGCTGCACAGCGCGGCCCACATCCGGCGCGCCGCAGCCATGACGGCGGGCGGCGTATGTGAACTCGCCGTCGCATAGCTGTCCAATTCAGCGACCACGCATTCGTTGAGCTTGCCGAGCTCGCGCGTGACCTCGCGCAGATCGTAGCCCTGGTGCCAGCGTTGCAGACCATGAGCGGCGGCTGATTTCTGCGCTGCATCGCTGACGCAGGCCGCCTCGTCGGCAGCCACACTGCAGAGTTCGCGCTCGAAGGTCGAGAGAATGGCCGGTATGTGATCGAATAACTGCATTCGAGGCAACGGTTCGCCGGTCGTGAGTGCAGGATCTCGCTTGATCGCGCTACGCCACGCCTCCAAAATCGCTACGCGCCGGGTATTCAGGTGCAGCGCAAGCCCGCGACGCTCGACATCGAATTCTCCCATGCCTTTCCCCGCTCAGGCCGTGGCGATTGATAAGATGAGCTGCAATTCAATCGTCTGCAAGCTGGAATTTCAATTGGCATTGAGCCTGGCATTGCGCCGCCGACGCGGTGTATATAATCTTAGCCTCTCACGCGAAATCGATTCGCGACCCGTGGGCAATGCGGCATTGCGATTGGGAATCCCCACCCTTTGGGCTCCACTGTTGGGATTCATGGCTTTGCTATCAGGCTGCCTGGGCGAGCGGCCGACGCCCAAGCCGCCGACGCATAGCCCGACTCAGGCCCGTGAGTTGATCGACCGATCGCTGCCGCGTTCCGTGTCGGATCGGGCCGGTTGGACGGCCGACCTGTATGCCGGCTTCAGCGTCCTCGCCATTGCGCCCAGTCGCGAAAACATCTGTGCGGTCGTCGCAGTGATCGAACAAGAATCGGGGTTTCACGTCGACCCGGTAGTGCCCGGCTTGCCGGCCATAGCCCGGCGGGCAATCGATGATCGGGCGGCACACGCAGGAATACCGCGAGTGATCGTACAGGGCGTCCTGGGCTTAACGTCCCCCACCGGGCGCAGCTACAGCGACCGGATCGACAGCGCCAAGACCGAAAAGGAATTGAGCGACGTATTCGAAGACTTTATCGGAGCCGTTCCGATGGGCCGCACCCTCTTCGCGGACCACAACCCGATCCGCACCCGCGGTCCTATGCAGGTACATATTGCGTTCGCGGAGCAGTTTGCGGCCTCGAAGCCCTATCCTTACCCCGTGAAGGTCAGCGTTGCGGACGAGGTATTCACCCGCCGAGGGGGAGTGTATTTCGGCATCGCCCATTTGTTGGGCTATGCGGCACCTTACGATCGCTACCTTTACCGGTTCGCCGATTTCAACGCCGGCCAGTATGCCAGCCGCAACGCCGCATTCCAGCGCGCCGTTAGCAGTGCTTCCGGCATCCCGCTCGTGGCCGACGGCGCGCTGCTGCCGCATGACAGCGACGCGAAGGGAGCCGGAGCAACCGAACTCGCGGTGCGGGCACTGGCCGCGCGGCTGAACCTCGGCGAAAACGCGATCCACGGCGCTCTCGAGCAGGCGAAGACCAAGGACTTTGAACAGACGCCGCTCTATCAACGCGTGTTCACACTGGCCGAACAGTCCGAAAAACAAACGCTGCCGCGCGCCGCCGTGCCGTACATCGAACTTCACGGACCCAAAATCAAACGCAAGCTCACGACGGAATGGTATGCGAACCGAGTCAACCAGCGCTTTGAGCGTTGCTTGAACCGGTAGCATCTCTCACGAGCGCGGCTCGGCCTTCGCGTCGCTTTGGTTCGCTCAATGCAGGAGGACGTTGTACGTAAGCATCCACCCGTCTTTTTGCGGCTGGAACCCAATCTCGGCATGGCTGCCGTTCTCGCGATTGAGCACGAAGCGCGCCGTAGCGATGCCGAGAGCGGCGCCGGCTACCGTGTCGGACAGCCAGTGCACATTGTTTTTGACGCGAACGTACGCCGTGCCTCCGGCGACTCCGTAGCCCAAAATCCGGCGTATCCATCGGTACTCATCGTTGCCCGATTCGGCGAACGTCATTCCTATCGCAAATGCGGCGCTCGCGTGCACTGACGGAAATGAATCGCCGCTCTTGCGCCATTGGTTGGGTGATGTGGTGGCATCGGGGCGCTCCCGGCCCCCGGCAAGCGTCAAGACTTCTCCGGTTACGGTACTGAGGACGCCCGCCTCGAGTAGCCGCCAAGTCTCTCCATAGCCGGCAGAGTCGCCTAGGTAGCCCGCGGCGGCCCAGGTGCCGGCAATCAGTGCAACCGCGGGGAGCGCATCGCGGACGCTGTTCTTGTCCTTCCCGTTCAGCACCGCGTTCGACCCGGTGGCAAAGTGCGAGCGCACGTTCGAGTCAAACTCATGAGCCGCGGCGACGGTGGCGAGCGTCACCCCGAAATACGTCCAATCTTCCAAGTCCCATCTGAGAGGCGCAGTGAAGTATTGCCCGGCGTCGTCGAGTGCCGTGCGTATACCGGATGAATCGGCCGCGTGCGACATTGTCGTGGGCAGGATGGCGGCGCATAAATAGGCGAAGGCCGCTACCCCGCTCTGTACGGTCTTGTGCATCGCCCTACTGCTTGCGTGTTTGACGGCTGTCGAGAAGACTCTGAATACTGGTGAGCGCGGTCATATATCGATCCGCCAGCGTCTGGCCCTCGCCTTCCGCACCAAGATCCTCGGCAAGGACATTCGCGAGCGTGTCGACCGCAACGCGAATGGTCATGGATTCCGAATCCGTCAGCCTGATGCCGTTTATCGTAATTTCTGCTTCTTCTTGCATAGAATTGCCTCGAGTAACAAAACTGGCATGATAATGCCCAATAATCGCGCGCTTCCCGGAGGTTTTATGTCGTCTGCCAGTCCCCAGGGCCTGCATGGTACAACAGAACATTCCGGCCGATGCCTCTGCGGCGGGGTCCGATACGAGATCATCGGGAAGCTTCGCGGCGTCGTTGCGTGTCACTGCTCGCAATGTCGCCGCACCAGCGGTCACCACGTCGCGGCGACCAGCGTACCATCCGGGAATCTCACGCTGACCGCTGCCGCGACGCTGGTCTGGTTCCGCTCTTCCGAAACCGCCGAGCGCGGGTTCTGCCGCAGCTGCGGCGGCAACTTGTTTTGGCGGCAACTCGGCAGCGATACCACCAGTATCATGGCTGGGACCTTGGATACCCCCACAGGACTCTCGATTGAGAAGCACATATTCGTCGCTGACAAATCCGACTACTACGCACTGAACGATGAGTTGCCTAAATCGGACGGCGACGGATGAGCGACCTTCCCCCGCATCGCCCCTACTCCAAAGCGGCCAGATGGGTGAACACGACTTTCATGGCATCGACGCGCGCAAGGTACACGCGCGGGTCATGATCGCCGCACCGCTGGCCTTCCGCAAAACGAAAGCCGCGCCGCGCGTAGAGATCGCCGGCTCCCGCGCCGCACAGATGAATCACGGCAGCCAGGTGCAGCTTCCGTTGAGGCGAAGCGGCCGCGATTCCATTGCGGGCCAAGGTACTCCTTACATGCAGATCGAGGTAGGCCGAGGTGAGCTCGACCGCGTGGCTCGGCACCACGCGAACATAGAGGCTGTTGAACCAGCATGAATGCCAGTCGTTCCAGGGGCCATCCAGCGCGACCGCATGATCGTGAATGCAGAAGTCTTTGGCTTCCGCGAACGTTCCATCGGTCATCTGATACATCCCGACCGCGCTGGAGGCCGGACGATACATCTCAAATGGCCTTATTTTCCAAGACCAACGCCAGTAGGTTCGCGCCACGGGATTGCCCGAGCCTTCGGCTTGCGCGAGCGCGGCCAGAAACTCAGGTGTTATCGTGCTCGTCGCATATTTGCGAAAAATGGGCGCATAGCTGTTCCACGTTTCGTTCGGTGACTTGAACAGCGTCCCGCTGACGGGAAAAAACAATTCAGACGGCTTACGGAAGACTTGATAGATCCCGTTGATCGCCAGCGACAGCGCCAGCAGGACGAATACCCCAATGACGATTTGGATCACGCGGGGCGCACGGGCAAACGTACGCATCCACAGTCGGCGGGTGGCGGCGCTTGGCCATAATTTCGCATACCCGGAGCGATTCTTGCGCCTTTTGCGGGGTCCGCCCGACCTGCCGCGGGCGGCGGGCGAGCGCACCATCAATTTCACGCTGGAACTAAGCCGGCGGCGACACGGGCGCGCGCGGCGTTTTGCGCCAGAAGCCGCCTGACCTTAGCGCATGCCAGGCGATGGGCACCCAGCGGACCAGGGCAAAGGCCAGCCACAGCGCCCACAGCAACATCGCTGCTTTGTACCACCACAGCGACAGCGACAATATCCAGGGAGTCGGCAACACACCCGGCGCCTGATCATTGAACCAGCTCAATTGGCCAGCGTACTGGCCGATACCGGCGATGCGCATATCGGGGCGCGCCAGCAAACCATAGGGAATAGCCGCGACCAAAGAGGCGACCGCAGCGACGGATAACACGATCAGGCCCGATTGCAGCAGGTTGAATCTACGATCGCTCAAGTCTTCCACGGCAAAACCTTCCCGCCAGCGCATCGCGAACATCCACACGACAAACAGCAGCAATACGGACCACGAGAAGGTACTTAATCCCAGGCCGAGCAACAACCATTCGTAGCTCCGCAATGGCGCGCGGCGGCTGCGGCCCAACGCGATTGCGAGCACGATGAAAACGATCAATTCACCCCAGTATAAAATCGCAGGGCCCACGCCGCCCCCGCCCGCGTACAGCACCCAACGGTCGCCGGGCATACGCACCACGGTGCTAACGTTGCTGCTTGGTACTTGCAGGTCGATCTTCGGCACGCGCGTGCGCAGCGCAGCCGCATCGCTCGACTGCCACTTGATCTGCACTCGATGTGCTCCCGGCAACAGCGCGAGCGGCAGTAGGCCCTTGTCCGGTCGCACCGGGACGGTTGCTCCGTCGACCGTTACCGCGCTGACGCGCGCCCCTTCCGGCAATCCCACATTGTGACGGCCGCCTTGAGTGCTGCGATAGCTCAACTGCAGCGTCGTATCCGTTCCGCGCCTGCCCACGTTGAGTTCGAGACCGACATCGTCGATCGCGAGCGTGCCACCCGGCGTGCCGGGCGGTCGCGAGATCTTTAGATTCAGCGTTTCACCCGCGCGCGGGAAGTATTCAAAGGCCCATTCCCCGGTATCTGGATCCTCCGGCATGACCGCCGGCACACCGGTAAATGCGACCCGCCACAGGGGACTGACCCTGAAGATCCACACCTCGCTCCAGGATCGGTCTTTAGCGGCGGTCAGTGTCAGCGTGTCGCTGTGCGACAACCCCGAGCGCCAGCTAAATTCAGTCGCGGCGGAGTCGAAGCCGACCAGCACTCTGTTGCCCTCGCGCGTCTCGATTCCATCGGTGAGCACCGATTCCGCGGCGAGCAACGGAATTTCCAGTGTAAAACCGCCCTTTTCAGGCGCGAGCCGCTCGACCGTGGTCTGCAGCGACCAATCCAAATCGAGGGTGAACTCACGGTGCACCCGCACGAACGGTGAAAACTGCCCAGCGCCCTGCGGCGTGTCCGCATCATGACCCGCCGCCCGACGGCGCAGCAGTTCAATCGTATTGCCCAGCAGCCGGCCCGCGTTTACGCCGGAAACATCCCAACCCTCGGCAGTCACTGCAATCGCGCGCGGCACTTGCGGGAAGAGCAGCTGGATCGAATCCGCCGCCGGCAAGCGGCCGCTCACCTTGACCGTATGTGCACCGGGCTTCAGTGCAATCCAAATCTGTTGACTGCGGTCGCGATAAACGCCCGGCACGGCGATGCCGTCGACGCTGATCGCATCAGGCTCAAATCGCTGTGCTGCGGTGGGCAACGCCACGGCCACCGCACTCAACGCTGCGACGTCGAGGCTCGCCTCGAGACTGGACGGCGCCAGAACGATGCGGGCCGCCATGATCTCCGCGCAGTTCGGCACGCACTTGGGCGGCCGCGACAAACGAGATTTGAGCTCGTTCAACAACTCGCGATCCGGTGTGCTCGCCGCATGAGTCGGTGCGCATGGCATCGTGCCGGCAAGGACCAGGAATGCCAACGATGCAGCTGCGCCGCGCCCGGGGAGCAATCGTTGCCACTGGGCTTTGAGGTCGAGGCTGCCCCGCATCATTCGTGCGAACAAGCCGGCGAGCAGAGCGATGCCAAGGACTCGCCACAGACCGACCAGCCAGGGCCGCAAGATGACGAAATGCACGGTTTGAGTAGGATCGACCGGACCGCTCCAGCTAAATGGGTACCTGGCGTAACGCCAGTGCGGTACCCCGGGGCCGGCTTGCACCACGGTGCCGGGCGCGTACCGTTGCGACGGCCCCTGGCTCACGTCGATGCTCATCGCGGCACTCGCCTTTCGCGTCGCTGTCACTGCGACCTCCTCGAGTTTCGCCGACGGCGCGCTCGGTACAAAGTTCGCCACCCGCGGCTCGGGCGCCGGCGCCATGGGCCGCTCAGTCGCGTAACCCCCACGGTCGGCGAGCTGCGGATATAACGCGAAACGCACCTGCGAAATCGCAAACGGCACCGACACCAGGAGCAGCAGCGCGAGCAACAGGTTTCGCGCCCCGGTCAGTAGTATTCGCGGCGAACCGGGCGGCACCGCCCGCAGCGTGGCAATGGCCAACAAGGCGAACAGAATCAACCACACCAACACATGGTCGTCCTGGTGCACCAAGGCGACCGCAGCAAGGGCGACGAGCGCATAACCCCATCCAAAGAGTCGAAGCGTGATGACGGTCGCGATCAATAACAAGAACAAATCCAGCAGGCCCCAACGCTCGACCCACGCACCGGGAGTGCTATCGGCGCCGAACGCGGCGAACAATCGGTGGCCCGGCGGTAAATTGAGCACACCAGCCACGTGGTCAAAGCGCTCGGTCCACCCGCTCGCGGCCATGGCACCGCCCTGCGCTGCAATTCGACCCACCGTCGCCAGCTGCACCGCGGGGTTGCGCAGTTCCACACCCGTGAGCGTCGCGCCGTCCGCCTCGGTTACGAGCAGATTGTCCGCTCCGCTCGCCGCGCTCATCAGCCGATAGGGGGCTCGCATATCGAGACGCCAGGTGCTGCGCATCTGCCCGGTGATCTGATCAATGGCCGTGAATCCTTGGTGCGCAAAGTCCAAGTACAGCTCGCGCCGCAAACTCAAATGATTGCCTTCCTGCGGCGATACGCCGCGGCTGCGTTCGACGATCTGCACGGTGCCGCCCGGCGCGACCCGATAACTCGGGTATGTACGCCACTCCTCCGGCACGTTCGCCTGCGTTGCGTCGATCCCCTCCGCGCCTTCCAGTGCCGCGACTCGCAAGCGATCATCGGCCGCGTAGCTCCAGACCTCTTGTTTCGGCCAAAGACCCTGCGCGATTGGGATTGAAATTTTGCCCACGTCGGCCGCGGCTCGAGCCCGCACCGTGACGGTCCAACTACCCGCTCGCACTTGGATGCGCAGGCGGCCGTCCGCCTCGATGCGCGCCGGCAGTTCACTGTCGAGCGACATCGGTTCAAACCCTTGCGGCAAGACTCGCGACAACATCTCCTCGCGCGCATCACCGGCGACCTGCAGATTCAGGCGGGTACTCAACTGCACGGGAATCTCATCGTTCAGCAGTCGATAGACTTGCACGTCCAGTTGTTGCGCTACTTCAGCCTCGCGCCGTTTGCCCAGCCACACGGCGCCATCCGGCCGATCCGCTTGATCGAGCGCATGACCGTCCAGGCTCAAAGCGACCAAGCCGGTTTGCCGCGGAATAGGCAGGGATTCAGGTCGCTTCGCCCAGGCAAAGCTGCCCGCGAGTGTAAAAGTGCCTTCCGCTATGCGTATCTGCGGAATACCATCGCGCGCCACGACCGCAGCGGCGGCACCGTTGACCGTCACGGCGCTCGGCCAGTGCTCCACGTTGCCCGGCAGCGGCACCCAGGTTTCAATGAAGCTAATCCAGGTTTGCGTAAAGCGCCCGCCGCCTTGATTGAGATCCAGGCTGAGCCGCCCGGGCCACGCACAAATACGATCGCTTTCGCCGGTACTGTCGGCATTGGCGAAAAACGGGCAGCGTAGAAACTCCTGCCCGTCCTGTACCCAAGCTTGCCAACCCTCCAGCTCTTTGGGAATTGCTGGCTGCGCCTGCGCCACAGCGCTCGCCTGCGCCAGAGCACTCCCCTGCGCTAAAGCGCTCCCCTGCGCCAGAGCACTCCCCTGCCCCAGAGCACTCCCCTGCCCCAGAGCACTCCCCTGCCCCCGAGCACTCCCCCGCCCCC
>Ga0137412_10001416_pt1 | contig 18587 bp, 20 predicted proteins | sample CZODoug2_1_16fun_FD_122160 | JGI IMG/M metagenome (GOLD analysis project Ga0137412, IMG submission 122160) | Vadose zone soil fungal communities from Angelo Coast Range Reserve, California, USA - CZODoug2_1_16fungal (Hybrid Assembly) | ecosystem: Environmental > Terrestrial > Soil > Vadose zone...
GTCGGCGGATGCCGTGGGTGGCCGTGGAGAAGAAGTACGAGTTTGAGGGTCCAAAGGGCAAGGCTAGTCTGCTCGACGTGTTCAACGGCCGCCGTCAGTTGATTCTTTACCGAGCCTTCTTTGAACCGGGCGTGGTCGGCTGGCCCGAACATGCATGCGTCGGCTGCTCCATGGTGGCCGACCAGGTCGCTCACCCGGCTCATCTGAACGCCCGCGATACCACACTCGCGTTTGCCTCTCGCGCGCCGCAGGCGGACATCGAACGCCTAAAGGCACGAATGGACTGGCAGTTCATTCCTTGGTACACAATCACGGACACCTTCGACAAGGACTTTGGCGTGGATGAGTGGCACGGCACGAACGCGTTCATACGCGATGGCGACCGGGTGTTTCGCACGTACTTCATCAACAGCCGCGGTGACGAGCAGATGGGGAATACTTGGAACTACCTCGACATCACTGCTCTCGGGCGTCAGGAGGAGTGGGAGGACTCGCCGGAGGGCTACACTCAGACGTCGCCGTATGAGTGGTGGCGCTGGCACGACAAGTACGGCAACGACGAAGCCTCCGCCAAGGTCCTCGAACAGGTCCGCCGGGGCCGCGCGGCCGGAGTGGCTGGCGACACCACGTAATCACGCAGCCGCGCCGACGCGAAACAACACAAATTCATATCGATAAACGAGAATTTATGGCTGAAGCGGGAAAGCTCTCACTGGAAATCAAACGCTTCATTAAAGCGCCGCGAGATCGCGTTTATGCCGCCTGGACCGATCCTGCAGAACTAATGAAATGGTTCGGTCCGGAAAATGTTAAGACTCGTGATCTGGTTGCCGACGTGCGGGTAGGGGGCCAGTTCCGTTGGGACTGCACCGACCCGGAAGGTAACGAGGTGACCATATCCGGCGAATACCGCGAGGTACAGCCCGGCAAGAAGATCGTGTTCACCTGGCGGTTGGAAGATGATGAAGATTGGAAAAACCACAGCAGTACCGTCACGGTAGAATTCTTCGATCGCGAGGGAGGCACGGAGGTCCGCCTGACTCACGAAAAACTTCCAAACGAAGCGTCACGCGACGATCACAAACAAGGCTGGAACAGTGTGCTCGATAAACTGGAGAAATTTCTCAGCATGTAATGGTCGTTAAAAAACTAAGGAGGAAAAATGAGCACTGAGGACGTTGCAAAAAAAGTAGTGGAGTTGGTTCGCAAGCAAGCTTGGTACGAGGCGCTCGACACGCTTTATGACAACGATGTTGTTAGCGTGGAAGCGACAGAGCCGGAAACGCGCGGCAAAGAAGGCGTGCGCGGGAAAATCGATTGGTGGGTGAACGCGATGGAAGTGCACAGCTTCAATGCGAGTGAACCGTTCGTTGCACGCGATCGATTCGTCGTGCAATACGATGCGGATGTTACCGACAAGAGTTCGAAACAGCGGCGGAAGTTGTCCGAAGTCGGCGTTTACACAGTGAAGGACGGAAAGATCGTCCGAGAAGAATTTTTACCTCAGATCTGATAGGGGTTCACGAGCTTCGAGTGCTGCTCGCTTTCGGAGGACGTCACAAATCGTCTCCGCGTCGGTGATCAACGTGTCCCCCGTGAACTTCAAGCTTTCGATCGAGCGCTTGGCAGCTTCTTCGTTGCCGGCGCCGCACGCGTCAGTGACGACCACCGGGATATAGCCAAGGTCGGCTCCGTGGCGCGCTGTCGGTTCGATTCCGATCTCGGTCGCTACGCCGACAATGATAAATGCGTTGATGTCGCAATCTCGCAAAGCGAAATCGAGCCACGTGCCTTCGAAGGCCGACATCGTCAATTTGTCGAATACTCCTTCATTAGGCCGCGGTGATAACTCGGGGATGATTTCAAATCCAGGTGTGTCGGGTAAGAACCAAGGTTTGACTTCTTCCGGTGAGTTAACGTGTTGCCAAGCCATGGCCATGCGGAACTGAGACATGCCCATGAGTTCTTTTGGCAGCGAAAGATGTCGGGAAAAGAACACACGCACTCCGGCATCGCGCGTAGCTGTGAGCACTTTCAATACATTTCGTGTTATCTCTTCGGCATTCTTGATCTGACTCAAAATTCCAACCTGCATGTCGTAAACGAGCAGGGCGACACCCTGTGGATCGCACACCTCTTCCAGCGTCTGCGGTATACTGAGTCCGAAGATGTTTTTCATATCGACTGTGAAAAGGCGCGTTAACTCTTGGGTGCGTACTTGTCGATCAGAGCCTGGTAACGCGGATCTTTACGGAGTGGATCCCAGGCTGGATCGAGCTTGAACATCGGGATAGTGAGATCGTAAGGGATCGCGAACAAATGATCGAGCAGGCGAAATGCTTCGTCGAATTCCCCGGTCCAGGCATAGATCTGGGCGAGCGTGGAGGTGCAGTGCGGTCCATCAAGGGCGTCTCGAGATTCAGGTAACAATTCAACTGCGCGTTTGCCTTCTGCAATGGCTTCCTGTTTCTGACCTAACGCCGCAAGGATCAGGCCTTGCTGCGCGTGTCGGGCAGCGTCTCCGGGCGCTTCGCCGAGCAATTTTTCCGAGATCGCGCGCGCTCTCTCAAACTCTGCCCTCGCTTTGGTCTTATCGCCTTGAAGCAGGTAAATCAGGCCTTTCGCGAAAGCCTTCGGGAATGGGGCAGTGGTAGGGGCGAACATCGTGTCACCGCGAAATCGTTCCAGGAGTTCAAGGGCATCTGGAAACTTCCGCTCCAGCGTTAGAATCCAGACCCGCCCCCAGGTCGTTAGTCCGCTTACATCGTTTTCAGGCGGGACAGAAGAAAATATTTTTTCGGCCGCGGTAAGATCGCCCTTCCATAGCACCGCCATGAATCCTTTCAATGCACACGCCTGAAAGGATTGCGGCGATGCCGCGATGGCGCGATCAAGCATCTTGTCCGCGGTCTCGAAATTGCGCAGAGCCATGTAACTGAAACAAAGGTTAATCAGGACGCTTGTGTTTTTTGGATCGAGTGCGGCAGCTTTTTCCAAATTCGCGGTTGATTCCGCCCACTTGCCCTGACGCCGCTGAATGGCGCCGATGGCCATATAGGCTTGGGCTTCGTTCGGCAAGTCACGCTTCGCGATCTCAAACTCAGCGAGGGCGCGCTCGTAATCGCGATCGCCATAATAATAAGAAAAACCCAGGGCCAGATGGCCTTCCGGGAGGTCCGGTTGCAATCGCAGCGCTTCATCGGCGTTGAGACGCGCTTTTTCCCGCCATGCCGTAATCGGGTCGAAGCTGTGATAGATCCAGCTCTGCACCGTGGAGAGATCGGCAAAAGCCAGTGCGAAGGTCGGATCGAGTTTGATGGCTTGTTCGAAAAGCGGAACGGCTTTCAACGACGTGTCGTTGAACATGTCCATGCGATTGGCGTACTCATGTGCTTGGACGAAGAGCAGGTAAGCATCGGGATTTTGGGTTGGCCGATTATCGAGTCGCGCTTTTTCGGTTGGGGAAAGTTTTGCCTGAAGAGCGGAGGCAATTTTTTGGGCGAGATCTGTTTGGATGGCGAAGACGTCGGTTAAATCGCGATCGTAATCCTCTGCCCAAATATGTTCGTCGTTGTTCGCGTCAATCAACTGCACGTTCACGCGGACGCGATTGCCAATCCGACGGACGCTGCCTTCCAGAAGCGTCGCCACGCCCAGCGCTTTGCCTATTTCGCGAGCGTTGCGGACCGCATCGCCACGGTACGACATGACGGACATACGCGAGATCACCTTCAAATCGCCGATCTTTGAAAGATTGGTCAGGATATCGTCCTGAATGCCATCGGCGAAGTAGGCGTTCTCCTTTTCATCACTGAGGCTTTGGAACGGCAGGACAGCAATCGACTTGTCGATCTTGCGCGCTGACGCCCGGGGCAAGAGAAAAAAGCCCGCTCCAGCGGAAATGATCACACCGGTTGCGATCAGCATTATCAAATTACGGCGCCGGTGTGATCCCGGGGTGACGCGAATTCCCTGAGGCGTAACGTCGTAAGCCCAGGCAAGAATAAGAGCGATTGGAAATCCCATGAGCAAAAGCACGACCACCAGACGCAGCGTCCAGTTTGGCAATTCCCACGCCGGAAAAACCGCCGAACCGATCTGAATGATGAATCCCGCAGCGATGATGTAAGCTGCAGCGATCCGATAGACTTTCCGCCGCTGCAACTCCTCGAAGAAGCCGCTCATAAGTGGAGATGTAGATTCATCGCAGCGCGATCATAGTTCAATCCCGAGTTTTGCAGAGAGTCCCAATTAGCGATCCGCCGTTTTGTGCGGGGTCGATGGACAGGCTCAAATAGGAACAAGCTAACGGCTAATATTCCGCAAAGGCATCGTCGGGAAAGCAGTAGAACCAGTGTTCGCCGGGTTGAGCGGACGCAATGACAGGATGACCGGATGAACGAGCGTGCTTGCTGGCGTGACGATTTGGTGAGCTGTCGCAGCAGAGCGTCACCCCGCATGTCTGGCAGGTGCGCAAATGCACCCAGGATGAACCAATCTTTACGCATTCCTCGCATTCGCGCCGTTGCGGTTGTTTAACAGACGCGATCGCGTTGAGATGAGAGCAACCTCGGTCAGGCATCGTTTTAATTCGTGTTGCTATGCGTTTCTCTTAATCAGGTTTCGGCGAATCGAAAAACGCCGGGCTCAGGCTCAGGGTATTTCAAAAATCTCGATCTGATTGGCAATACCGCGCAGCGAGCGCTTCTCCGGAGTCGCGGCGATGCCGTTTGATTTCAAGAGCTTCGATGCTTCGTGGTCGGTAACAACGCGTTTGGTAGCGAAAATGGAGCGCGACGTCGCTAGTCCCTGGACGCGAGCAGCGATGTTTACGGTCCGTCCGAAGTAGTCCTGTCGATCGTTCAGCGAAACGGCTAGACAAGGTCCTTCGTGGATGCCGATCTTAAGCAGCAAGTCGCCTTTCAACTCCTGCAACGCTTCTCGCATTTTCAGCGCCGCTGCCATCGCTCGGTGTGGCGTCGGGAAGGTCGCCATCACGGCGTCGCCGATTGTCTTCACAACAGCTCCGCTTTCCGCTGCCACAATTTCATTCAAGATCCGGAAGTGGGCGCGCACCAAATCGTAGGCAACCAAATCTCCAACTCGTTCGTAAAGTTCTGTTGAGCCTTTGAGGTCGGTAAACAGAAAGCTGAGACTGGTAATCTTAAGTCTCTGATCCACGTCGAGCGTATCAGTTCGATAAATATCGCGGAATGTTTGGTTGGTCAGAAGACGTTTCGCGGTCAAGAACGGACGACGCTTGCTGACGAGCTCGTGAACTTTATCGCTAACGATCCAAATAGCAGGCAGCGTGCGCACATTTAAGCGGTTCTCCAACGCAATCTGCAGAAGGCCTGGGTGCATCTGAGCGGTCCCGGACGGCGCGTGATCTCTGGTCATGACGAAAGAAAGCGATTGGCTTTCGCGCGCCGGCTCGCCCGTCACCTCGATGTGCTGCGACATGTGAAGGACCGGATCGAATACGATCACATATCCTTCCGGCAATTGGAGCGAAAGCACTACCTTCTCGCCAGCTGAAAGCTCGACGGCGTCCAGAGTAGTTTCCTTAAACCATTTTGCCAATGCCTCGTCATCGGGCAAATCGACACCTGAACTCCAGAACACCTGTCTGTAATATTCGATGAAAGGCAACGTCTCGGGATCGTGCGCCACGATTCTCCGCACCCGCGGACTGACAGTGAACGTGACCTCAACGATTTCGTCGAGTATCGGTTCACAATCCTCGGCGCAAAGGACGCACCTGTATTCGGCCTGTTTTACGGTCTTAAGCGTCGCCCCTGAATCGAGGACGCCACCGCAAGCGGGACAAAGAATGTTCCAGGACATATCGAAAATCCCGAGTCGCGCGCCGTGCAGAAAAGCCGCAATTACATCCTCTTCGTTGAGCTTGTGCTTTGCGGCAAAGGCGAGGGCGTTGATACGGCAAAGCTCTCGATCCGGTCCGTCCTGGATGAGTTTTTCGATCGCACTCACCGGTTCGGGCTTCGCCGATTGTCGCAAAGCGCTGAACAGAGTGTCGGTTTTGCCGGGACGTTTCATGGCAACTTTCGGATTGATCACAGTCACACAGTTACCGTGTGGCTGGAAAAAACGGAAAGCAAGTGACAGATGCGTCAAACATTCCCCTCAGGGAGGGCCGTTCGGTTCCTTTCACTCGCTATCTTTGGATTTAAGTCGTACGGGCCGGTTCGATGCGAAACCTGATCGCCGCGGTAATGGCAAGTACAACAATCAAGCCGGCGAAAATTCCGACCAGACTGATCAGCACGTGAATGATTGTTTAGATGTGCAGTATCATGCTCTGGCGATTACATCGATTTTTAGGCGCAATGTCACGTTGCGTCGTGATTAACGACGTTCGTGATCACATCAGCTCCACAGCAATAGGGGATCAGACTAGCGAAGACCTCCCGCGATTAGCAGTGTTTCGCCGGTGATCCAGGCCGAATCCGGCGACGCGAAGAAGACCGCGGCAGGCGCGATATCTTCTGTTTGTCCGATGCGGCCGAGGGGCGTCAGCGATTCAAACGTCTTGCGCATATCGCCTTCGGTATAACCGCCGGCTACGGCTCCTTCAGTTTCCACCATGCCGGGATTGATGGAATTGACGCGGATTTTTCGCGGTCCAAGCTCCTTCGCAAGAGTGCGAGTGATGGCATCCACCGCGCCCTTCGTCGCGTTGTAAACCACCGCAGTCGGCGGAGTCAGAGAGCTGGCCAGCGAACCAATATTGATAATGCTTCCGCCTTCGGATTTGAAATGCTTGAGCCCTTCCTGAGTTACGAGAAGCATCCCGAGCACATTAGTATCAAACATTCTGTGGAATTGTTGCTCGGTGACTTCCTCCAACAGCACGAACTCATAAACACCGGCGTTGTTGATCAAAATGTCGATCTTACCCAAGGCCTTCTCCGTCTCGGCGAAAAGTCGCTGAACTTCCGACTTCTTCGCGACATTCGCTTGCACAGCGACGGCTTTACCCCCGCGTTTAGTGATTTCGTCTACCACTTTGTCCGCATCTGATTTGGCGGACGCGTAGTTAACGACCACAGATGCGCCTTCTGCCGCAAACTCCTTCGCGATGCCGGCGCCGATTCCTTTCGACGCTCCAGTTACTACCGCAACTTTTCCGTTTAGCTTTCCATTCTTCATTCGTGTTCCTTTCGTTTGTTTTACCAGGGAAGTGGTTGGCCAAGATGGAAGAACCCGCCGTTCGGACCGTCGTCGGCGAGTGTGGCAAGTTGCGCACTCGTCTTTCCGCCCTCGCTAACTTCCATCGTCGCATCTGGGCCGCCCATCTCAGTCTTTACCCAGCCTGGATGCGCGGAGTTCACTTTGATTTTGTTGTCACGCACCTCGTAGGCGAGATGCACCGTGAACGAATTTAGCGCAGCCTTCGACGCGTCATAAGCGAAAGTTTTGAACGAGTAAATCGGCGAGTTCGGATCCGAATGAAGCGTGGTAGACCCCAGGATACTGGAAACATTAACAATTCGCCCCGCGGGCGCTTTACGGATGAGCGGCAATAGTTTTTGGGTCAGCGCAACGGGCGCAAAGAAATTTGTCTCGAATGTTTCGCGCAACATTTCCGGCGACACCGCGGTGACGGGGTTAGGTCCTGAGCCAGTTGGCGAGAGTTGGCCCTCTTTCAAAACGCCCGCATTGTTAACCAGAATATCTAACCGGCCGTACTTTTTCTCGAAATAATCGTAAGCGTTCTGATGATCCTGCGGCTTGATAACGTCAAAGCCCAGGCTTTCCGCGGTAATGCCTTCGTCGCGCAGTTTCGCAGCTGCGGCTTCGCCTTTTTTCGAATCACGTGACCCGAGAACGACGACGATGCCATCCTTGCCGAGCTCGCGTGCGGTCTCCAAGCCGAGACCGCGATTGGCACCTGTAATGAAGGCAACCTTGCCATTTGGTTTCTCGCTACTCATTTGTTCCTTTCATTTGTTGTTTCGCTCAATTAGATCAGAAGTTCAAAACACCGAGTTGCTGCATCAACGAGAAAAGATTTCCCACACCCCAATGGTCGGTGATTTTGCCGTCGCGGACGCGCATCACGTCGACAGTCTCGAAGTGAATTTTGCGGCGAGTTGGAGCGACGCCGAGGAAATCTCCTTCATGCGTTCCGTAGTATGTTTTGTAAGTGATTACGCGGTCGCCATCGGCGAGTTGCCAATGGATCTTTGGGTGAAAGTCGGGGAAAGCCTCACGCATATAGCTGTATAGCTTGCGCACACCCGTTTTGTCGGGCGTCATGTTTGGCTGAGGCGTGTGATCGACGAAATCGTCCGCGAATAGCTCTTCGAAAATATCAAATTTTCCTTTTCCTTGAACCTCTTCGGTATTCCGCCGCACCACAGCTTTCGCAGCATCTGATGCTGTCAGGGTTCTCATACGAGGAAACTGTTTGCGTGCGTTGTTTTGCGCGAGCGATTGGCTGGCTTTATTTTAGCAAACAGCACGCTTAGCCATGTGCTGAGTGCGGCGATGCCGGCGAAGAAAACAGCCAACGCCAAGTTACCACCGCTCGAAATCTTTCCGACCCGGAAAAAAACATAACCAACAATCAAATTAACCAGCGCCCAAACCACATTCGTGGTCGGCGAAGACAATCCTTTTCCAGGAGGGTGGGCGAACGGAGTGGGAAAAGGATCGCCCGAAATACCGTGCACGAAATGCGGTACCACGTTAGCCAGGAACATTCCCGCAAAGAAGCAAAAGAAGTAGTTATACCAGCTCATCAGGCGTGTTTTTCAAGCTTACCGTCCATTTTTCATAGAGTGACGTTCACGGATTTGTTCTGCCACAGGCGCCTACCCTCTCTAAATTGGCGGGCGACCCCTTTGCTCCGCCACTGCCTGCGATGCCGAGCGACTGCCACGTGGGAGGTTTGAATATGAAGAAGCTTTGCCATCTTGTTTCTCCTTGATTGTCCGCGCTATTGCATTGATTAGGCAGCGGAGCGGTATTCGCTCGCTGACGAAAGACCGAGTAGTTCAGCTAGGCGCGATTCATAAGCCTCGCACGTAGGACACTCACCATTAGGCTCGACCCATTCGGGATGCTCCTTGCGCAAGGCTTCGTGTAACTGTTGCTGAAGTTGAACGTAAGGCTGGATCGCCTCAGGAACGGCTTCAGAAGCGTTGATCTTCACTGACAACAAGATCGGCAATAAGCAAACCGCAGCCACTGCGCGCACGTAGGATTTTCCCTTGCCACTCGCGAGGGGATTGATGGTCCCTCTTTGGAGGTAGAAAGCTGTCTAGTTGTGCGCGAACGAGTTTTTTAGTCTAACGGAGAGCTTAGCGAATTGCGCGCAACTATCTAAGCTTCGTTTGATGGGTCGTCGTAAGGTAATCGTAGATGGCAGAGAAATCTTCAATCGCATGTCCTTCGCGGATTGCGAGGCGATAGACCTCTTTTGTTACGTTCGTTACGGGTAAGGCCACGTCAGCTTCGTAACCACTCACTGATGCAAGATGCAGATCCTTTTGCATCCAGCGCAACGGAAACTCAGGGTCGTAATTCCCGCTCTCGATGTTATTCCGCTTCGCCGCGAGAAATGGCGCGACCGCGGACAAGCCGAGTAATGAATCAAACAATACTTTGCGCGAGATTCCAAGGCCTTCGCCCAACGCCATGCCTTCAGCGAACGCCGCCATCGCGTTACCCATTAGTAGATTGATCACCATTTTCAGCGAAGTCCCCATGCCATGACCGCCTACGTGAACAATCTTGTTGCCCATGCAGAGCAACAACAAGCGAATCCTTTCTAAGTCGGCATCTTCGCCGCCAACCCAGAAGACAAGTTTTCCCTCCACGGCGGCTTCTGCAGACCCGGTCACAGGCGCATCAATAAAATGAATCTGCCGCGCCGCCGCCGCGGCGGTCATCTTTTTCGAGAACGACGGATTAACCGAACTGCAGTCGATCCAAAGCGCATTTGGCCGGAGATAATTCAGAAACCCGTTCGCACTTAGAGCTACCTCCTCGACTGCTTCGGGGTTCGCCAGCATCGTAAATAGGATTTCCACTTGATCGGCAACTTTTGCCGGGGAATCAGAGAATGTTGCGCATGGACCGAGTAATGGCTCCGCTTTGGCGCGCGTGCGATTGAACACGACTAGTGGATGACCATGCTTCTGCAAGTTCGCCGCCATGCGACTTCCCATTATCCCCAAACCAATAAATCCAATTTTCATTCTTATTCCGTTCTTCAAGCGGCCATGACTAACTCCGGTTGGCAGGTATTTCTCCACTCAGTCATTTTGTCTCCATGTTTAACTGGGCGTTGCCTGTGGCAATCCCAGGGAGGTCAGCGTATCCGGCGATAGACTTCCAGTTACGTTCAGATGATTCGCGATTTGGTACTTTGCCACCGCGTCACGAGTAGTCGGTCCAAAAACGCCGTCGATGGAACCACTGTAATACCCCAGGTTGAACAGCTGTGTCTGGATAGCTTGAACCGTAGCGCTATCAGTTGATCCTAGGTCATAGGTGCTTCCGGTGTAATCGTACGGGTCAGTGTTCGTGTCGTAATCGTACGGATAGTAGTCATCAGGGTAGTAGGGTAGGTAATCCCACGGGAAGAAACCGTCGTCCAGTCCGCACCAAAACCCGTCGACAAAGACAAAGAAGCGACCATGGTCAAAGTGAGTATGCCGCCGGTCCCAGTCATTGTGCCAGTTGGCATCATGACGTGCGGCGACGTGATTGCGCAGACTGGAGAAACGCGGATCCGACTGCCTCGCGACTTCCGGACGCGACGCTTGTGCACGAGCGTCAGTCACCTGACGTTGTGCGTGCGATGGGTGCCCAAACGAGGAGAACCGGGGTCCCGCGCCCTCAAAGTTCGGAACACCATTTGGCATGCGCATTCCGCCAAAGCCGACGCCACCTCCACGGCTGCCAACTCCATGTGTGACTTGTCCGCCACCATGGAAACCACCTGCTTGGAAACCGCCGCCCCCGCGGAAACTACTACCGCCGGCCCTTGCATCTCCACCTCCGCCTCCGGCGTGCCCGCCACCGCCGCCACTAAAGCCACCACCACCGAATCCTCCTCCACCGCCGCCGTGGCCAGCTGCCCATCCGGCGTTAGCTAGGGCAATCGATGTCATGCCCGCTAAACTAAGTAGTTTTAACTTTTTCATACTCCAAGATCGTGATTCTTCCGTTTCGCGGCGATTGCGCGTCAGCAGGGTTTTGTGATCCCTCTTCAGAGTGAGCTCTGTGCTGTCGTGGGGCCGCGCAGGTAAGGGACTATTGGCTGCTTCGATTCATTGTATGTGAATGCATTGTGCCGCACCAGATGCTGGCCGCTCGTGCAGTGAACAATTCGCCTCGCTAGCAGCAGCTAAAACATTGCCACCAATGGCAGGGCGAAGAACACTTCCAGAATCAAATGAAACGCGCGGGTCGCCTGCATCGAGCAAGACAACCCGTGGTTTCATTGTGATCCGATCTGGGGTTTAACTCGGAGTCGCGGTGGCCGTCACGGAATCAGAGGATCTTCTGCCAGATCGGAGCATGGTCTTCGAGAGAAGCATGGTAAGAGTCGTCCCATAGGGCGGTGAGTGCGTACGTCTTGCCAGGCTCCGCATCCAGAATGCGTTGAGTCAGCCTTGTCAGTCCCTCGGTTCGTGGATTCGTGGTCATCGACAACAGATGTTTTCCGGGGCGCAACACCCCCTCGTAACTTTGATTTAGCCCGAGAACCGCGACTTGGACGCCGTCGATGGACAGGTTGATGGACTCGCGTGTTCCAAAGTTCGCTGCCCTGTTCACAACCAAGTAAGCATTGTCGGAACGGGCCGATGCAGAATTGGATCTGGGCTGGCGCGCTTGAATTGGTGCACCAGCAGCAAAGCTCCACGCAATCCCAACGATGATTAGTTTAGTGGAAACGTAACGTAATATTTTCATGATATTTACTTCCGACCGAACTCCACTGCCTGCCATTTAGCATTCGTGGGAATCTTTGGTGCCGCTGGCGGACGAATTGCAGCTATCTCATTAGAGGTAGGTCACTCTTAAACAAGAAGCGCCAGTTTCTAAACTGCAGATGTTATTGGCCACTGACCCGGGAGGATCTCCGAGCATTCTCTTTATTACTCAGCGAATGTCGGTGTTCCCTTAGAGAATTGAACGAAAGCACCCCAGAACGCATCTCGGACCACAGTCCAATTATTGTGGACCTGCCTCTGCAGGAAACTTCCTTGACAACCAGTTTGCTTCGGCATTGAGGCGAAAAGGATGACAAACCAGGCGTGTTCCCCTTACTCGGACAGTAGATCCGTTCGTCGGCATCCTCTTTCAGGAGATTCGTCTGTAAACTTGTTTGTACGTGATCATTTGAGGCAGGCGGGGGCTCGTTTCTGTCACTTGCATGGTCAGCGTCCGCCCATCAGGGCTTAGAGTGTAATCATTAACTCTGCGCCCGTCTGCTGACGTGAATGTCTGCTCCAAACGCGGGCCTGCCAACTGCATGCTAGCGTTCACCTTTCCTCCGTCAGGACTAACCCAAGCGACAGGCGCACCCTTCGCCGGCGTCCGTAACGGCGGCTGGTTATCCACGGTGACGCTGATTTCATTCGGAGAAGCAGTGATGGCTACCTGGCGATAAACAGGGTTCAGTTTCTTGAGGCGCCCTCGAGCGATATCTCGCGTCAGGAAGTTCAGCTTTCCCACCGCGTCCTCGATCACCTCATTCATGTTGTCGCTATCGGTTTCGTCCAGGCTGTAGGTTCCATCTAGGCCGGAGTCCTGTCCTGCGGCTAGTGTGCTTGAGCCGAGAAAGATCGCACTGCACAGCAGGACAAGGCAAAGTGTCGACACGAAATTAGTCATAGCCATTGTTTCTCCTCGGGCCGGCTGTAGGATGTTGTGATAATGAGATGATGCGGGCTCGTTCATTTGAGATAGATAACGTAAGTCGCGCGGCTTCTTAACCGAGGCGGATCGAATGCTGTGATTGTGCAGCAGTAAATGCGCGTTACTGCTTGTTAACGACCATTTTCGGCTCAGTTTTGCTTAGCTCAACCTGCGCGCTCACCTTCTGGACTTGTGCGGCCTGCTCTTTCACAGCCGCTGCAAGAGCACTAGTCTCCTTGCGCTGCTCCGCCACGATGGAGCTCAACTCTTCCACTTTGCGATGCTCTTTGAGGAATTCGTTCAGTAGCATCGCGTTCACTGCCTCGTAGCGCACGGTGTTCACTTTGCCCTCCTCATCACGCACCACCAAGTCCGGATTGACCGCTTCCACGTCCTCCGCCACTAGCCCGAACTGTGGAATCTTCTGGGGATCTATCTCTTTCTTATAACGGAAAGTCACTGGTTTGAGCCCAAAGAGTCCTTCGCTTGCCTGTGCCATCGGCTCAATCTCTTCTTTGAACCGCCGCGAGGAAGTAATCGTGCCGAGCTTACCACTTGAATTAACGAAAACCGCGGTTCCCCCAGGGGAGGTTTGATTGAAGACGTTGCCGATAAAGCAGCTGTTGTTTTGGTTCGCACCAAGGACCCCGGCCCCGAGACAGATAACGTTAGTGGCCGTGGTGACGTTGGCGCCGGCCGCAAAGCCTAAGGCGGTGTTGCCGGTGCCCGTGTTGTTTTCCAACGCATGAGCGCCATCCGCTGTGCTGAAACTGCCGTTTGTATTGTTGCCGAGCGCCTCGTCACCAGTGGCGGTGTTATGTTGTCCCGTCGTGGTTTTCAACAGCGCGGCAAAACCATCGGCCGTGTTGTGGACTCCGGTTGTGTTGTGCAAGAGCGCCTGAAAACCAATGGCGTTATTTCCGACGCCGCTTGTAAGGCTGAAGAGGGCATTAGTTCCCTCAGCCGTGTTGAAGCCCGGATAGCCGCCGTCCGGGGCCGGGACAACCGCTCGCACTGCGGGCGAAAGCCCAAAGCAGACGAATACGAACGGGATGAGAAGAAAAACGAGCCGCAGAGGCGACCGGTTGATTGATTTTCTTAAGTGTAGAGTTGTCATATTTTCTATTTTCCTTTTTTTCTATTTCCTTTTTGTTGAGGCTAAATTTCAGTGCTTTCCATTTTTAGTGTTCCGCTCTCCAGTGAAGTCAGACACCCGCGTAAATGAGCGCAGTAAAAGTATTGAAGTCGCCACATTTGGCCTCGCAGGTAGCGGTGATCGTGTTCCATCGGGGCTAATCGAGCTTCGGGATGCCCGCAGCGAACCAAGCTCCGCTGGGCGTCACACGGATAAGGAGCACGGGGCTGCCGCACTCGGCCGGTGGCGCCGGCATCAGCACATCGTCAATCCGGAAGTCGCCGTTGGCCGCCAGCGGGACACCCGTAATGTTCGTACTGAATTGGGTGAAGGGCGGCGTGGCTTCACAAATCAGCGTCGCGAACACGCTGGCGTTGCCGTTCGTGCCGATGGTATTGCCTCCGCCCAGCAGCAGGCCTCGGCCGTCGACGCGGATACGCCCGTCGACCTTCACGTCCGCTCTGAAATCGGAGATCACCCAGATTTGACCGGCAGGGTTGACGCCGCGGACAATGTTCCGAATCACGTCAGGGAAGCTGCCGTCAGGGTTGGGTGTACCCGCCACGTTCGCTACAGGAATATCACCGATGGCTCCCTTGAATCTCACCAACGTATCATCGGCTATTACCGACGAAGCAAAGCATCCTCCTATGAGAACCATAAGAATAGATGCGAACAAACTCTTTTTCATAACTACCTCCATTTCTTTTCCTTTCCTTTATACGAGACTCGCCACTTACGGTGGGCACATTCTCTTGCCTGCGATCGTCGCTTATCTCCCCCGTCCTCCGTGTCTGGCGTGATCGGCTGCCTGTGCCAGCTGGTTCAGCAGGGTAAAGAACGCTTGTGATTGTCCGATGAACAGTCCGTCGGCGGTCAAGGCATTGACCGCCCCCATTGCAGCTCCGTCGGTCTCGGTCGGACGAACGATTGAGACGATCGGGAACGCGCGGTTAAGAAATATAGTGGGTTCGGGCATGATCAGGTTAGTCTGGAACTCCTCCCCGCCAAACGGAGGGGAATTGAGGTCGGGAAACACCAACCCGTTGGTGGGGTCGGTCAGCGGAGGCGCATTGCCAGCTTTGTCGTGCCACGTCTGAAAGTGCATTGCCTCGGTGGGCCCTATGCTGAGCACGATGCGTAACGCCTCATCATGGGTGACCCGCTGGGCGAGCGAAGGGTACAGGCTTGTACCGCCTTGCTCGATGAACCCAAAGTGGAACCCCGCCGTATTGGCGATCGCTTGCAGATGGTCCGGAGGAGTAAGATCGCCGTCGTTTCGCGGAATGGCTGGAAACTGTCCTGCAGCTAGACCTGCGATTGCCTGCGGGAAAGTATCTCCAAAATCGGGATTCTTGTTATCGCTGCGGTAGCGCGTCCACCAACTCGTATCCACGGTAAGCTGCATCAGGTTGGTGAGCCGTCCGATTTGCTGGGCGCCGGTTGCCTGACTGCTCGGCAGAGTGCGAAATTGATCCAGATTGACGGGCTCGGCCCCCTTCGAAGCCAGATAGGCATTAAGGAACGCGGCGTGGGTAATCTCATCGTCGGTGTTATCATGGATATACTGGTCCATGTCCCCATCCAACACTTTCACGGCGTTGGTATAGGCTGGGTTCCCGGTTCCCCCTGGAACTTCGCTGTCTTGGATTCCAGCGAGCTCGTTATATTGCTGCCACAAATCGGCTTCGATGAGTTCTGCTGCCGCCAGGAACCGAAGAATATCCGCGTCGCCCCGCGTGAGACCGCCTCTCGAGTCTGGGTCACTTACTTGAGCCGCAAGGGTGTTGGCCAACAGTCCAGCGCCCATGGTTCCTGCTCCCACGGCGATTGACTTGCCCAAAAAGGAACGGCGACTGAGAAAACTTTTTAAAGGTTTAACTCTCTCTTCCACATTTTTGTCCTGAGTCTCGGCCTTATTAATGGCCGCCTCCTTCACATTGGGATTCGATGTCGAAGTCGTGAATAATGACGCTGTTGATCGGTTGGTCGATTTCATGTTGAGACTAGCGACTCCGATTGCGTCGGCTACAACAGCTCATTGGTGAGATTTTGTGGTGCGACCTATGAGCTAACGCTCGCTCCCTCCTTTAGGATAGGAGATGCAACGTTCTCTGCCGCTTTTCTCGACATCTCTCTGAGCGCGGCAGCCGTTTTAGTCACGCCTGGGTCTGCGTTGGCCACGCTGTGTCGCCGTGTTATCCAGATCGATTCGTTAAACGAAAGCCGCGTTTTGCCCGCGGCATCCTACCAGACTAGCGCCTTCGACGGCAGATCGATCCCGGCGGTCTGCGACGCTTGCGTCAATGGCGTTCCGCCCCGCGCGCTGCCGCGGGTTAACGCAGAGCCAGAGTCCCGACGAAGCAGGGACGACGTAATGGCTATTGCTTTTCGACAGACACTTCTGTCGCCTTGATTATCGCAAAAACTGTATCGCCTTGTTTGAGATTCATTCGCTTCACTGACCGGTTGCGATAATCGACGTGACGGTTCCGGCCGCAGTTCGAATCACAACCTCCGACACAACCTTGTCCGAAACTATCTTCTCAATTATGCCGGGTAAGCGGTTTCGAATGCTTGTGCCCATGATAGTCAGCTTTTTATGAAGGCGAGTAGGTCTGCGTTGATCGTGTCTGCCTGAGTAGTGGGCATGCCGTGCGGGAAATCCTTGTACGTCTTCAACGTGCCGTTCTTGAGGAGCTTGGCTGAGAGTGGACCGGCAGCCTGATAGGGCACGATCTGGTCGTCCTCGCTATGCATGACCAGAACCGGTACCGAGATCTTCTTCAGATCCTCCGTGAAGTCGGTCTGCGAGAACGCGACGATGCCGTCGTAATGCGCCTTGGCGCCACCCATCATGCCCTGGCGCCACCAGTTCCAAACGACAGGCTCGATCGTTTTTACGCCGGGACGGTTAAAGCCATAGAACGGGCCAGCCGGCAAGTCGTAATAGAACTTGGCCCGGTTGGCAAAGAGTTGGGCTTGGAGATCGTCGAACACCGATTTGGGCAGGCCTAGCGGATTGGCTGAGGTCTTCACCATCAGCGGCGGCACGGCGCTGATTATCGCCGCCTTCGCCACATTCTTTTCGCCATGACGACCGAGATAACGCACCACCTCGCCGCCGCCGGTCGAGTGGCCGACGTGAATTGCATCCTTCAGATTGAGATGGTCGGTGACGGCCTTCAGATCGTCGGCATAGTGATCCATGTCGTGGCCATCGCCGGTCTGGGTCGAGCGTCCATGTCCGCGCCGATCATGTGCAATGACCCGGAAGCCGTTGCCGAGGAAGAAAAGCATCTGCGCGTCCCAGTCGTCGGCGCTTAGCGGCCAGCCGTGACTGAATACGATTGGCTGTCCGCTGCCCCAATCCTTATAGTAGATTTGTATTCCGTCTTTCGTTGTAATGTAGCTCATATATTTGCTTTCTAATTAATGGTTGGTTATTGCCTGCCGCGTTTCAATCCCACAAGTGCGGCGCCTTGATTGATGGATTCAAAGTTCAATCCCGCTTTTGAGTAGGTCACAAGCCCAGGTCGCTCAATCCAGGATGTTCATCCGGGCGGCGACCAAGCGGCCAATGATACTTGCGCTCGGACTCCTTGATCGGCAGGTCATTAATGCACGCAAACCGGAGTCGCATCAGGCCATTGTCATCAAACTCCCAGTTCTCATTCCCATAGGAGCGGAACCAGTTTCCAGAGTCATCATGCCATTCGTAGGCGAACCGCACAGCAATGCGGTTTGCGTCGTAAGCCCAAAGCTCTTTGATCAGCCGGTAGTCGAGTTCTTTGGCCCACTTGCGCTTCAAAAATTGAACGATCTCGGCTCGTCCAGTTGGGAACTCAGCGCGGTTTCTCCAACGTGAATCGATTGTATAAGCCAAAGACACCTTTTCAGGATCGCGCGAGTTCCAAGCGTCTTCTGCCGCGCGAACTTTTTGAATAGCAGTCTCACGAGTGAATGGGGGCAGGGGAGGGCGTGTTGCGGTTTCTTCTTTCTTCCTTGGTTCTCGAACAGGCGTTTGTTGATCGGCCATAAGTTTCTACTTCGATTTACCCAATCCAAACTATCAACGATCGTCAGCTTTCGATCATTGCGCGTTAGCGGGATTTTCCGGTCTCAAGAATGAGATAATATTCGTTCCCTCGTTTGAGATAGAAATACGCTGTTAATGAGGCTCGAGCGTCGCTGCTGACATTTCGTTCGCATACTCAGCCCCGAACAACGCCGGCTGTCCGCCCGTGTGCAAAAACAACACAGTTTCATCCTTCTTGAAAAATCCTTTGCGGATTAAATCAATCATCCCCGCGGCGGCGCGTCCTGTATAAACTGGATCCAGCAGAATACCTTCATGCCTCGCAAACAAGTGGATGGCTTCCCGCTCCGCCTCGGTCAACACGCCATAACCTGCTGAGCAATAGTTGGCGTTTGCCAACACCTTATCGGGTGTGACCTTGACGCGTTTCCCTAGCTTTTCACTGGCCAACGACGCCAAAGCTGAGACGTGTTCCTTCAACCACTTTTCTGATTCATCAATGCTGATTCCCAG
>Ga0137412_10001417_pt1 | contig 18587 bp, 10 predicted proteins | sample CZODoug2_1_16fun_FD_122160 | JGI IMG/M metagenome (GOLD analysis project Ga0137412, IMG submission 122160) | Vadose zone soil fungal communities from Angelo Coast Range Reserve, California, USA - CZODoug2_1_16fungal (Hybrid Assembly) | ecosystem: Environmental > Terrestrial > Soil > Vadose zone...
AGGGTGGTTTCCCACAGACCGAAGGGGACCTCCTCGATCAGTGAGGCCCGGATCGCGTCGGTGACCCTGACGTTCTTGAGGGCATCGAGGACGTTGGTCAGGTCCTCGATGGCGTCGGCGCTGGCGCCGATGCGGAGGGTCGAGGAGATCACCTTCGCGAGATCCGGATTGACCAGCGCCGTCTTCCAGTCCGGGCGGCGCGGAAACCAGTCACCCGGGGGATCGGTGTCGTCGAACTCCACCCAGTGGGGTCGAATCGGCACGTTGATGTTGCCCATGATGAGCTTGCTGGGGTCCTTCGGATCGAGGGTCACGTTCGTGTCCGTGGTGACGGCGACGTTGCGGGCGACCTGGTCCAACGTCACCGGGTCCACGATGTCAGCGGTATAGGTGCTCGGACAGAACCCGTAGCGATAGGACTTGTGGAACAGCGCCAGCCGGGCCTGGGCCTGCTCGACGGCGCTGCCGTAGCTCGGGTCGTCGGGCTTGACCTCCACGTAAGGCTGAGAGCTGGCGTCCACGTCCGTCGGATAGGAGCCGGTGACCGGAAACGCCCACTCGCCCTTGCTGGTGTCGGCGCGACGGGCCGGGAGGCTGACCATCCAGTCGCCCATCACCTGTGCCGCGCGGCAGTCATAGCCAGGGGTGTTGAGCGGCATGTGCGGGAACGGCGTGTTGTCGTCGAAGTAGTCGTAGGGGGTGTCGACGTTCCGGTAGATCAGACTGCGCCATGGCGCGTAGATCCAGGTCCAGTCCGGTGTCCAGCCGAAGTCGGCCGGATAAATATCGGTGGTCAGGCGTTCTTCGAATCCATGCAGCTGATCGGCGCCGCAAAAATGCATCTTGCCGCTCAATACCGTCTGGTAGCCCGCGCGCCGCAAATAGTGCGCGAAGGTGGGCACTTGCGCCGGAAATTCCGCCGCGTTGTCGTAGGCGCCGATGGCGGACACCTGGCGGCCCGACAAGAACGAAAAGCGCGACGGCGCGCACAGCGGACTGTTGCAATAGAACGAATCGAATACCACCCCGGCGGCGGCCAGTGAGTCGATATGCGGCGTCTTGGCAACCCGATTGCCATACGCGGGAAGCGCGCGGGCCGTCAGCTGATCGGCCATCAAAATCAGAAAGTTCGGACGGTTCGACAAGCGCTTCTCCCCCTGCTACGTCACGCGATTACCCTACTTGAGCATAGTCCTTGAGGTGCCCGGCATTATGTCGGTTCGCGGTGCGCCCGTGCCATTTCGCGACATTATTGCCGCCGAGCGACCGAATGGGCCTCAAGGGCGGTGATATACCGACTTGGAACAACGGTGGCGTGACCGACCCAACTTCCTTATGCTCTCTCCTACCACTCGCCGATCCCGTTTCTGTTCGGCAATTTGAAGACCTCATACAATATTTTCCCTTACCGTCCGTCTTTACGGATGTAATGAGCAAATCAGCCCCCGATAAGCTTGAAGCAGGTGATGGCGACCTGCGCACCGTCGAAGCCTTTAGACGGGAGACACCGCGACTGCGCGCCTGGCTGCGGCGCAATGCTGTTGCCTGGCAGAGTGTCGACGATCTTCTGCAGGATCTGTTTCTAGAACTGGTTCTGGCGAATCGGGCGGCGCGCCGAGTCGAAGACATGGGAGCGTGGCTCATCCGGGTGGCACGCAATCGAATCACTGACGCTCTGCGGCAACGTCAACCGCTTAACCGCGCCATGTCGATTCGATCGTTGCCCGACCCGATCGCGTCCGGCATAGAGCAGTCAATCGCCGAGTCCGAAGCCGCTGGCCCGGAGGCCGTTCATCAATATTCCACATTTGTGCATCATCTAGTCTCTGCACTGCAGGATTTGCCCGCTGAGCAGCGGAGCGTGTTCGTAGCCCATGAGATCGACGGCTTGAGTATCGCGGAGATTGCGCAGCGCGACGGCATCGGAATCAATACCGCGCTGGCTCGCAAGCGCTATGCCGTCCTCCACCTTCGCAAGAAGTTGGCGCCATTCCAAGAACGCTATTTCACTGACTGATTGGAGGAACTATGTTGCGACCCTGGTTGATTCGTGGCTTCGGTATCGCGCTGGTCATCGCGATCGTTCTGGCGGGATTCGGTAACGCGGTTCTCTATCTTTGGAATGACGTGGTACCGGCCGTATTCGGGCTGCGCGCCATTTCCTACTGGCAAGCCGTGGAATTGCTTGGCCTGTGTTGGATATTCTTCGGTAGCTGGCGTGCGTTCCCCAGGTTTCCTGAACGAGCGGACAATACTCAAGATCTTCGGCGGGTTCGCCTGACCGCCGCGGACAAAGTAGCCGCGCGAGATGCCCTCAGCAATCCGGAGGTCAAATGAGACGCATACGTGAATCGTTGCGCGGCTACGGCTCGTTCGTGACCGTCGGATAGCCTGCGGCCGTCGCTGCGCCGGCGAGAGCAGGCGATATGCGCTGCCCCAGGAAGGGGATCGCGATCAACGCGACTCCCGCCGCCAGCATCACGTACCAGGCCGGCGAATAGATCGATCCGCCCGACCGCTGCGTGAGCCAGGTGAGGATCATGGGCGCGAAGCCGCCGAACAGCGTGAAGGCGCCGTTGTAGACCAGAGAGGTTCCCGTCGAGCGCACGCCGGTGGGAAAGATCTCCGACAGCGCGGCCGGGGCGACGCCGACGAAACTCGCCACCAACAGGCACACGATGCATTGAACGATGATCAGGGTCGAGAGGGTCGGGTCGGCCTTGAGCCACAGGAACAGCGGCCACACCAATACCAGCAGCAGCGTCGCGCTGAGAAACAAGCTTCGGCGCCTGCCGATCCGATCCGATACGGAGCCGAACCAGACGCAGCCGATGACGAAGGGAATGTTGCCGATCAAGGAAGCGCCAAAGGCCTGCTGGGCGCTGAAATTGAACGTGTCGGGATGCTGCACGTAGGTGGGCAGAAAAATCATCAACACATACACCGCGACGGCCCACAGCACGGCCACACAGAAGCCGACGAACAGACTGCGTCCGTGATGCCGAAAGATCTCGAGCAATGGCGTCCCGCGCACGTGATCCTGGACTCGCCGCGCGGTTTCCACTTGGAATGCGTCGGTTTCATCCAAGGTGCGCCGCAGGTACAAACCCACCGGAGCGATCGCCAATCCGAAGATGAAGGGCAGCCGCCAACCCCAGGACTGCACCTCGTGCTTGCTCAGGACGGCGGTGACCGAGAACGCCGCCAGCGCGCCCAATATATTGGCCATCCCCATGCTGGCCTCGAGCCACGAGGCGACGCGGCCGCGTTGTTTGGGATCGGCGCTCTCCAACAAATAGGCGGTGGCGCCGCCGACTTCGCCGCCGGCCGAGAATCCCTGCAGCACGCGTCCGAGCAGAAGAAGCAGGGGTGCGCCGATGCCGATCGATGAATAGGTCGGGGAAAGCGCGATGATGCCGGTGCCGGCGGCCATCAGCAGAATGGTCAAAGTCAGTGCGGCCTTGCGTCCGGCCCGATCGCCGTAGTTGCCGATGAGCACGGCGCCCAAAGGTCGGACGATGAATCCGAGACCGAAGACCAGAAAGGTCTTGAGCAGTTGCGTGTTCGGGTTATCGCCGGGAAAGAAGTTTCCGGCGATGTAGCCCGCAAACAAGGCGTAGACCGTGAAGTCATACCACTCGAGCATGTTGCCGATCGAGGTCGCGACGATCGCGCGGGATTTGCCGGGCAAAGCGCTGCTCTACAAGGTGGGATGAACGGGACTGAACACGGGGGTCAGCAAGTAGCGCCTGGCGAGCACAGCGTATCCCGTGTACACGAAGTTTGCGTTGCTCGCCAAGAGTGCGTCCCTATTTTCCCGATAGAAGCGTGGGATTTCGTACCACGGCATCGTGGGCTTCAAGTGATGCGCCACGTGCAGATTGTTATACAGGTAGAGCAAGCCGAATAACACATTCGATTCCACGGACGCGGTTCGCTCCTGAGAGTCCTCGGCCGCCCGATGTTCCGTGAAGGCGCGCAGCAACCCTAAGCTCAAACCCGGATAGGCGACGAGCAGGCAGTACTGCCACCAGGGAAACCCGCAGACCGCGGAAATGAACCAGAAGAGAACTCCCAAGGCGATCACATGAACCGCCCAGTGGGGCAGGTGACCATAGTCACCCTGCCGCACGCGGCCCGTTTCCTTGGTGAAGAGAGTCCATAGCCGCAGGATGGGTCCAATCAAGAGCCGCCCGGCCATGGTTTGGTTGAACATCAGCATCTGCCGCTTGAACGGCGCCATGCGCGCCCAATCTGCCTGCCGCACGTAGTAAGACTCGGTATCGACCCCCGGGATAGTCAGATTGACGTCGCGATGGTGCGTGGTGTGGCTTTTTCGATAGAGCGGGTACGGAAACCACAGGCCTAAGGGCGGAAACACCACCGCGAAGCGCAGCCATGCCGGCACGCCGCGGAACGAATGAATGGCTTCATGCTGCAGCGAAAAGTGCCATGCGAGGAGGTAGGTTCCCGCAGGCATGATGACCCACCAGGGCAGCAGCGCGTTGAACCAGACCAAGAGAACCCAGGCGCCATACAGCGCCAACGCGACCAACCAGGTTGGCCCATCGACTTGGAGAAACGTCTGCTTCAGGTAATGCATGGTTCGACCTTAAGCCCCGAGTTTACCGGCTAAGCACGAATTCGCGAAGGTCAGCTCTGGAAAACGAACGCCGGATGCAGGGTTGCCGCGAGGGAATGGGCCCGCCAGTAGCGGATTGCGATCTCAGAATTCGACCGCAACGCATCATAAGATGCCGGATCCGGGCGCTCGAATCTTTCCAGCAGCAGGCCCTCCATCAAGGGAACGATGGCGGCGATTCGATGCGCTTCAAGGAAAGAGGCTTGCAGAGCGTCCAATCCAGGCGCCGATGCGACCAGAGGCGGGATGGGCGTGTGCGCGGTTCGTCCGACGACGCGCAATTGCGACGTCAAGTCCCGCCGGTACTTTTGTAATAAGCAAAAAGCATAGGAATCGATGGGGGCCACGTCCGCCGCACCGTCGATGACCGCGGACATTGCGCCGAGAGGCGTCACTCGCGGCGTAGTCACCTCCCTGTACAGCGGAAATCGATCCGCGGCCGTCATCAGATGGTACAGCGCCGCCAAACAACCCGATTGAGAGTCCGGCACGGTCAGCGCAATCCGGCCGCCGAAGGTGTCCTCGATGATTTGAAAGTCGCTGTCCTTTCGTACCACCATCTCGCTCCAATATTGCGGCAAGCCGCGAAATTCGGGCGGCGAGGGGACGGGGGCCGCGATGAGCTCGGGGCGCGGATCGGAGAGGGAAAACGGCAGACCGCACATGAACACGGCCGCCTTGTCGGGACGATCCCACAGTTCTTTGATCGGCGCGGGTTCGGCATGCTCGAGCAGCCTGATATCGAGACCGGCGTGCTCGATCACGGCCGCGAGAAGTCTGCGCCACAGTCCGGCCGTCTCAGGGTTCACCGAATACATGCGGGCGTTGGCGATCATTGGGTCTCGGGCCGGCGAGCCGCCGCGTCGGGTTCCCGCGCATTCTCCTTGTAGAAATTGGCCGCCGCATTGCTGCGTATGAAGGTGGCCGCGATCTCATGGATGGGTTGAGTGGCAGAGGCAGCCCCGACGCCGTTGAACGGCAGGGTGGCGCGAAAGGCGTTCCATACGGCGGTCGGCGACGTCCCGAAGGCGCGCGACGGCTTCTGCGTCTTGCGCATGTCCAACCAATAGGTGCCGGTCAAGAGGTCTTCTGCCAAGAGCTCAATCGTGTCGTCGACCGCGGTCCGTGCCCGCGTGACCTTGAGCCGCGTCTGCCCTTGCATATCTTCGACGTTCTGAATCAGCGCGTTGCCTTCGGGAGGCACGGGATTGATCAAGCCCTGGATTTCCTGCATCAACGCGACGGCATCGATCTCGCTGCCTTGGGTGAGATGAAAGCGGCCGGGCTCGCCCGGCACCTCGTCCGAGGGCCCGATGATGGTAAAAAATGCGCTGGTGAAGCGCAGCATGCGCTGCGCCACCGCCGTATCCATGTTCGCGAGCGCGATGGTGAATGCCTCGATTTCATTGGCCATGGGGTAAGGATCCCAATTGGCGTTCGAGAAAATATAACCATGCTGGCCGTGATTGCGCGCGCTTCCTTTCACATAGAATTGCGCCAGTTGGGGGGTGCTGAGCTCCCAGGAATCCGACGGCGAGGCCCCCACGCGGATCGCGGGATTGTGGTCGGACGAGTTCATTTGAATTTGCACGACATCGCGCAGCTGCGCCCATGCGTGCCAGGCCGATCCCTGGCGAATCGACGAGGCACGCAGGCTTTCAGGATCTTGAATGATCCGCTTGTCGTCCAGGTCGAACAGATAGCTGCCTTTCAGCATGTCGAGCACGCGCGCGGCATCCCAGTTCAGCCACTTGAACGGCCGATTGGCCTGCACGGGCTGGGACAGCGGAGACACGCTGCTGTTCATGCCGTTGAGATCGATGGCGTAGATCAGATCCGCCCATGAAAGCACTTCGCGCGCATCGTACAGCAGCAGCGCCGCCTGGCCGGTGGCGTAGGAATTGCTGCTCTCCAGTTCGCTGTCGTCGGCGCCGAACGGCGCCAGAGGCTCGAGGCCGGCCTGCTTCAGCGCCTGGGCTGCCGGCATCCGCACGCCGCGGTAGTAGGCGTTGCCGGCGCCGACCATGGCCGCGCCGATATTCGTGAAGGGACCCAGGTCGCCTTCGCCGACGGTTCCGCGCGACTGCACCACCGGCGTGATGCGCTCGTTCAGCAAGTCGAGCAGCCGCTGCGTGAGCTGGGGGCTCGCGGCCTCGAAGGACATGGTGTTGGCGCGCACCACCATCATCGCACGCACGATTTCTTCCTCGCTGATCTCGGGACCCAGGCCGGCCAGAGCGCCGCGGCGGAATATCGCGAGCTGCCGCGCTTCCAAGAATTTTTTATTATCCGGCAGCCACGGATCGCCGGTGAAGATGAATCTTTCGCGGCCGGATCCCGAACCCCGATTGAACCAGTACACCGACACACCCTCGGCCGCCGCTTCCAGGAGCAGCGCATGGGCATCGGCTGAGCGCTGCCGCGCTTCGGGCGTCAACGCCACCTTCGCGCCGTAGCGGGCCACTTGCACGACTTGATCAATCGACAGATCCCGACCCGTCAAGACGACGGTTTTGTCGGCCGTGGTCGGTGTAATCGGCTGGTAGGGAGCGGCCGGCGCCGCAGCCGCATTCAACGCGGCAAGGCAGAGCGCGGCAAGCAAGCCAAGACTGCCGATCAACGGGACACGTGAAAGCAATAGCATCATGGGTACCTGGGTTCCAACTAGCATGACAATGCTCGAGGGCGTCGAGTGTAAACGGCTGACGATGCGCACGCGCTAAAAAGAGGCGCCTTTTTTTGGTCCTTGCGCCAATTCCGCGCGTCCTTGCTAACGCTTGGCGGCACTCCGTGGGGGCCTGCAGGACGTGATCCGGCCCAGATTCCCGATTTGCGCCTGGGTTAACTTGATTGCGCCGTGGTAATCGTGGTAAATCGTCAAGGGAGAGATAAGTATGACGAACAGGATGGACATTCGACGTGACGCATTGACGCTGATCGTAGAGCCAGCATTCTTCGTTTAGAGAGTGATTCGGCAGGGAAAATACTATAGGGATGCGCCGACATAACGATCGGTAGGTTGCAGAAGGGCGGGCGTGCGAGTCTGTTCGACTGCTACAGAGAAGATTGGGAGAGACCAGTGCGACCGAACCAAAGGCTGTCCTACGCGATTTGTTCCATCCTCGGCATACAAAGCGCGGGGGCCGCCGCCCTCGCGGCGGACGCGACGGCGGAAAACTCCGACGCGCTCGGTGAAATTACCGTCACCGCACAGCGCCGCGAAGAGAACATTCAGAACGTGCCGATCAGCATCCAGGCGCTGACCGGCGAGACCCTAGGCGAGCTGAATGTCCTCAACTTGGACGAGTTCATCAAGTATTTGCCCAACGTGACCCAGGCCACCAACGGCCCGGCGCAGGGCGATATCTTCATGCGCGGCCTCAGCGTCGGAGGCGGCGGCGGTCAGGGCGGCGGCACCACCGGCGCGTTCCCTGCGGTCGCCATTTACCTCGACGAGCAGTCGGGCCAGCTGCCCGGCCGTAACCTCGACGTCTATGCCGCCGACCTCGAGCGCATAGAAGTCCTCGAGGGACCGCAGGGCACGCTGTTCGGCGGCGGCGCGCTGAGCGGGGTGCTCCGCTACATCACCAACAAGCCGAAGCTCGATGTCACCGAGGGGAGCTTCGAAGCAGGCTACGGAACCACTGCTCACGGCGATCCCAATAGCAATCTCACTGCTGTGCTCAACCTCCCGCTCATTGCCGACACGCTGGCGGTACGCGGCGTGATCTACAATGATCGCCAGGGCGGCTACATCAACAACGTCGCGAGCACGTTCTCGCGGTCGCCCACCGACTTGGGGTTCGCCCGGTACAACAGCGGCGTCATCCCGACAAACAGTCTGTCGATCAACAACAACAGCTTCGTCGGCAACGCCATCAATCCGTTGACCTACACGGGTTTTCGTCTGCAGGCGCTGTACAAGATCAACGACGACTGGAATGCCCTGCTGTCGCAGTCGTACCAGAACATGGACTCCCAGGGCGTTTTCTACGAAATGCCCCGCGGCACGGAGGGCGCCCAGCTCACTCCCAACGCCGTCCCGTTCGGCGGTCAGGTACTGCCGCCCTTGTCCGTGACGCTGTTCAATCCATCGTATGACAAGGACAAGTTCGAAAACACCGCCTTGGTGATCAATGGAAAAATCGGCGACCTGAAACTGGTCTACAGCGGCTCCTACCTGGTGCGAAACGTGAGCCAGGTGCAGGACTACACGAACTACGCGCGTGGCGTGAACGCCTCCTATTATCAGTGCACGGGTCTCTCAACGAATCCGGCAACCGGCCAGTGCTACTCGCCGAGTACCACCTGGAGAGAAAGCGAGAGGAACACCCACCAAAGCCATGAGCTCCGCCTGAGCACGCCGGACGACAAGCGTATACGCGGCACCGTCGGTCTGTACTGGGAAGACTACAAGATCGTCGATCAGACCCAATGGTCGTACGTGACGGTTCCGATCTGCTCGCCGACCGGGCTCAACAACAACTGTTACCTACCCATCCAACCGTGGCCGGGCTCGCCTGCATTCACTCCGAGCCCTGCCATCGGGTTCTTCGACGACGTTGAGCGCGGCTACAAACAGCTGGCGGAGTTCGCGTCGCTGGACATCGATCTGATTCCGCACACGCTGACGCTCACGGGCGGCATTCGCCACTTCAAGTACGATGACAAGGAGCAGGGCGGCGACGTGGGCAGCTTCTATTGCAAGGTGGGCGGCGCCTATGGTCCACCGGGTCCGACGACCTACTTCGGACCCTGCACAGGTCCCTATGGAACCAACGTCGGCACCCGCATCCCAAACCGTTCGACCCCGTCCGGCAATCGGGCCCGCGGCAACCTCAGCTGGCACATCACGGATCACGATCTTCTGTACTACACCTGGTCGCAGGGTTTCCGGGCGGGCCAGTTCAACCGCGGCACGTCATGCCACTTGCCGGGCCCCGATAAACAAGATCAATACTGTGTCCCGGCCTTCACGGTGCCGGACAACGTGACCAACAACGAGGTCGGCTGGAAGACCGAGTGGTTCGATCGACGCGTCCAGTTCAACGGCGCGATCTATCAGGAAGTCTGGAGCAACGCGCAGACCGGGTTCTTCGACCCGCAGGGCGGACTCGGCAACTTGGCCTTCGCCACCAATGGGCCGAGTTATCGTGTCCGGGGCGTCGAACCGTCCATCATCGCACGCGTGACGCACGGTCTGACGGTGCAGGCGGCTGCGGCTTGGAACAGCGCCTCTCAGACGAACTCGCCTTTCCTGGTCGACAATAACCCACAAAGCGTCAATTTCGGCAAGAACATCACGTCGATTCCGAATCCATACGGCCCGCTGGGCAGCCCGACCTCCTTTTCGCCGCCGTTCAACGCCAATTTGCGTGCGCGCTACGAATGGAGCTTCGATGACTATAACGCGTTCGTGCAGGCCGGCGGCCAGCATCAGGCACACATGATCACGGCGACCGGTTACGTCCCCGCATATGATATGCCGGCGTTTACGAGCTACGACGCCTCAGCCGGCGTAGCGAAGGGATCCTGGGCGGTGCAGATATTCGGGCAGAACCTCACGAACGTGAACTCGAGCCAGTCGACGAGCGGCGCCCAGTTCATTCTGACGGAGGTGCCGCAGCGGCCGCGCGTGCTGGGGATCAAGATGAGCTACAAGTTCGGGGAGAAGTAATAGGCCCCCCAAGGCTAACAGGACGCAACGCTAGTAGGACCCAAGGCCTCCTTCAAAGGACCCAGCCAGGGCTCATAGTGACGCCACTGGTCAACCCCTTGGCGATATAGGGGGCGGCGCACCTGCTCGGAACTGGCGCTGTGCACGGTGCGCTGCGTCTTGTAGAACTCGAGGCAACCCTGTTCGAAGTCGAGTTCACAGAATTCGAGGATGCGGCGCACGTTCGATTCGAGATCGTCCACCACGTCCTCGTGCTGGATTCGCAATATCCGGCCGGGAAGCGCGCGATCCCAGTGCGCCATGAGTTCCACATACATCCGGTAATAACGGGCGATGTCATCGAAGCTGTAAGTGAATTGCTGCCCGGACGCGAACAGCTGCTTGTAGTTGCTGAAGCAGCAGGCGAGCGGGTCTCTACGGGCGTCGATGATCTTGGCGTTGGGCAGGATCAAATGAATGAGCCCGAGATGCCGAAAGTTGTTAGGCATTTTGTCGATGAAGAAGGGCCTGCCTTCGCGATACACTTTCGTGTCGCTGAGATACTTTTCTCCGAGGCGCATGAAATCTTCCGCGGCGAGTTCGGCAAGTAGCCCCGGGTAGCGTGGGGTCGAACCGGTACGTTCGCGTGCTTGAAGGTCCTGCACCAGCCGCGGAATGACTGCGAGTTCCATCGTCCCCTCCACTTGGGAGTGCGAGGAGAGGATCTGCTCGATGAGAGTGGAGCCCGATCTAGGCAACCCCAGGATGAAGATGGGCGACCGGTCCTGGCACCCGACACCCTGGCGCGCGGCGAAGAACTCCCGCGTGCATACGGACGCCTGCAAACGCGCGTTTCGCTCCAGCGGCTCGGGCCGGTAGCGGCAGTCAGTCTTCTTCAACGCGTTGCCGCGCTCGTAAAACGCAAAAGATTCTGCGTACTCGCCTCGGTCCTCGAGCGCCTTGCCGAGCGCAAAACATAGATGATAGCGGTCGACCCGTTGGATGTTTACCGACGTCTCCGCGGTCCGCATCTGAGTGATTTCGGCGTCCGTGAAACGGTAGGTCTTTAGGTTCGCGAGACTCCAATACGCTTCGCCGTAGTGAGGTCTGCATGCCGCCGCGGCGCGATACGATTCGATGGCTTCTCGTGTCTGGCCGAGCGTCTTCAGCGCATACGCGAGCGACAAATGCAGCTCGGGCTCGTTCGGCGTCTCGGCCAGGATCTCACGATAGAGCGGCAGGGCTTGGCTGTAGTCGCCGAATCCCGTGCATACCGTCGCATGCATGGTCCGGTAGACTCGGTTGTTCGGATCGGTTTTGAGGAGTTTCTCCATCTCCTCGCACGCGCGCACGTGCTTATGGCGCGCCAGCAGTGCGACCGCGTACTCGTAGCGGGCGGCGTCATAATCCGGCGCGAGCGCCAGCACGTTCTCGAGGAGCAACTCTGCGTCATCCACGATGTCGAGCTTCATGTCGATCTGCGCGAGCAGCCGCATACCTTCGACGTGATTGCCGTGGGTGAGCAAATACTGGCGAACGATGTCCTCAGCCGCCTGAATTTCGCCGTCCGCGAACAGGCCGAAGGCGGTCAGGATCTCCGGCGGAAGAGTCGCGAGCTTCGCCGCCTGACCGGCGGCGTTTTCGGCGTCGGTCCGTTGGCCCGTCATGCGGAACAGCACTTGGAGCGCATTCCAGCTCGCCGGAAGCGACGGGTTCAGATTCACCGCGCGGAGGAAGGCTTGGATGGCAGAATCCGGGGAACGCATCGCCACATGACAATGACCGCGTTCCTGGAACAACCGGCTAAAGTCCGGGCAGTGCCTTTCCATTTCAGCAAGCACCGCCAGCGCTTCGGGAATGCGCTGCAGGTATCGTAAGCTGACCGCCGTCATGTAGAGCACATCGCGATTCTCGGGAACCTCCGCGCGCAGCGCCTGGGCGGCCGCGAGCGCCGGCCCGAACTGTCCGCGTTCGAGCAGCGCGCGGATGCGGGGGACTTCGGTCTCGATCAGCGATGGAGGAGCGCTGAGGCTGTCTGCTTCGCCGAGGCTGGCTGCTTCCATGCTCAGAGCTTACCCGGCTGGCCGACGACCTGCACCAGTGCGCCGTCCGTGATCGAGTCGGGCGGATTGATCACGATGTCGTCCGCCGCGTCTATCCCTTCGAGGACCTCGATGGAGGAGCCGAAGTCGCGGCCCTGCGAGATGCGCTTGAGGCGTACGCGATGATCGCCGCCGACCGCCGCGAGCAGGAGGCCCTCGGCGCGGAACAGCACCGCATTCGCCGGTACCCGCAAGATGTGCGCCGCGGCGGCCAGGTTGAAATGCACTTCCGCGTAGGCTCCCGGAAACAGTTCGCGTCGTGGGTTCTCGGCCTGCAGCTCCACCTGCAGGGTTCGCGAGGCGGGGTCGAGCGCTTGGGCGGTGAACGCTACCGTGGCAATGTAGTGCTTGTCCGGATGCTCGGTGAACACCAGTTCCGCGTCCATTCCCGGTCGAATGCTCGACGCGTACGCCTGCGGCACGGACACGTAGATTCGCAGGCGGTGGGTGTCGGCGACACGGAACAACGCGGCCCCCGGGCCCTGTCCGGCATTGATGAGCGCTCCGATGTCGGTATTGCGCTGCGTGACCACGCCGTCGAACGGAGCCAACACTCGTTTGAACGACTCCATTTCGCGCAGACGCGCGACGTTCGCGGCCGCCGACTGGACGGCCGCCTTCTTGGCCGCAGCGTCCCCCGCCCGCTGCTCCGCATCCTGCTTCGATACCGACTCGGTCGCCAGCAGTCCCTGCCAGCGCACGTCGGTGGACTTTGCGTACACGTAGTTCGCCTCGGCGGTCGCGAGGTCCGCCTGCGCCTGGCTCAATTGCTGATCCACCTCAGGCGATTCGATCTCGGCGAGCAGCTGACCCTTCTTGACCGGCGTGCCGATGTCCGTGTACCAGATCCGAAGATAGCCGTTGGTGCGGGCGTAGATGGGCGCCTCGTAATTGGCCTGCACACTGCCGGGCAAGACCAACGCTTCCGACCCCGGCGCGGCGGTCGGTTTCACCGTAACGACCGAGGCGACGGCCGTGATCGCGATCTGCCGGCTGAGCGCATCACGGGCGCCGACGCGGCTGACGATGCCCCAGACGGCCAGCACTATCGCAATGACTAGTGCGATCCATGCGTACTGCCGCAAGCGCGCGTCCGAAATCGGTGGGGGCGGCGGAAGGGGCGGGTCGGTCATCTGGGCACTCCGGGTCGGGTCAACGCGCGCCGCTACGCAGCCGGCCCGGTCTTGCGGCCATGAATCATCACAAAGACGGTCGGTACGAAGAACAGCGTGGCCACGGTGGCAAAGACCAGACCGCCGATCACGGCGCGGCCCAGGGGCGCATTCTGTTCGGCGCCCTCGCCGAGCCCAAGGGCCATCGGCACCATGCCGACGATCATGGCGAGCGCCGTCATGAGAACCGGGCGGAACCGCGTGAAGCCGGCCGTCAGGGCCGCCTGCAGGGCGTCGTCTCCGGCGCTCATCCGCTGGCGCGCAAAACTGATCACGAGCACGCTGTTGGCGGTTGCCACCCCCATGCACATGATCGCGCCCATCAGCGCCGGCACGCTCACGGGCGTGCGGCTGAGGAACAGCATCCAGACGATGCCGGCGAGCGCCGCCGGCAGCGCAGTGATGATGATGAACGGGTCGCGCCAGGACTGGAAGTTGACGACGATCAGCAGATAGATCAGCACGACCGCGCCGGCGAGGCCCGCCAACAGTCCGCGGAACGAGTCGGTCATGGTCTTGATCTGGCCGCGCACGATCACCTGCGAGCCGCGCGGAACGTCGTGCCGCGTCTCCACGATCAGCCGGTTGACCTGCGTGGAGATGAATCCGAGATCGGTATCCTGCACCGACCCGTAGATGTCGATGACGGGCGTTGCGTCGTAGTGGCTGACGACGCCGGGTGCCACGTTGCGGCGGAAGATGGCCAGGTTCGCGAGCATCTGCGGCGCGCCGCCGGCGGCGGCACTGAGCGGCGTCGCCGCCAAGTCATACAGGGAGGTCAGCTTGTACTGGGGCGTTTGTGCGGTGACGTTGTACTGGGAGCCGGTCTTGGGGTCGATCCAGAAGGAGGGTGTGGTCTGGAAACTGCCGGACAGGGAAACCAAAAGGTTCGAGGCCACGTCGCGCTCCGTCACGCCGAGGAGCGCCGCCTTGGTGCGATCGACGGTGACCTCGAGGTTGGGGTGGTCGAAGACCTGGTGCACGCGCAAGTCTACGGCACCAGGCACACCGCGCATCCGCTCGAGCAGCAGATTCGCGTACCGCCGGTTGCCCTCGACGTTGAAGCCCGAAACCTGGATGTCGAGCGGGGCCGGCAAACCGAAATTGAGGATCTGGCTCACGATGTCGGCCGGCGGGAAGGTGAACAGCGTCGACGGGTAGACCTGCGGCAGCTTCGCGCGCAGCGTGCGCACATAGTCATCGGTCGGATGATGGTCGCTGTTCAAGCTCACGTAGATGTCGGCGTCGCTCGGGCCGATGGGCGCCGAGGTGGAATACGTCAGATTGATGCCGCTGTACGGCACGCCGATGTTGTCGACGATGGTGTCCAACTCCCTGGCCGGGATGATGCTGCGGACAGTTTCCTCGACCCGGTCGCACAGGGCCGCCGTCTGATCTATGCGCAGCCCCGTGCGCGCCCGCAGGTGCAGCCGGATCTGCCCGCCGTCCACGTTCGGAAAGTAGTCCTGTCCCAAGCCCGGGAGATACCGGCCCATGGGAAACGCCAGGATCGCCGTCGCCGCCATGGCGAGCAAGAATGGCAGGGCGAAGCGGCCGCCTCGTGTAAGAGCCCGCTCGAGCAGCGCGCGATAATTGTCGCGCCACCGTAGAAAGCCGTGTTCGAAGCGCGCCTGGAGCCGCCCGAGGAGTCCGCGTGCTCGATGGGACGCGTCCGGGTCGCGCCTCTGCAGCCAGTACTTGGCGAGCGTCGGCACCAGCGTGCGCGACAGCAGATACGAGGCCAGCATGGCAAAGACCACCGCCTCCGCGAGCGGCACAAACAGGAATCGCGCGATGCCCGCGAGCATGAACATCGGCACGAACACGATGCAGATCGCGAGCGTCGACACGAAGGCCGGCAGCGCAATCTCGCGCGCGCCGTTGAGTATCGCGTTCTCGACATCCTCGCCCCGCTCCAGATGCGAGTTCATGTTCTCGATCGTCACGGTGGCGTCGTCGACCAGGATGCCGACCGCGAGAGCGAGTCCGCCGAGCGTCATGATGTTGATGGTCTCGCCGAGCGCGGACAGGCAGATGATCGAGGCGAGGATCGACAGCGGTATGGAAATGGCGATGATCACCGTGCTGCGCCAGCTGCCGAGGAACAGCAGCACCATGAGCGCGGTCAGGGATGCCGCAATTACGCCCTCGCGCACGACTCCCGCAATGGCGCCGCGGACGAATATCGATTGATCGCCGATCGCGTCGATTTTGAAGGAGGGGGGAAGCGCGTCGCGGATGTGCGGCAGACGCTCCTTGATGCCGCGGATGATGTCGAGGGTCGAGGCGCTCCCGGTCTTGAGGATGCTCTGCAGGACGGCCCGGCGGCCGTCGCGGCGCGCAATGTTGGTCTGCGGGGGATAGCCGTCGCGCACGTGCGCGACGTCGCGCACATAGATGACGCTGCCGTTGCGGGTCGTGACCGGGATGTTGTTCAAGTCGTCGATCTGCTTGGGACTCGCGTTGAGTTCCACGAAGTACTCGAGGTCGCCGATCTTCTGTACGCCGGCGGGCAGGATCAGATTCTGCGCTGCGACCGCATCGGTCACGTCGTTGCCCGACAGACCCTGGGCGCGCAGGGCGTCGGGGTCGAGGTCGATCTGAACCTGCCGCTGCAGGCCGCCGTACGGCCAGGGCATCGTCGCCCCCGGGACCGTGGCGAGCGCCGTACGCAGGACGTTGTTGCCCAGGTCAAAGATCTTCGCCTCGGACAGATCTTCGCTCGACATGGCGAGCTGCAGGACCGGAACCGTCGAGGCGTTGTAGGCCAGGACATATGGCGGCGTCGTGCCGGGAGGCGCGAAGGCCAAACCGGTCTGGGCCATGGCGGTGATCTGCGCGTAGGACAGCTCTTCGCTGGTGTTCGGCTGGAAGAAGTACTTCACCACCCCGATCCCGCTCAGCGATTGCGACTCGGTGTGCTCGACGTCATTGACCGACACCTGTGTTGCGCGCTCGGAGCCCAGGACCAGGCGCGTGGCCATCTCATCCGGCGAGAGGCCCGAGTAGCGCCAGACGGTGGCAACCACCGGAATTTTGATGTTGGGGAATATGTCGGTCGGCGTGCGCAGGATCGTGAATATGCCGAGCAGCGCAATCAGGAGCGCAAGCACGATGAACGTATAGGGGCGCCGCAGCGCCAGACTAACGATCCACATGTACCCTCACCTGGCGGTGGTGCCGCTGAGAGATACCCCGATAGAGTCCGCTACCATACAGGCCTAGGACGGCGAAGAAAATGGGATTTTTGCTCACAGGATCCCCTCGACGCGCGGAATTATAGTTGCATGTCAGTTAAAAATATTGCATACGGGTAGCATGTGCAACATGGGCGTCTAGGGGGCAGCGATCATGACTCATGCGATAAAAGGCTGGCGTACGGCAAAAATGGCCGGTTTGGCCCTGCTGGGCTGCTTGGCGGCGAGTATGTCCGCGCTTGCGGCGCCGGGTAATCAACCGACGGGCTATCAACCGATAACCCCAACCATGTCCGATGACACGATCACACTGACGGGCCGTGATTTGACGATCGAACAGGTTGTCGACGTCGCGCGCCGCGGAGCCAAGGTTCAGTTGAGCTCGGAAGCCAAGCAACGCCAGGCGGATAACTACGGATTGCTGCTCGAGGCGGCCTCGGAAGGGATCGCGGTCTATTGGTTCAATCGCGGGGCTGGCGATCAGCGCGAGACGGTGATGTTTTCCGGCGATCCGATGACGCCCAAGAACAAGGCGTACCTGGAGAAAAGTCAACTGCAGGAATTCCAGCTGGGCACGATGTTCGGCTACGGACCGGAGGTTGGGGAGGAAGAGATCGTGCGCGCGATGATGGTCATCCGCGCCAATGCCATGACCTCCAACGCGCCCAGCCCGCAGCTGTCGCAGATGCTGGTCGACCTTTTGAACCGCCGGATCACCCCGGTGGTTCAATCGCGGGGCACACTCGGCGAAGGCGATCTGGCGCAGCTGAGCAATGTCGGTGCGGCCATGGTGGGAGCGGGCGATGCTTACTACCAGGGCACACGCATGACGGCCGCCGATGCGCTTGCAAAGGCGGGGCTGAAGCCGATCCAGCCCTTTGCCGCCGACACCAACGCCCTGACCAGCAGCGATGCCTACGGTACCGGCATTGCCGCTTTGGTCGTCGATGATGGGCGCCAAGCCCTTGAATGGGCTGACCTCATTTATGCCATGGATCTGAACGGAATGAATTCCAGCATTACGCCCCTCAGCACGGTGGTGCAGAGGGAGCGGCCGTTCAAGTGGCTGAACTGGGACGCCGCTCGCGTGCGCGACATGATCAAGGGCAGTTATTTGTTCAGCGACGATCCGCATCGGATCATCCAGGACCCGGAGAGCCTGCGGGCTTCTTCCATCCGCCAAGCATCGGCGTGGGAAGACTGGGGCGCTCTGCGCGATGCCGTGGTTCTGCAAATGAACTCATCGGATCACAACCCTGCAGTGCGCACCGACTTGTCGCCGCAGGATTCATGGGAGCTGTCCACACCTCAGTTGATGAAGTACTACGTCAAGGGCGGCAAGCACAGCAACGGCAAGCATGGCTATATCGTGTCAAACGCGAACTGGGACCCCTTTCCGATGGCGAACAAGCTCGAAGACTTCGTCATCGCCTTGGCGAACATGGACGTTGCCGTGTCGTTGCGAATCGATCGGTTCAGCAATCCGTTCTTCACGGCGGCCGATCCGGCGACGGCGCTGCATATTCCGCCGGGCAACGGTTTCGCGGTCTATCTGGCCGGGGGCGGCGGCTACACGCCGGTGGATTTGCAGCAGGAGATCCAGAGCCTGACGAATCCCGTTGCGCCGTCCGGGGCGGCAATCGTCGGGACGGTCGAAGACCTGCAGGCGCAAACCCGCATCAAAGCCTATCGCGCTCGCCAAGCGGTGAATACGACCTTCGATCTCCTGGCGCATGACCTGTTGAACGCGAGCTTCTGGATGGATGTGCGCAAGGCACAAGATGCGTCCCGGAATTTCGGCGACGGCCCGACTGCGGC
>Ga0137412_10001418_pt1 | contig 18586 bp, 13 predicted proteins | sample CZODoug2_1_16fun_FD_122160 | JGI IMG/M metagenome (GOLD analysis project Ga0137412, IMG submission 122160) | Vadose zone soil fungal communities from Angelo Coast Range Reserve, California, USA - CZODoug2_1_16fungal (Hybrid Assembly) | ecosystem: Environmental > Terrestrial > Soil > Vadose zone...
CCTCGCCATCGGTGACTGCGAACTCCGGCTTGTCGGGCATCGGCAGCGACGCAAGCACGCTCAGTGTGCCAGCGTCGAACACGGTGGCGTCCTTGCTGCGCCCGTTGAACGTGAAAAGATGCCTGTGCCTGGGCTCGTACACGATGGCATCCGGGTTGTGCCCTGGCACGAGAACCGTGCGCACGACGGCCAGGCTGTCCAGATCGAACATCGTGACCGAGTCGGACCGTCCGTTGCTGGTGTAGCCGCGCTTCAGGTCTTCGGCGATCGCAACGCCATGCGCGCCCTCGGTACCCGGGACGGTCGCGGCGATCCGGCCGCTCCTGATGTCTACGATCTCGACCCGATCCGAGCGCGCCACGTACAGGCGTTGCCGCGGCGCATCGAGCGTCAGGTAGTCCCAGCCGCCAACGCCGCCGAGCAGCCAGCGGTCCTTGACCGCGTAGCCGGCGTCCGCGCTCTCGGCGGCAAGCCAGCGATCGATTTCGGGCAAGCGCACCCGCTTGATCGAGGCAAGGTAGCGAATGTTGGCGACCGCCTTGCGCACCGCGGGACCATTAGGGGCCGAGTTACGCCTTTGAGCGAAATCGAGCAGCCGGGTCGTCGTCTCCAGGTCGTCGGAGGCGTCGGCAATCTGAGCCGGAAAATGCCCGACCATGTCCGGCTCGAGCAAAACCGCAACCCGGCTCCAGTGCGCGTCCACAAATGCAAACGCCATCGAAGCGTGGCGAGCAGCCACCGCATCGACGATGCTCAGTGCAAGCGTCTTGGGTGGTTCGCCGGAAAGGGCCAGCTCGAGCGCGCGCTCCGCCAAGGCCGGATCGCGCGCGCTGCCCAGCAGTCCCAGGTATTGCTTCTGTTCCAGCGCGGCCTTTGACGCTCGCGCCAGCGAGCGCAGCCGCTCCCAGGTGGCGGAATCCGCGCGCAGCGCGACGATGCCGAGGACCGCCGCACGCTCTTCGCCCTGCAGGCTGCCCGGGTCAGTCACAAGACGATCAAAGCGTCGGCGCGCCTCGGCAATGACGGCCGGGTCGTCGGCTTCGCTCAGCGCCCCCAGCAACGTCTGGCGCAAGGTCGCAGTGTTGTCGCTTTCGCCCGGCTGGCGATCCCAGCCCAGCCGTGCAAGCACAGGCGCCAGCGTCGTACGCACCCAGCGTCGATACGCGTCAGCCTGGGCGCCCTCGTCGTAGCGACGTCCGAGCTGGACCAGCTCGCCGCACAGCATCGACCAGACCGCCGGATCGGCCTGCGCAGGCAGTGCGGTCGCCAGTTCGAGCAGGGAAGCCATCGGTACGTCGCCGGCCTTGGCCAGCGTCGCGGTATCCGCAAGCAGCCCCAGCTGGTCTTGCGCCGGCAGTGCCGGCAAACGGTCAAGCAGCAACCGAAACAGGGCCGGCGAGTAACGAGAGATGAAATAGCCGTTCTGCCCCGCATTGAGCAACACCCCGCCGGCCGCTGCAAGCGTTCCGGCGTGGTCGAGTGCGACGATCTGGCGCCCCACCTCACCGTCCGGTCCCGCCGCCAGGACCGGAACGTGCCAGGAGCGCGGCGGCGGCGATGGCTCATCGATCGAAAACCGCCCCAGCGACAGCGTGATCGCCCCGTCCACCTGCTGCGCACTGACCAGCGGCACGCCCGGCTGCAGCGTGAAATCGTGCGCGATTTCAAGCACCGGGATCGAGGAGGTGCCTTCGATTTCGCGCCACAGGTCGTCGCTCACCGTGTTCGAGTACGCATGGCGCGCCATGTAGGCGCGCACGCCGGCCCGGAACGCGTCCTCGCCCACATACGCTTCGATCATCCGGATAACCGCTGCGCCCTTGTCATAGGTGATCGGGTCGAAGACATCCTCGGCCTGCTGAACCTCATGCAGCGGTGAAACGACCGCGTGGGTCCCGTCTTTCGCGTCCTCGGTGACCGCCTCGCGCTTATGGGGCTCGGCAGTCAGCCACGTCTTCCACTCCGGATGCAGCCGATCCGTGGTCTTCAGCCCTCTCCACGTCGCGAAACCCTCGTTCAGCCACAAGTCGTCCCACCAGGCCATCGTGACCAGATTGCCGAACCACTGATGCGCCATCTCGTGGGCGATCGCGTAGAAATTCTTCTGGCGGTCCACCTCGGTCGACACCCGCGGATCGACCAGCAGGTAGCTGTCGAAGAACAGGATCGCGCCCCAGTTCTCCATCGCGCCGAAAGACTGGCTGCCACCCGGCGCCGCGATCAGATCGAGCTTCGGCAGCGGATACTTAACGCCGAAGTAATCGTTGTACTCGGGCAGGATCTGGGCCGCCGCGTCCAGCGCGAAAGCCGCCCTCGCCGTATCCCCGCGCTTGACCACCACGCCCAGGTCGACCCCACCCACGCGCCGGTGGGTGCGCTCGAAATCACCCAGCGCGAAGAACAGCAGGTAGGAGCTCATCCTGGGCGAGGGCGCGAAACGAACCCGGCTCAGGCCGGCGGCGAACGCCTTCGCACTTGCGACCGGCATGTTCGAGACCGCCATCTGCCCGGACGGCACGACCGCGCTGAGCACGAATACCGCCTTGCGGCCGGGTTCGTCCCAACACGGAACGAAGCGACGCGCGTCCGCAGCCTCGAACTGCGTATACAGCGCGCGCCGCTTGCCCCTGTGCGTCTCATAGTCGAGGGCGAACAGTCCCGCCGGCTGCTGATTGATTCGGCCGTGATAGTCGATCGACAGCGTGTACAGCCCGGGCAGCAGCGCGGCGGCAAACCCGAAGCTGACTTGCTGCCTTGCCGTGTCCTGTTCAACTTTCGGCGCCGCGCGCTGACCGGCCAGCGCGGCACGGTCGATGGTCAGGTCCACGGCGTTCAGCGTGATGGTTGAGGTCGCGCGCTGCACGTCGAGCCGCACTCGAACTGATCCTCGAAAGGTCAAGTGCGAAGGATCCGGGGTGATCTCGATGTCGTAGCGCTGCGGCGAGACGTCGTCCGGAAGTACGACGCGCGCTTCGCTGGCTGCCGGGGCCGACGGCCCACCCGCAGGCTGCGCCTGGACCGTGCCTGCCAGCATCGCGCATAGCAAGCAACGCCAAGCGACCGTGCTGGGTGCGATACGCGCCCGCGCCTGGTGCACGATCCAGAGCCTTTTCATACGCGGGCGGGGCCCTTCGCGCTTTCGATGCCTGCCAGCATAGTCCAGCTTGGTGACGCCAGCGGGGCAGTGGCTTTGTGCTGGAGCCTGTCGGGATCGGGGCCCGCTTTGCGTCTTTAAGAATAGGAGGCCCACCATGAATCCCGATCCCGAGACCCTGTTCGTGTTACTCGACAAGCGGGCACCCGCGATGGACTCGGCGCCCGCGGCAACGACCCAGGACGCCGGCTCCGGGCCAAAGCGGCCCAAAGGCATCGTCGGTGACCATTACTTCTGGGCTTCGGGCTCGGTGCTGGTGGACCTTTCCTAGACAGCGCCGGTCCGAGCGAAATCGTGCAGGGTCTGGCCGGCCCTAACCGGACTTGCCAGGCGCCACCAGGCCGCGGTGTTCGAGCAGCGGACCGATCTGCGGAGGCTGGCCGTAGAACTTCTCGAACAGTGGTTCCGGCTCCTCGGTGCGGCCGCGCGACAGGATCTTGGCGCGGTAAAAGTCTCCGTTGGCGCGGTTTAGCCCGCCGTGCTGGTGAAACCACTGCTCGGTGTCCCGCGCCAGCACCTCGCTCCAGGTGTATGCGTAATAGCCGGCGTCGTACCCGCCGTTGAAAATGTGCATGAAGTACGGCGAGTGATAGCGCGGCGGCACCATCGGCAGGTCGATCTGCGCCCGCTGCAGCGCCGCCTTCTCGAAGGCCATCACCTTGGGCGCCGGCGGCGCCTGATCGGGCCCGATCTGGTGCCACGACTGATCGAGCACGGCGGCCGCCAGGTATTCGGTGGTTGCGTAGCCCTGGCCGAATTTTTGAGCGGCCAGCACCCTGTCCATCAGTGCTCGGGGCAGCGGCTGTCCGGTCTGATAGTGACGGGCAAAATGCGCGAGCACGATCGGCTCGCGCGCCCACATCTCGTTGAACTGCGACGGATACTCGACAAAATCCGGCGGCGTGTTGGTGCCGGCCAGCGACGGATAGGTCACGCTCGACAGCATCCCATGCAGCGCGTGCCCGAACTCATGGAACAGCGTCGTCGTCTCATCGAACGTCAGCAGCGCCGGCAAGCCCTCGCTCGGCTTAGGCACGTTCAGATTGATGATCACCACCGGCTTGCTGTCCTGCAACCGGGACTGATCGACAAACACATCCATCCAGGCACCGCCCTTCTTGGATTCGCGCGCGTACAGGTCGGCCAGTAACAGCGCGAGCGGCGTTCCATCGGCGTCGAAGACCTCGAAGATTCGCACGTCCGGGTGGTACCGCGGAAGATCGGCGCGTTCCTTCAACGTCAAACCATACAGCTCGTGCGCGGCGAAAAAGACGCCATCGTGCAGCACGCGGTCCATTTCGAAGTAGGGCTTGACGTCGGCTTCGTCGAACTCGAACCGGGCCTTGCGCGTGATTTGCGCGTAGTACGCCCAGTCCCAGGGCTGCAGCTTGAAGGTCGGCGCACCAGTGGCTCGCGCCTGTGCGTCGATCGTGGCCTGCAGCTCGGCCGCCTCGCCGCGCGCCTGGCCGACCGCGGCCTTGGCCAATGCGGCCAGCATCTTGTTGACCGCTTCCGTGGTCGCTGCGCCCTCGTCTTCCAGCGCGTAGGCTGCGTGATTTCGATACCCGAGCAGCCGGGCACGGTCGGCGCGCAGCTTGACCAGTTCGGCGATGGCGGGTGTGTTGTCGGTCGGGCCGCCGTCGGCACGCGCAATCGAGGCGCGGTAGATACGTTCCCGCAGCGCTCGGCTCTTCAGCTGTTCCAGCACCGGCTGGATGGTCGTGTTCTCCAGCGCGATCAGCCACTTGCCCTCGAGGCCGCGCGCGCTGGCGGCCTGCTCGGCGGCGCCGATTTGCTCAGCCGACAGGCCGTCCAGCGCCGCCTTGTCATCGACCACCACGCCACCGTCATTGGACGCCTTGCGCGCGTTCTGCTCGAAGCGGGTGGCCAGCTCGGCGATGCGCTGGTTGAGCTGGCGCAACCGGGTTTTTTCGGGCTCGGCCAGACGGGCACCGGCTCGCACGAACGTCAAGTGGTAACGCTGCAGCAGCTGGGCTGACTCCGGATCCAGGGCCAGGTCACCGCGCCTCTGGAATACGGCCTCGATGCGGGCAAACAGATCCGGATTCAGCCAGATCTCATCCTGGTGCGCGGCGAGCCTGGGCGCCATCAGCGTCTGGATCTTCTGGATTTCCGGGTCGGTGTTCGAGGCGTTCAAGTTGAAGAACACCTTGGAGACGCGATCCAGCATGCGCCCGGACCGCTCGAGCGCGACCAGCGTGTTCTCGAAGCTCGCGGGCTGCGGGCTGCGCGCGATCGAGTCGACCTGCGCGCGCTGCTCGGCCATGCCCGCCTCGAAGGCCGGGGCGAAGTCCGCATCCTTGATCGTGTCGAACGGCGGCAGCGCATAGGGCAGCGCGCTCGGAGCGCTGAACGGGTTCGGTGCATCGGGCGGCGTGCCTGGGGCGGATGCGGGGTCCGCGGCCCAGAGCGGTGCAGCCATCGTGAGCAGGAAGGCGGTGAGGGCTGGCAGCTTGTGCATTGCGATGATCCTCCGTACTTGACTCTTAACGCACGGCCTCGCGCGTCCGGCGTGACCGGTCTTCACCGCCTGGCCGATCCGGGATACTGTACGGTAGCAGGCGGCCCGCACACCGCTGCGGCTTATCGCACACACACGACCCAGCCCCATGGTCTCCACCACGATTCCGGATTCGGCCGCTGCAGCGCGCGCCGACCTGCGTCATCCGCGCGCGTTGCCGACGCTGTTTCTGAGCGAGATGTGGGAGCGCTTCAGCTATTACGGAATGCGCGCCCTGCTGGTTCTGTACCTGGTCAATGCCGCAGGCTATTCGCGCGGCGATGCGCTTGCTGTTTACGCGGTCTACACCGGGCTCGTGTACATCGCACCGATCTTCGGAGGGTTGCTGGCCGACCGCGTGCTCGGCTTTCGCAAGGCGATCCTGATCGGCGGCACGGTGATGGCGTTCGGTCACGCGGCGATGGCGGTGCCCTCGCTGCTGCACGTCGCGCTCGGACTGCTGATCGTCGGCAACGGCTTTTTCAAGCCGAACATCACCTCGCTGCTCGGCACCCAGTACCACGAGAAGGATCCGCGGCGCGATGCCGGCTTCACCATCTTCTACATGGGCATCAATCTGGGCGCCTTCGTTGCGCCGCTGGTGACCGGGTTTCTGAGAGAGCAGATCAACTGGCACTGGGGGTTCGCGTCGGCCGCGGTCGGCATGGTGTTCGGATTGACCCAGTTTGCCCTGTCGCAGAAGCGGCTCGGCACCTCCGGACTGCCGCCCGGACGCACTGGGCAGACCCGTCTGCTCACACGCGACTGGGTGCAGGTCGCGGCCCTGAGTCTGTCCGCGATCCCGTTCGTGTATGCCGCGCTGGCATTCGTGGGCGTGGCGGGGACGGCGTGGAACGCAGTGCCCTGGCAACTCAAGGTTCTGATTCCGGTGGCCGCACTGGCCTGGGTCATGCGCTCGGCGCATCGCTCGGGCGGTCGCCACGATCTGGAACTCGTGGCGTCCATCATGGTGCTGGGCCTGTTCAACGTCTTTTTCTGGATGGGCTTCGAGCAGGCCGGCGGGACCATGAACCTGTTCGCCGACAAGCTGACGGACCGCCATGTGTTCGGCTGGGAAATTCCTGCCGAGTACTTCCAGGCCATCAATCCATTGGCCATCCTCGCATTGGGTCCGGTGCTGTCGGCCCTGTGGACGCGCCTGGACCGCACGCCCCGCGCACCGTCTTCCACCACCAAGATGGGCATCGGCATGATCATCCTTGGGCTGGGTTTCGTGGTGCTCGCGATCGCGCAGCAGCGGGCCGACCGGATCGGCATGATCGGTCCGCTCTGGCTCACGGGTGTGTACCTGATTCACACGGTTGGTGAACTGTGCATATCGCCGGTCGGCCTGTCGATGGTGACCAAGGTGTCGCCAGCGCGGCTGGTCGGCCTGATGATGGGCGTATGGTTCTGCTCGATCGGGGCCGCCAATTATCTGGCTGGTACGCTGGAGAGCCGGCTGACCGATTCGGGAATACCGCTGTACCAGTTCCTGGTCGGCAGCTCGATCGGCCCCGGCGTGCTGCTGCTGGCCGTGGTGCCGCTGCTGCGGCGCTGGATGCACGGCAGAGGCTGACCGGTCCGCTCCGGCATGGCCAGCGTTCTGTCCTCGACACGACGGCCGCCGCATCCGTTCATTTACCTGGTTCTGATGCTGCCGTTCGGCGCCAGCTCGGGTTTCGTCACGGTCACGCTGGCCTACCAGCTCACGCAGTCTGGGCTGGACGCGTTGCAGGTGGCGACGGTGGTGGCGGCCGACCTGCTGCCCCAGACCTGGAAATTCCTGTGGGCTCCGATCGCCGACACCACGCTGAGTCGAAAGTCCTGGTACGGGATCGGCACCACGCTGACCGCGGCCGGAATCGTGGCCTGCGGACTGGTGCCCGCCGCGGGCTCGGTGGTGCTGCTCACGCCTTTGGTGTTCCTGATGAGCGTCGGAACCACCTTCCTGGCGATGTCGGTCGAAGCTCTGATTGCGTACAACACGGCCAACGAGGTCAAGGGCCGCGCCTGCGGCTGGTTTCAGGCCGGCAACCTGGGTGGCAGCGGCCTGGGCGGAGGCGCCGGACTGTGGATGGCGCAGCACCTGTCGGCGCACTGGATCTCGTCCGCCACGCTCGGCATCGCCTGCTTGCTGTGCGGGGCGGCGTTGTTCTGGATTGCCGAGCCGGCACACGCGCGCTCGATCCACACGCCTGACAGCGCCGCCGGTTTCAGGCTCGCGCTGCGGCGACAATGGTCGAGCCTGCTGGGCGTGCTGAAAGATCTGTGGACGCTGCTGCGGTCGCGGCGCGGCTTTCTGGCGCTGCTGGTCGTGTTCCTGCCGATCGGTACCGGCGCTGCCTCCAATCTGTGGGCCGCGGTTGCCGACAGCTGGCGGGCGAGCGCCGACACCGTGGCCCTGGTCAACGGAACGCTCGGCGGCATCGCATCCGCGGTCGGGTGCCTGATCGGAGGTTATTTCTGCGATCGGCTCGACCGCAAGACGGCCTACCTGCTGTTCGGTGCGTCGCAGGCGCTGTGCCTGGTGGCCATGGCACTGGCGCCGCGCACCGAGGCCATGTTCATGGCATTCACGATGCTGTACGCGGTACTGAACGGGATGTCGTACGCTGGATTTTCCGCGGTGGCGCTCGAAACGATTGGCCTGAGCGCTGCGGCGACCCAGTACAACGTCTACGCGTCGCTCTCCAACATGCCGATTCTTTACATGGGACTCGTCGAGGGTTGGGCCTATTCGCAGCATGGTGCCGCAGCCATGTTGTACGTCGAGGCGGCAATGGCCATCGTGGCGATCCTCGTATTTTCGAGCGTGTCAGCCGCTACGTCCAGGCGCAGGCCCGCCCTTGCCGGCTGAATGGCGGGCCGCGCCGGTTCGCAATCGCGGTCTACTTTGGAATCAGTTCCTGCATGGTCTTGATGCCGGTGATCTCGCGCACGTCGGTGCGCTTGACCATCACCTGCGTTCGTTTTTCCTCGTTGCCGATCAGCTTTTCCATCATCGCGTCGTACTTGGCATTGATGCCGTCGAACGCGGCCCAGTTTTTAAATTCGTCCAGGAACATCACGTCGAAGTCATCGTGATTCGCAGCCACCCCGCTCAGGATGTGGGACGACATCAGCAGACCCGCCTTTTTCGCCTCGTCATCGAGTTTTTTCCGCATCGGCATGAGTTCACGCAGGTAGGTGTCCAGCAGGCCGGGCTTGACTCGGACCAGGGTCACGGTCCACACCGTGGCCTCGGTGTAGGGCTTGTCCTCGGCGCGCGCCGGCTGCATGGACAGCAGCAATGCCGCCGCCAACACTGCCAGCAATTGAGTCCCCTGTTTCATCGAGTCCTCCGTTTCGGTTCGGATTGTTGGGATCAGGCAGTCTATGGCGCGGACACCGAGGCAGACTCGGCCGATGGAGCGAAACCGGTTCGGGAACGCCTGAAACCGGGGCTGAGTGGGACGAAGCGCCGATCACCCGCCCCGTTTGGCGGACCTTCACCGTGCCCTTTGCCGCGGCGCGGCAGAGGGTTCGTTGGCCTGCGCCCAGCTAACATGGTCGAATCACGCAAGGAGGTGGGCCATGATTCTGGAAGTCGCCGACATTCGGATCCGTCCCGGAACCCAGAGCGAGTTCGACGTTGCGATCCAGACCGGCGTGAGGTCGGTTCTTGCGAAGGCGACCGGATTTCGCGGTTACAAGATCAACAAGGGCATCGAGTCACCTGAGCGGTATTTGCTGATGGTGTTCTGGGAGACGCTGGAAAATCACACCCTGGATTTTCGCGGTTCGCCCGCGTTTGGCCAGTGGCGCGCCATTGTCGGGTCGTACTTCGCAGTGGCACCGAGCGTGGAGCACTTCACGCTGCTGGCACGCTCGGAGTAGATGCACTGCAATATTTCTGCGAGCAGCGCCCGACAGATTCCCTCGCAAATCCGCATACTTCGCACAGTTTTGTGCGCGCGGGTGCCACGCAAATACGCGACGCCCTCCACCAAGAATTAAGCTTGAGTCATCCGTTCGTACCGGATTGCAAGCTATTTGGGGATCATCCTTGCGGATGGTTTTGATCCGAAGTACTTGTCTGCGCCGTTGCGTTGCGGAAAAATTCGATCTGACGCTTCGATCCCCGTGCATGCGTTGCACGCTCGACGAAGCAGCGTCTGTCGTCTCGTTGAGGGTCCTGGATGTGTCGCGGACTGCCAACGGGCTCGGGCGCCGCACCAGATCAATTTAACTATTGGAGCTTGCAATGAAAGCGAAACGACGTAGTCCCGTTAGGGGTCCACTGCTGACGTTCGGGTTGATGCTCGGATCGGTGGCCGCCGTCGTGGGCGTGTCGCGCATGTACGAAGCGCGCCAGGCCCAGAAAGGCGCAGAACAAACCGTGGCCGCTTCGGCCAACGACGCTTCTCGCCCCGTCACCCGCGAGTAAGGCCGCGCCCGGGGCGATTGCCCCATCACGCCGCCGCAACGCGGTGGCGGCGCAAAGCGGGGACGAAAGCCGTCGCAACGCCGATCAGCACCAGCGCCGCGACCGCAAACACGACCCAGGTACCGACCGAATCGACCAGCGTCGATGCGATCGACACGCCGGTCGACTGGCCCAGGAAGAAACACGACGCGAACATCGACACCGCGGTGCCTCGATGCTCCGGGGCCATTTGCGTGGCGTGCGTCTGCAGGGTGTTGTGCAGCATGTAGTAGCCCAACCCGAGCAGCCCGCTTTCGGGAATGGCTAAAAGCCAGCTGCCGCCCAGCGCGAGTCCGGCCAGACCGATCACCAGCAGCAGCGCGCCCAGGCGGACCAATCCCGATTCGCCCAGGTGGGCCAGCAAGCGACGCGCGAACGTCGCGTAAAGCAGGCCGCCCAGGCCGAACGCGCCTGGCGCCAGTCCCGCCAGCGTCATCGACACACCGTACATTCGGTGAAGATGCGACGGTATGAATGCCAGGGCGCTGAACACGGCCAGACCTTCGAAAAAGACCGTCGCAAAGATCACGCGCGACCAGGCGACGCGTGCAATCGATGCAATCTGGCGTGCGAAGCCCGGATGCGGGCCGGCCGATCCGACTGCACCGGGCCTGGCCGCCTCGGTCCAGATCGCGGCCGCCGCGGTCAGGAAAGTCGCGGCCAGAAATCCGAACGTCCAGCGCCAGCCCAGGTAGTCAGCGAACACGCCACCGGCGAACTGGCCGCCGATGACGCCCAGTATCTGTCCCGTCAGGAAGCGTGCGAGCGTCGCCTGGCGATGCTCGTAGGCAATCTGGTCGCCGATCCAGGCCATCGACAACGGGATGATGCCGGCGGCGGTGGCCCCGCCGGCCGCCCGAAATGCGATCAGCACCCCGATTCCCGGAGCCAGCATCGCACCCAAACTCGCCGCCACGCTGGCCGTGGCCGCCAGCGCAACCACGCGCAGCTTTCCGTAGCGATCGCCCAGCGGCCCGTACAGCATCTGCACCAGGCCGTAGGACAGCGCAAACGCGGAAATCGTGCGGGCCGCCTCAGAGGCCGTGACGCCGAAGCCCTGAGTCAGCGCCGGCAGCAGCGAGTCGCAAGCGCGCATCGAGGCCGCGGCGGCAAATGCAGCCAGCGACAGCAGCCAGATCACGCGCCGGTGCGCGTGCGCAGGGTCGGTCACGGACCGCCGGCGCAGGCGCGCGACCGACGCCTGTTCAAGCCAGTGTGAAACTGAGCGTGCCCAGCTTCTCGATCGTGCTGGTCACCCGGTCGCCGGCCTTCAACCACACCCGCTTGTCCGGCGGCATGCCCTGGATCACGCCCTCGGGCGTGCCGGTATAGATGATGTCGCCGGGCTCCAGCGCAAAGTGGCGCGAGACGTAGGAGATGACCTGCTGCACGTTGAAGATGAAGTCGCTGGTGTTCGAGGACTGGCGCACTTCGCCGTTCACGTGCGTTTCGATCTTCAACTGGTTCGGATCGCCGACCTTGGCGGCAGAGACAAAATACGGCCCGATCGGCGCAAACGCGTCCAGCGTCTTGCCGATCATCCACTGGCCGCCCGTTTCCAGCTGCAGGTCGCGCGCCGAGAAATCGTTGGCCGTGCAGTAGCCGGCCACGTAGTCGAGCGCCTCGCTCTCGCCCACGTCGCGCGCGCGCCGGCCCATGACGACCAGCAACTCGGTTTCATAGTCGAATTTGTAAGCGACCTCGCGCGGCGGCAGCCGGATCGTGCTGTTGTGCGAAGTCAGCGCGTTGTTGAACTTGTTGAACAGCACGGGCCGTTTCGGAATCGGCATACCGACCTCGATCGCGTGCTTGCGATAGTTCAAGCCGACGCACACGATCTTGCCCGGATCCGTGATCAGCCGACCGTAGGTGATCGAGTTCTCGGCCACCAGGGTCTGGCTCAGGTTGGCCGAGCGCGTGGCGGCGATCAGCGCCTCGACCTGCGGCCAGCCACCTTCGCGCAGCACTTGTCCCAGCGTCAAGGGCACCGGCATGCCCAGCAAAGCGGAGGCCTGAGCAACGTCGAACACACCGTCATCGAATTTGATCCCCAGTGACTCGCCGCCGCGACCCGAGTGGCGCATCGACAGCAGCGTCAGCGAGGGCAGGGACCCCGCGTGCGCGGCCGAAGAACGCGAGTTCTCGGGGGCTACCGCCTTGGGCGCCTGCCCCGCCGCGCCATCGTCTGCTCGCACTGGCAGCGCGGCCGCCGCTGCAATGCTCACGCCAAGGGCACCCGTCTGTTTCAGGAATTGCCGTCGTTGCGTCATCTTGCTTCTCCTTTCTCCTTGGTCCAGCGTCTCACGCGCTCGCGCCCGATCGTACCCGGCCGGCTGCTGATCACGACCACACGGTCGGCGAGGTAAACGGAGTGCTCGATCGGGTGCGCTGAACAGTACCCGGCGTTTCGCCGGATCTGCCCCTTGCGCGCGCTGCTGAGGCCGTCGATCGTGTCCGGTGGTTTAGCCCGGAGCACCCGGGCGGCGCAGGTATTCTGAGCCATCGGACCCCTCCCATGCCACGCGCTTTTGCACAGGCCCGCGCGATGATCGGCGTAACGCTCGCCGTGACCGCGGCATTGCTGGGACGGCCCTCGGCGGCCTGGGGTCCGCTTGGCCACCATGCCGTGGGAGCGGTGGCCGACACTCTGCTGAGCCCGGGCGCGCGCGTCGAAGTCGCGCGCCTGCTGCTGGACGACCGGGACCGCAACGGCGCGCCATCGGGACGCACCACGCTGGCCGACGTGTCGCTGTGGGCCGATGAAATACGCGGCAGCGAAGCCGACCGGCCCCGCTGGCACTACGACAACATGCCCACGTGTCGCGCCATCCCACCGCGACCCGACTGGTGCCCCCGGCAACAATGTGCCAGCGCTCGCATCGAGCCGCTGCTGGCGGTGCTGGGCGACCGCACGCGCGCCGTGCGGGAGCGCAACGAGGCGCTGAAGTGGATCGTGCACCTGGTCGGCGACCTGCATCAACCGCTGCACGCGGCCGACTACGCGCAGGGCGCCACGCTGGTGCCGGTGCAACTGGCCGGCCGGCCCGACCGGACTTCGGTCACGCTGCACGGCGCACGGGACGTGCGGCTGGTCGCGGCCTCGTTGCACGCCGGCCGCAGCTTGCAGCCGTCCGATGGTGCCCTGCGAGGCCTGCTCAAGGGCGCGCGTGCGGCTACTGCCGCGATGCGTGAGGCCCGCGCCGCCCAGTGGGCGCTCGAATCGAACCGACTCGCGCGCCAGGTTGCGCTGGACTACCCGGGCTTTCGTTGCGACGGCGTGCCGACCCAGCCCGTCGTACTATCGGCCGGCTATCAGCAGCGCGCCCAGCGCGTTATCAGGTCGCAGCTCGCGCTGGCCGGCGCGAGGCTTGCAGCGATGCTGAATCGGGTTCTTGCCGGGCCGTGAAATGTTGCGATGCAGGCGCACCTTAAGCGTGCTCGCGGTGACGCAACAGGTCGATCCGAGCCGGAGCGCGAGGACGCGCTTGGTCGATTCGGCCATAACCCTTTGGTGGTAACCACTCGTGAGAATTGTTCGGCCGACGGGCGCATCTCGATAATCGTGGATACCGACGCGGATCGACGGGAAGCAGACCATTGAGCGGTGCGCACAGCAATCTGGCGGCGTCTGACAAGGGCGAGACGGCCGCGGCCGAACCCGCCGCATCGGCCGGCCTGAAACGCGGCATCGACTGGACCGGCGCCTTCTGGGTCGCAAGCGGCGTGCCGCCGCTGGTCCTGTTCTCGATCGGCGCGGTGGCCGCCACGGTCGGTAAGCCCACATGGATCGTATTCGCGGCCTCGATCGCGATGGGCTTCATTCAGTCCTTCACCTATGCCGAAATTGCCGGCCTGTTCCCGCACAAATCGGGCGGGACCTCGGTGTACGGGGCGATCGCCTGGGTCCGGTACAGCAAAATCGTCGCGCCGCTGTCGGTCTGGTGCAACTGCTTTGCCTGGTCTCCGGTCCTGGCGATCGGCTCGGGACTTGCGGCCGGCTACATATTGACCGGGCTGTTCGCGCCGGATTCGGTGATCAATACCTGGCAGATCACGCTGGCGGATCTGGGTGCAGTCAAGGCGGGCTTGACGATCCGGATCAATGCCACGTTCATCCTGGGCGCCATCATCCTGATCGCGGTCAAGCTGATCCAGGACGGCGGCATCCTGCGCTCGGCCAACACGACCAAGATCATCGGCGTCTCGGCCATGATTCCGCTGCTGCTGATCGGCGTTCTGCCGATCCTCACCGGGGACATCGTCAGGGCCAATTTTCTGCCGCTGGTTCCGATCGCGCACGATGTGCACGGCAACGTGGTCCAGGGCACGTGGGACATGGCCGGCTGGACCCTGATCGCGGGCGGCATGTTCCTGGCGGGCTGGTCGACCTACGGTTTCGAGACCGCGGTGTGCTACACGGGCGAGTTCAAGAATCCGAAGTCCGATACGTTCAAGGCGATTTTTTACTCGGGACTACTGTGCATCGCCGCCTACACGCTGGTGCCGTTCGCGTTCCAGGGTTACCTCGGGCTGGGTGAACTGGTCAAGCCGGCCGAACTGGATGCGGCCGGCCAGGTCGTGACGCCGGCCGTGTACAGCGGCATGCTGGCACCGGACATCTACAGCGGCGCCGGGGTCGGGGGCGTGATGGCGCAGATGGTCCACGGTGGACGGATCGGCGGCGCGATCGTGGTCGTGATGCTGATCCTGGCGATCGTGCTGTCGATCATGACCTCGCTGGCAGGCACCTCGCGCACGCTGTACCAGGCCTCGCTGGACGGCTGGCTGCCGCGCTACCTGTCCAAGGTCAACCAGCACGGCGCTCCGACCAACGCGATGCTGACCAACCTGGGGTTCAACCTGGTGCTGCTGCTGATGTCGGACTACGTGTTCGTGCTCGGGGCTTCGAACATCGGGTACCTGATGTTCAACTTTCTGAATTTGAACGCTGGCTGGATACATCGGATGGATCGCCCGGACCAGGAGCGTCCCTGGAGGGCCCCGACCGCGATCATCGCGGCCGGCACCGTGCTCTCGTTCGTGAATCTGGCCTTCGTGGGGATGGGCGCCGACGTGTACGGGGACGGCACGCTGAGGACCGGCTTGCTGTTCGCGCTGCTGATCGTTCCGATCTTCTGCTATCGCCATTATCTGCAGGACAAGGGGCGGTTTCCGGACACGATGCTCGAGGAGCTGGAGCTCGCCGACGGCACGCGCCTGCAGCGTCGTGCCGGATGGCTGCCTTACGGGGCGCTGGCGCTGGGCGCGCTGGTGGTGTACGTCACGCACCGACTGGCCGTTTATTGACGCTCTGCAGTCGCCGACCAGCCCCGGAACCGGCCCGGACTGAGCCGGACACGCTAACAGGCTAACAGGACCCGCCGGGCGCGGGCCAACTCGAGGAGTCAGGAAATGCCTTTGTCGTGGCGCTACTCGGTCCTGGCGGACCGCCATCGAGCACTCGGATCGAAGCTGGAAGACTGGAACGGGATGGGCACAGCCTGGACCTACGCCCACGACATCAATCAGGACCACACGGCGATCCGCACCAAGGCCGGCCTGATGGACGTATCCGGCCTGAAAAAGATGTACGTGGTCGGGCCTCACGCCTCGGCCGTTTTGAACTACGCAACCACACGCGACGTCACCAAGATCTATCCGGGCAAGTCCGCGTATTCGTGCATGCTCAACGAGAACGGCCATTTCATCGAGGACTGCATCCTGTACCGCACCGGGCCGAACACCTGGATGGTGGTGCACGGCAGCGGCGCCGGACACGAAACGCTGACCCCGCTGGTGGCCGGCCGCAACGCTGCGCTGGTGGTCGACGAGGACCTGCACGACCTGTCGCTACAGGGGCCGCTCGCGGTCGAATTCCTCTCCAAGCACGTGCCGGGCATTCGCGATCTGAAGTATTTCCATCACATGCCCGCCACCCTGTTCGGCCGGCCCGTCACGATCTCGCGCACCGGCTACACCGGCGAGCGCGGCTACGAGCTGTTCTGCAAAGGCGAGGACGCCCCGCTGATCTGGGACACGATCCTGTCCGAGGGCAAGGTGATGGGGATCATCCCGACCTGCTTCACCACGCTGGACTGGCTCAGGGTCGAGAGCTACCTGCTGTTCTACCCGTACGACATGTCGCAAATGTACCCGTTCGAGAAGGGCCCTCCCGGCGACTCGCTGTGGGAGCTGGGGCTCGACTTCACGGTGAGCCCGGGCAAGAGCGATTTTCGCGGGGCCGACGCGCACCAGCGGCTCAAAGGCAAGGAACGCTTCCGCATCTTCGGCGTGCTGGTCGAGGGCAGCACGGCGGCCGACAACGGCGACGAGATCTACGCCGGCGGCAAGAAAGTCGGCGTCGTGACCTGTGCGATGGTGTCGTCGCTCACCGGGAAGTCGATGGCGATCGCGCGCCTGGATACCGCGGTCGCGGTGCAGGGGACCAAGCTGGAGATTCGCGGCAAGAAACTGAAGGCCGCGGCGACCGCGCACACCCTGCCGTTCGACGATCCGGACAAGAAGAAGCGCATGGCGGTGGGTTGATGGGGGCGAACGCATCGGGGCTACGGGCTGGTTGATCGCTGGCGCGCTGGCGCTCACGGCTTTGACAGCGGTTCGCGCGTCCGAGGCCGATGATCGACGGATTCTTGCTGCGCTGGACACCAAATACTAGAGGGCGGTCAAGGAAAATGACGCCAAGACCATGGCAGAAATTCTGGCGGACGATTTCGTGCTCGTCGAAGGCGACGGCAGGCGCTAGACAAAGGCGGATCTGTTGAACAGTGCCGCCAATGGCAAAACGCACTACGAACAGCAGGAAGATACCGAGCAGGCGGTCACGGTGTCAGGTGACACGGCTGTGGTCACTGCGAATCAGCTCTCGATATCGAACTTCACGCCCTGCGCCAGCGGCAGCTGGCCCGAGTAGTTGATCGTGTTGGTGGCGCGCCGCATGTACGCCTTCCAGGCATCGGACCCTGACTCGCGCCCGCCCCCGGTTTCCTTCTCGCCGCCGAACGCGCCGCCAATCTCCGCTCCGGACGGCCCGATGTTCACGTTGGCCAGTCCACAATCGGAGCCGTTGGCCGCGATGAAGCGTTCGGCCTCGCGCTGGTCCTGGGTGAAGATCGAGGACGACAGCCCGGCGCCGACCGCGTTGTGGTCGGCGATCGCCTGTTCCAGATCCGTATATCGCATCACGTACAGGATCGGCGCGAAGGTTTCGCGCGCAACCGGCCCGCACTGGGAAGGCATCGTCACCACGGCGGGACGCACGTAGTACGCATCGGGCCAGCGCTGCGCGTGCAGGCGCTCGCCACCGTGCACCCGGCCACCGTGGGCCGCGGCCTCGGCCAACACCGACTGCATCGCATCGAAAGCGCGCTGATCGATCAAGGGGCCGACCAGCGTTCCGGTCTCCAGCGGATCGCCGACTGCAACAGTGGCGGCCACGTGCACCAGACGCTCGACAAACGCCTCCCCCAGATCGCGGTGCACGAACAGGCGCCGCAGCGTGGTGCAACGTTGCCCGGCCGTTCCCATCGCCGCGAAGGCGATGGCCCGCAGTGCCAGCTCCTGGTCGGCGCTCGGGCAGACGATCGCACCGTTGTTGCCGCCGAGCTCGAGCAGCGCCCGCGCGAAGCGCCGCGCCAGGCGGGGCGCCAGCGCGCGCCCCATCGCAGTCGATCCGGTCGCCGACAGCAGCGGCACCCGCGGATGGTCGGCCAGCGCTTCGGCCGGCGCTCGCCCCCCGATCAGCACGTGCAGCAGGCCGCGCGTCGGCGTGCCCAGTTCGCGCTCGAACTCGCGCGCGGTGCGCTCGAAAATGGCCTGCACCGCAAGCGCGGTCAGCGGTGTTTTCTCCGACGGCTTCCAGATCACCGGGTCGCCGCACACCAACGCCAGGGCGGCGTTCCAGGCCCACACCGCGACCGGGAAGTTGAACGCGCTGATCACGGCCGCAACGCCGAGCGGATGCCAGGTCTCCATCATCCGGTGGCCGGGCCTCTCGGACGCGATGGTCAGCCCATAGAGCTGGCGCGACAGGCCGACCGCAAAGTCGCAGATGTCGATCATCTCCTGGACTTCGCCCTGGCCCTCGGAGACGATCTTTCCCGTTTCGATCGACACCAGGCGGCCCAGGTCATCGCGCGCTTGCCGCAGCGAATTGCCCAGCCTGCGCACCAGTTCGCCGCGGTGCGGCGCCGGTACCAGGCGCCAGCGCAGGAAGGTCTCGTGCGCCGCCTCGATTGCGGCCGTGGTGTGCGCCGGGGTCGCCTCCATGACATGGGCGGTGACTCCACCGTCTATTGGACTGAACGCAGGAGTCAGGGCGGGCGTATGCGCGACCAGGCCGCCATCCAGGCGGTTGCGATCAACCCCGAACGTTGCGAGCAGCCGGTGGACTTCCGGCTGCAGAGCTGACGCCGAGGTCGAGGTG
>Ga0137412_10001419_pt1 | contig 18578 bp, 15 predicted proteins | sample CZODoug2_1_16fun_FD_122160 | JGI IMG/M metagenome (GOLD analysis project Ga0137412, IMG submission 122160) | Vadose zone soil fungal communities from Angelo Coast Range Reserve, California, USA - CZODoug2_1_16fungal (Hybrid Assembly) | ecosystem: Environmental > Terrestrial > Soil > Vadose zone...
CCGGAGCGCCGCGCCCGGTTCGGGTCCAGGTGTTCGCGCCAGTAGCGGTAGAGCACCGGTGCGTAGTCGGCGAACTCTGGGCAGCGGATGCCGGTGCCGGCCAGCGCGGCGCGGGTCTCGGTGTCGTCGAATACGGTGTGGAAGCTCATGTGCGGCAGCACCTCAGGCGGGATGCCGATCTCGGTGAGCACCGCGTCGCGCAGCTCGCCCACCTCGGGCACCCGGCCGAGCAGCTCGCCCGCCCGTTTGGCCAGGCCTCGGACCGGCCCGGCCACCGCCTCCGGGATGACCTGGGCCAGCCGGGGCGCACCGGCCGCCTCGGCCAGCGCGTTGTACACCTCCACCAGCGGCACCGGGCGCGGCGAGACCAGGTGGAAGGCTCGCCCGTCCAACCCGTCGGCGTGCATCAGTGCGTCCATCGCATCGGCCACGTAGTCCACCGGCACGATCGTGGTGGCGCCCAGGTCGGGCACCGGGATGGGCACCGCGCGCACCGCCGGGGCGGTCGGCCCGAGTGCCCTGGCCACCGCCTCGATCGAGGGCAGCAGGTAGTAGGGGCCGTCCACCTTGTCCATCTCGCCGGTGCGCGAGTCGCCCACCACGATGGCCGGCCGGTAGACCCGCCACGGCACCGCCGACTGCCCCCTGACCAGTGCTTCGGCCGCGAACTTGGTGGCGTGGTAGGGCGAGCCGAGGTGCTGGCCGGCGTCGAAGTCGGCCTCGGTGAACCGTCCGGGGTAGTCGCCGGCCACGGCGACCGAGGACACGTGGTGCAGCAGCCCGGCGCCCAGCCGCTCAGCCAGCTCGATGACCCGGCGGGTGCCCTCCACGTTGGCCGCCCGGTTCGCCGCGTCGCTGGCGGTCATGTCGTAGACCGCGCCGAGGTGCAGCACGTGGTCCACCCCGGACAGTGCGGCCGCGTCCGCCTCGGAGACCCCCAGGCCGTCGACGGTGAGGTCGCCGCGCACCGCGGTCAGGCGTTGATGGCCGGCCAGGTCCCCGGTGCGCGCGGCCAGCCGCGCGGGTGAGCGGACCAGACAGGTGATCTCGGCAGTGTCGTTCCCAGGGCGGGCCAGCAGCCGGGCCAACACGTGCCGGCCGAGGAAGCCGGTAGCACCGGTGACCAGGTATCGCATGAGCGTCACTCCGTCGGGATCGCGGCTGTCAAAAGGCACACCAGTGTGCCACGAAGATCGTGGTGTGCCGGTGCTGCGTTTTCCACTCCACCGGCCGCGCCGGCTTGCCGCCCTCAACTCTCAAGATCTGAGCGCTACGCTCCGCGCCGTGTTCGCCCGTCCGGCACGACGAGTATCCAAGGTTCGATCTCCGCGGCGCCCGGTCTGCCACCTGGGTGCGGTGGTCCTGGTGCTGACGCTGGCCGCCTGCGGTGGCGCTGGCCCGGAGCCGGCGGCGCCCGCCCCGCCCGCTCCCGCCGCGGCGCCGGGTAGCTCCACGCCGCCCGGCCCGCCGGCAGCCGCGGCCCCGGTGGCCGACCCGCTGCCCGGCATGCCCCCGGTGACCGATCCGCACAACGTGTACTCCGACGCGGCGGCGAACATGCTCAACGACGTGACCAGGGCAGCCAAGCCGCTGGTGTACGTCCCACACACCAAGTCCGGCGACGTCTGGGTGATCGATCCGAAGACCTTCGCCGTGGTGGGCAAATACCCGACCGGCCGGGAGATCCAGCACGTGGTGCCCTCGCACGACATGCGCACCCTCTACGCCACCGACGACCTGGGCAACACCGTCACGCCGTTCGACCCGAACACCGGCAAGCCCGGCCCGCGCATCCCGGTGACCGACCCGTACAACATGTACTACTCGCCGGACGGCAGCTCGGCGATCGTGGTGGCCGAGGCCCGCCGCAAGCTGATCTGGTACGACCCGAAGACCTGGCGGGTGCAGGGCGAGACGCTCACCCCGAACTGCGCCGGCATAGACCATGCCGACTTCACCCCGAACGGCCGGATCGGCGTGTTCACCTGCGAGTTCGACGGCAGGGTGGCGGTGGTGGACATCCAGTCACACAGGCTGCTGAGGACCATCGACATGCCGCACCGCAACCGGCGGATGGGTCCGCAGGACATCAAGCTGGCGCCGGACGGCTCGGTGTTCTACATCGCCGACTCCGACCAGAACGGGCTCTGGGTGCTCGACGGCGCGGCCACCAAGGTGATCAGGGAGATCCCCACCGGGATGGGCGCGCACGGGCTCTACCTGGACCGCGCGGCGAAGCGGCTGTTCGTGACCAATAGGCACGAGGCCAGCGTGAGCGTGCTCGACGCGTACACCGGGGCGATCCTCACCAAGTGGCAGATCCCGGGCGGGGGCGGCCCGGGTGGTCCTGGTGGTCCCGGCGGCCCCGGCTCCGGCCACGGTCAAGCTCACGGGCACCCCAGCCCGGACATGGGCGGGCTCACTGCCGAGGGCACCCAGCTGTGGTTGTCCGGGCGCTATGACGGCGCGGTGTACGTGCTGGACACCGGCGACGGTCACCTGATCAAGCGGATCCCGGTGGGACGCGGGCCGCACGGGCTGTGCGTATGGCCGCAGGCCGGCCGCTACTCGCTGGGGCACACCGGCATCACCCGCTGACCGGCCGGGTCAGGTCGTACCAGGTCTGGTCGCCGACGGTGATCGGCGCGAAGTGCTGGCCGACCCAGGTGGTGATCTCCGCCGAGTTACCCCGCGAGTCGACATGCCGCCCGCCGCCCTGCTGCCCGCCACTCTCCGGGCCGCCCGGTACGCCTCGAGGCTGCTCCGGGATGAAGTAGTGGACCCGGCCGGCGGCCACGTCGGCCTGGAACTGGGCGAGGGTCGGCGCCGGGTCGGTGCCGATGAACCCGCCGATCGCCATCACCGAGGTCTGGGTGGTCAGCTCCACCGAGGAGGCGCCGTGCGCGCCGATGGTCGCCGCCGACCAGGTGGTGCCCGCCGCGCGCAGCGCGGCCAGCTGTGCCGGGTCGAGTGGGATGGCTTGCTCCCGGCCGCCGAACCCGATGGCCGCCGTGCCGCTGCCTCGGCCCCGCCGGTCCGCCGCGTCGGCGAAGCCGCTCACCGTGGTCGGGCCGGCGGCGGGAACCGAACCGGTGTGCGGGGTGAGCGCGGTGCGCACCGCGTAGCCGGCCGGCGCGAGCAAACCGGCGAGCACCGCGACGGCGGCAATCGAGGCGACCCGACGTCGCCCGCCGCCGGAGGTCAGCACCGCCACCACGGCGATCGCGGTGAGCGCGAGCACCGACCAACGCAGCGCGGGCGCCCAGCCGGGGGTGCGGTCCAGCAGCACCCAGGCCAACGCGCCGGTGCCGGCCAGGAGCACGGCCATGATTGCCCGGTACGGCCAGTTGCCCCGCCGGGCGAACAGCTCACGCCCACCGATCGCCACCACCGCCGCGATCGCCGGCGCCAGCGCGACGGTGTAGTAGGGGTGGAAGATGCCGGCCATGAGGCTGAACAGCGCGGCGGTGACCAGTAGCCAGCCGCCCCAGAGCAGCAGCGCCGCCCGGGTGCGGTCGGTGCGCGGCGCCCGCCGGGTCAGCCACAGCCCGATGACCAGCAGCGCCACCGCCGCCGGCAACAGCCAGCTGCCCTGACCGCCCACCGACTCGCCGAACAGCCGGGACAACCCCGCCGGACCGCCAAATCCGCCCCCGCCAAAGCCGCGACCGCCGGTCCCGGCACTCGCAGAGCCGGCACCCCCAAAGCCGCCACCGCCGTGCCCCATCCGGCCGTCCCCGGACCGACCCAGCAGCCGACTCAGCCCGTTGTAGCCCAGCGCCAACTCCACCAGGCTGTTGGTCCGGGAGCCGCCGATGTACGGCCGCTGACTGGGTGGCCAGAACGCCACCAGCGCCAGGTACCACCCGGCGCTGAGCACCAGCGCGACGCCGGCGGTCAGTAACTGCCGGATCCGCCGGCCCAGCCCGGTGGGCGCCGCGACCAGGTAGGCCAGCGCCAGCGCCGGCACCACGACCAGCGCCGCGCCCATCTTGGCCAGGAAGCCGGAGCCGATGGCCACGGCGGCGAGCACCAGCCAGCCGGTGCCGGCTCGCTCCACCGCGCGGGTGGTGCAGTAGGCGGCCAACACCAGCAGCAGTACCAGCAGCGCGTCCGGATTGTTGAACCGGAACATCAGCACCGCCACCGGGGTGAGTGCCAGCACCGCGCCGGCCAGCAGGCCAGCGACCGGTCCGGCCACCCGGCGCACCGAGGCGTAGAGCAGGGCCACCGAGGCCACGCCCATCAGCGCCTGCGGGACCAGCATGCTCCAGCTGGAGAACCCGAAGATCCGCGCGGACAGTCCCATCACCCAGATCGAGGCGGGCGGTTTGTCCACGGTGATGAGCCCGGCCGGGTCGAGCGCGCCGAACAGCAACGCCGTCCAGCTCCGGGTGCCGGCCCACACCGCGGCGGCGTAGAAGTTGTTCGCCCATCCCGACGCTGCCAACCCCCACAGGTTGAGCAGCGCGGTGATGCCGAGCAGCCCGGTCAACCCGAGTCGTTCCGCCGCGGTCCGGGGCGCCGGGGTGGGCGTGGATCCGGTCGGAACCAGCCGGTGCAGGGTCGCCGTCACGCCGCACCGTTCCCGCGACCGCCGCCGGCCCTCCCGAGCGTGCACCAGCCCCCCAGCGCGCACCAGTTGCCAGGCGCGCACGACCTGCCTGGCGCGCACCAGCCGCCAGGCGCGCACGACCTGCCAGGCGTGCGTGACCTGCCTGGTGTGCACGAGCTGCACACCAGACCGATCCGATCATGGTTCGACCTGCCTGTTGTGCAGCTGGGTAACAGGGCACACCCCCGGTACAGCGCGGTGGCCTCACCCAGCGCCCGCGGCGTGACACAGCGGCTTGACCTGTGTGAGCCGGTGCGGGGGCTGCATGAACGGCGCACGAGCTGTGTGAGCCGTGCGGTGCCCTCGAGGGTCGCCGTCACGCCGGGAGCCGGGAACTGAACACCCAGCCGCGCAGCAGCGCGAACCGGGCCACCGCGCCCAGTGCATTGGTCGACAGCACGACGATCAGCTCGGCGCTCCAGCCGGCCGTCGGGGCGACCAGCTCGAGCAGCCCCAACGCCCCGGTGCTCAGCGCCAGGCTGAGCCCGAACCCCGCGAGCGCGAGCACCTGGTGGCGACCGGCGCCGGACCGGCCCCGGAAGCCGAAGGTGATGCGCCGGTTCGCCTCGGTGTTCGCCACCGTGCTCATCACCATCGAGGCCAGGTTGGCGGTGAGCACGCCGACCTCGTCTCGCAACAGCAGGAACAGCCCGAGCTGGACGCCCGTGCTGATCACCCCGATCACCGCGAAGCGCACCAGCTGTCCGACCAGCGCGGCGCTCAGCCGCCGTGGCGGCGTGACACCCCAGCCCAGCCTCCGGAGGTCGACGTGACCAGTCGGTGCGATCGCCGGCACGGGCCGGGCGAGGGTCAGCGGCGTCGACAGGGGCAGTGAGGTGCACATGGTGGGTAAACCTGGCCGGTGCCGCTGTCGCACCCGTGTGCCGAAGCTGTGCACCCCCTGTGCGACCTGACGCATCTCTCAGCAGGTCAAAGGCCGTGAGTGGCAATGGTCGCTATAGCGACCATTGCCACTCACAGGGTTAGCGGGCGCGCCAGTAGCCGGTGGCGTAGACCATTCGGCGGCTGAGGCCACGCTCGTCGAGCAGGTAGGCGCGGATGTCGCGGACCGCGGCCGATTCGGCGGACAGCCAGGCCTGACAGTGCGCGGGATCCACGTCAGCCGGCGGCGGGGCCGAGGTGACCGCCCGCACCAGCGGCTCACCCGGCGGCCGGTGGCCCCGGTGCAGCCAGTGCAACCGGGTGCTCGGCCCGGCCGGCAGCGGCTGCTCCTCGGCGGCGTCCGCGACCTCCACGAACACCTCGATCGGGGTGCCGGCCGGGGCACCCTCCGGGGCTGGGGCGGCCAGCGCCTGGAGCACCGTGGCGATGGCCGGCAGCGCCGATTCGTCGCCGATCACCAGGTGTGCGCCCGCGCTGGGGTCGGGTTGGTACCGCCCGCCCGGGTCGGACACGCCCACCCAGTCGCCGGGCTCGGCGGCGGCCGCCCACGCGGCGGCGGGGCCGTGCGCGCCGTGCAGGACGAAGTCCACGTCCAGCTCTCCGGCGGCCGGGTCGAAGCGGCGCACGGTGTAGCTGCGGATCACCGGCCGGGGCTCCCCGGGCGGCCAGACCGGTCCGCCGGAGGACGCCCTTGGCATGGCCGGGCGGCGCTGGCCGGGCATCGGGAAGAACAGCTTGATCCGCTGATCCGGGCCGTACCCGGGGAACCCGGTGAGCTCGTCCCCGCCGAGGGTGACCCTGGCCATCCTCGGGGTGATCCGCGCGGTGCGCAGCACCCGCAGGGTGCGGTGCGCGCCGCGTGCTGGGGAGTGATCGGAGCCGGACATCGGCGCCATTCTCGCAGGTCGCGCTCGCGCCGAGGGCACCCATCCCGACGCCCACGGCGGTGCCGGGCACGGACGACGTCACGCGGGCGTCACCGAGCTGTGACCTGTGGCCGTGACACTGCCGCCGTGTCACCGGAACAGCGACGAAGCGGACACGTGCTGGTATGCGGCGTCGGCGGGGTCGGGCTGCGCACCATCGAGCAGCTGCACGCCGCCGGCACAGCGGTCGTGGCGGTGGCCGACGCCGGGGATGGCGACCCGGTTGCCGAGCGCCTGCTGCGCGACTGGGGGGTGCCCATCGTGCTCGGCCGGCCGAGGGAAGCGTTGGTAGCCGCGGGAATCGCGGGCGCGGCGGCCGTCGTGTGCGTGCCGGGCGGGGACCTGGTCGCCATCCAGATCGCGTTGCTGGCCCGGCAGCTGCGCCCAGACGTGCGCCTGGTCGTCCAGATGAGTAATCCGGCGGTGGCCCAGGCGCTGGCCGAGGTGACCGGGGAACGCAGCGTGCTCGACGTCGCCGCGCTGGCCGCGCCGTCGGTGGTGGAGGCGTGCCTGGGCGCCCGGCCGCACCCCGTCCGGCTGGCCGGTCGAGACTTCATCGCCACCCAGCTGGTGGCGCCCCGGGACGGCACGCTGCGCGAGCTCTACGGCCCGCTGGCCCCGCTTGCGGTCGACAGCCAGGTTGACGCCCGGGTCGATGCCCAGGCAGCCGGCCAGGTCGACGGCCAGGCAGCCGCCCAGGTCGACGGCCAGGCAGCCGGCCAGGCAGCCGGCCAGGCAGCCGGCCAGGCAGCCGGCCAGGCAGCCGGCACGGTGACGGAGATCTGCCCCGGCCGGGATCACCGGGTGCGCGCCGGCGACCGGGTCACCGTGATCGGCACCCCGGAGCAGCTCACCGCGCACGCCGGCGACCCACAGGTGCGAGGCGCCGGCGACCCGGTCCGGCACACCGCCGGAGCGCGCGGCGCCGGTGCGGCCAGGGCGGCGGAACTGGAGGCCACCGGCGGCCGCCCGGGGCTGATCGCGTTGACGCGCTCCCTGGTCGCCGAGTCCGACCGTCCGCTGCGCGGCACGCTGGTGGCACTGCTCGCGCTGTTCGTGGTCTCCGTTGTGGTCCTCCGGCTGGCCTACCGCAAGCCGGGCGGCGGGCCGATGAGCCTGCTGGACGCCGCGTACTTCACCGTGGAGACGGTCGGCACGATCGGCTACGGCGACTTCTCGTTCGCCGACCAGGCCCCGTGGCTGCGGATCTTTGCCATCGTGTTGATGCTGCTCGGCGTGCTGTTGGCGGCCATCTGGTTCGCGCTGCTCACCGAGCTGCTGGTCAGCCGCCGCATCGAGCGCTCCTTCGGCAAGCGCCGGGCCGGCTCGATGAAGGGGCACGTCGTCGTGGTCGGGCTCGGCGCGATCGGGGTGCGGGTGGTGGAGGGACTGCACGCGGCGGGGCGCCGGGTCGTGGTGGTCGAGCGCGATGAGGCCAACCGGTACCTGCCCAGGGCCCGCGCGCTCGGCGTGACGGTGGTGGCCGGGGACGGCACAGACGCCGCGTTACTGAACACGGTCAACGTGCCATCGGCCGCCGCGGTCGCGGTGCTGACCAGCAACGACATGGTCAACATCGAGACCGGGCTGGCGGTGCGCAGCCTGCTCGGGCCGCGCTGGGCGAACGTCCCGGTGGTGCTGCGGGTATTCGACCGGGAGCTCGCCGAGGTGATCGGGGACGCCTTCGGCTTCGAGTTCGTCCGCTCCACCGCCGCGCTCGCCGCGCCGTGGTTCGTCGGCGCCGCGCTGGGGCTGCGCGTCCTGGGCACCTTCTACGTGGGCCGGATCCCGTTCGTCATCGGCAAGATCACCGTGGTGGCGGGCAGCGGCCTGGACGGGCTGGCGATGGGGGAGTTGTCCGCGCGCACCAGGGTGGTGGCGATTTCCCGGGCAGCCCGCGCGGGCGGGACGGCCGAGGTGGAGCACCCGCCACGCAGCGGCAGCCGGTTCAGCGCCGGGGACGACGCGTACCTGGTCGGCCCGTACGAGGAGTTGCTCGCGGTGCTGCGCCGGGACGCCCTGGACCCCACGGCCGCGTGGGCCGGGACGGGGCAACCCCGAGTTCAGCCCGGCTGACCGGATCGCCCCAGCTCAGAGCCTGGGTTGAACAGCGGCGGTGGCCAGGCCGGACCAGACCAGGTCCATCAGGAACTCGGTGGCCTGCTCGGCGGTGACATCGCCGCGGCGGCCGCGCCAGAGCGCCAGCCGCTCACTGGCGCCCACGATCACCTGCGCGTAGGCCTCCAACCGCCGGGCGTCCGCCTCCGGGGCGTGCGCCGCGAGCAGCCCGGCGATGAACCCGGTCTGCTGGTTGCGGATGCCCTCCAGCGCCTCGGCGGCCGCTCCGACCGGCGTCGCGGACTCCTCGTAGAGCAGGGTGGACGCCGCGCCCCGCGAGTCGAGGAAGTCGAAGAACGCCCGAAACCCGTTGCGCAGCATGCCCTCCGGGTTGGTCGCGCCGGCGGCGGCCTTGGTGGTCACCTCAAGCAGCTCGGTGCGGGCCCGGGCGATGCAGGCCAGTAGTAGGCCTTCCTTCGAGCCGAAGTGGTCGTAGAGCACCGGCTTGGTCACCCCGACCCGCTCGGCCACCGTGTCCATCGAGGCGGCCTGGTAGCCGCGCTCGGCGAAGACCGCGCTGGCCGCATCCAGGATCTGGCGCTCGCGCTCCGGTCGGCTGACCCGACGCCGGACCGGCTTGTTTACCTGCATCACATCAGGCTACCGCAAGTAACCTACCCGTGGTAGCTTACTGCCAGTAAGTTACTGATGGTAGGTAGGGCGGCAGAGGAGCTGAGCATGCGTACATCGGTGGTCATCATCGGGAGCGGGTTCGCCGGGCTGGGCATGGCCATCCAGCTGGCCGAGCAGGGCCGGGACGACTTCCTGGTGCTGGAGAAGGCGGACACGCTCGGCGGCACCTGGCGGGACAACACCTACCCTGGTTGCGCCTGCGATGTGCAGTCGCACCTGTACTCGTTCTCCTTCGCGCCGAACCCGGACTGGAGCCGGATGTTCGCCCAGCAGGGCGAGATCCGGGCCTACCTGGAGGGCCTGGCGGACCGCTACCGGCTGCGCAACCGGATCCGCTACGGGGTGCGGGTGACCGGCGCGGAGTTCGACGCCGAGGCCGGCGGCTGGACCGTGCACACCGCCGCTGGCGAGTCCATCGACTGTCGCTTCGTGGTCTGGGGGACCGGTGCGCTGCACGAGCCGTCCATCCCGGAGATCGACGGGCTGGAGCGGTTCGGCGGGCGGGTGTTCCACTCGGCCAACTGGGACCACCAGCACGATCTGACCGGCCGGAAGGTGGCGGTGATCGGTACCGGCGCGAGCGCGATCCAGTTCGTGCCGCCGGTGGCCGAGCAGGCCTCAGAGCTGACCCTGTTTCAGCGCACCCCGCCGTGGATCCTGCCCAAGTTCGACCGGCCGATCAGCGCCGTGGAGCGCTGGGCATTCCGCGCGTTCCCCGCGCTGCAACGCGCCTACCGGGGCGCTATCTACGCCCGGCTGGAGGGGCGGGTGTTCGGCTTCCGGCACCCGAGGGTGATGACCGGGTTGGAGCTGCTGGCCAAGGCGCACATCCGCCGCGCCATCGCCGACCCCGAGCTGCGCGACGCGGTCACCCCGGACTACACCCTGGGCTGCAAGCGGGTGCTCATCTCCAATGACTACTACCCGGCGCTGGCCAGGGACAACGTGCAGGTGGCCAGCGACGGGATCAGCCGGGTCACCGAGCGCGGCGTGGTCACCGTCGACGACGCCGGCAATGAAACAGAGCACGAGGTGGACACGATCATCTTCGGCACCGGTTTCCGGGTGGCCGACAGTTTCGCCCAGCTGGCCATCGTCGGCCGGGACGGGGTGAAGCTGACCGACGCCTGGCGGGACGGCTCGGAGGCGTTCCTCGGCACCACGGTGGCCGGGTTCCCCAACCTGTTCCTGCTGGTCGGGCCGAACACCGGGCTCAGCCACAGCTCGATGATCTACATGATCGAGTCGCAGGTGGCCTACCTGCTGGACTGCCTGCGGCTACTGGATCGCAGCGGGGCTCGGGTGCTGGACACCCGCCCGGAGCGGCAGGCGGAGTACAACGCCGAGCTGCACGAGCAGCTGGCCACCGGGGTGTGGCAGCGGGGTGGGTGCCGCAGCTGGTACCTGGATGAGCACGGGGTCAACCGGACCCTGTGGCCCGACTTCACCTTCCGCTTCCGCCGGCGCACCCGCCAGGCCGACCCGGCCGACCACGAGATCCTGGGCTGAGCGGGAAACCCGGCTAGCCGGCCGCCACGGAGCGGGGCGGCCGGACTACGGCCACCGTGCAGTGCGCGTTCAGGACGCAGTGCACGTTGACCGAGCCGAGCAGCGTCCGCACGATGCCGGGCACGTCGCTGTGGGCGAGCACCAGGAGATCGGCATTTTTCGACTCCGCGGTCAGCACGAGCCCGGCGTCGCCGGCCTGGACCACCAGTTGGGCGTCGGGTCGCTCCGGCAGCGCGCCGAGGACCTCGTCCAGGAGTGCACCAACTTGTTCCTGGATCTTCTTCGCGATCTCGTCGTCGGTCACCGGGATCGGGAGCCCGTACCGGGTGCCGAAGATGCCTGACGACTCGAACACCGATACCACCCGCAGTGTCGCGATGAGCTGCGTTGCCTGCTGTGCGGCGAACTCCAGGGCGGTCCGCGACCCGGGCGAACCATCCACTCCCACCACGACCACCGCTGACGAAGCCACGACGAAGCCCTCCCTCGGATCAGTCCTGACGCGGACCGCTCAGCTGCCGGGCCCCAGCCTTGACCAGGGCCGTACCGCGACGAAATGGGCCGCCGGACCAATAGTTGCTGAACAGCTCGGGTACATCCGGAACCGCGACGTTGCGCCCGCCACTCACCGGCTTCGTCCGGCTCGGCCCCCGGGATAGCTGGTCGCGCTGCATAGCCGCCGGCGGCGCGGTCGGCGAGGATGGATGGATGTCGTACCCCGAACCACCGATCGTGGCCGCGTTGCGCGCGGTGCTGCCCGCCGACCGCATCCTCACCGACCCGGCGTTGACCTCCGGCTACAGCCATGACGAGGCGGAGTGGGCGCCCTACGGCCAGCCGGCCGCTGTGGTGCGGCCCAGGAACACCGAGGAGGTCGCCTCGGTGGTGCGGGCGTGCGCCCAGCTGCGGGTGCCGGTGGTGCCGCGCGGCGCGGGCACCGGCCTGTCCGGCGGCGCGAACGCGGTGGACGGTTGCGTGCTGCTCAGCCTGGAGGCGATGCGGGAGATCCTGGAGATCGACCCCGGCGAGCGGCTGGCCGTGGTCCAGCCCGGGGTGGTGAACGACGTGCTGCGGGCGGCGGTGGCCGAGCAGGGGCTGTGGTACCCGCCCGACCCGGCCAGTGCACCGTGGTCCACGATCGGCGGCAACGTGTCCACCAACGCCGGCGGCCTGTGCTGCGTGAAGTATGGGGTGACCAGGGATTACGTGCTGGCCCTCGAGGCGGTGACGGCGGACGGCGAGATCGTCCGGCTGGGTCGGCGCACCGCCAAGGGGGTCGCCGGCTACGACATGGTGAGCCTGCTGGTCGGCTCGGAGGGCACCCTGGCGGTGATCACCGAGGCCACCCTCAAGCTCCGCCCGCTGCGCACCGCGCCGGCGCGCACCGTGGTGGGGTTCTTCGACACCCTGGAGGCGGTCGGGGAGGCCGTCGCCTCGGTGACCGCGGCCGGGCTGCAGCCGGCCATCTTCGAGCTGGTCGACCGGCACTGCCTGCGCGCGGTGGAGGAGTGGAAGCGGATGGCGCTGCCCCTCGACGCGGCCGCGCTGCTGCTCGCCCAGTCCGACCTGGTCGGGCCGGCCGGTGAGGACGAGGCGGCGGCCATCCTGGCGGAGTTTCAGCGGGCCGGCGCACGGGATGCGATCGCCTCCACCGACCCGGCCGAGGCGGAGGCGCTGTTCGACGCGCGCCGGTTGGCATACCCAGCGCTGGAGCAGCGCGGCGACGCGGTGCTCACCGAGGACGTCTGCCTGCCGCGCGCCAAGCTGGCCACCATGCTCGAGCGGATCGAACAGATCAGTGCCCGCCATCAGGTGCTAATCGCCAACGTCGCGCACGCGGGGGACGGCAACCTGCACCCGATGATGATCACGCCACGGCACGACGAGGCGGCCAGGGCGCGCTCCCAGGCCGCCTTCGAGGAAATCGTGGACACCGCGATCGACCTGGGTGGCACGGTCACCGGGGAGCACGGGGTGGGTCTGCTCAAGCGCCGCGGCATGCGTCGTGAGCTGGGCCCGGTGGCGGTTCGCCTGCAGCGGGCCATCAAGGCCGCGTGGGATCCGGCGGACCTGCTCAACCCCGGCAAGGTGCTCGGCTGAACGCGCTCCGGTCCCTACCCGGTTGGCGCAGGTGGTTGCGCACCGCAACCGGGTAATGGGCCGATCGGATTGTCGTAGCGAGGAATGCAAGATCGAAGTTTTGGATCCCTTGTCGCGACAACTAATTCGAACGTAATCTGGAGCGGCACCGTTTGACCAAGCCCGGGTTAATTCGATCAGTGTGGGATCGGAGCGGGCATCTCTCCTCGCCTATGTGTGTTTGCTGTGAATTCGCGAGGATGTGCCGTCCTAGGGGGATTGTGTCGACACGAAATTTGTATGAGACTCTCGCGACCGCGCGACGTTCACATTTTCCGGCCTTACTCGTTGATATCAAAAGGAGGTCACCTCGAGACGGTGAGCTAATTCCGGAGGACCGACTTGAGTCGTACGTGCGGTTGCTCGGTGAGGCCGGTGTGGACGCGATGTCGATGCCGACGGATCCCACCCACTTCGGCGGCAGCATCGAGTTGGCGCGCCGGGTTCGGCGGCACTGCGACGTGCCGCTGATGCGCAAGGAGTTCTTCCGCTCGGTGCACCAGATGGACGAGTCGCTGGAGGCCGGGTTCGACGCCGTGCAGCTGTCCCTGGGCACGGTTTCCGATCCGGAGCTGTTCGCGGCGCTCCGGTCGCGGGCCGAGCAGATCGGCCTCGAGGTCGTCGTCGGCGCGCATGGCAAGGAGCAGCTGCTCCGCGCGATCGAGCTGGGCGCCGGGGTAATCGGGCTGAACAATCGGGATATCACCGCGCTCGAGCTGGACGGCGGCACGGTGAGCGAGAGCGAGTCGCTGATCCCGATGGTGCCGGACGGAGTGCTGGTGATCTCCGAGAGCAGCATGCTGACCTCGGCGGATGTCGTTCGGGCTGCTCAGGCCGGGGCGGACGGCGTGCTCATCGGCACCGCCGTCGCGCGCAGTGCCGATCCAGTGGGTTGGCTGCGCTCGCTGCGCGGGCTCGCCGAGTGCTCCCGGTAGACCGGCTGGGTCCGCGGCTGCGGGAGGATCGGCTGGTTCGAGATCGGTTGCTCACCGTCTACCTGACCGTGGCCGATCCAGTCACCACCGGGCCGCCGGACCTCGCCCCGGTGATCGCCCGGGCCGGCGCCGATGTCCTCGAGCTGGGCATCCCCACGCCGAACACCCGGCCCAGGGGCGTGGAGGTGGCCGCCTCGTTCGACCGCGCCCGAGTCGCCGAGCTGGTCGAGGTGTGGTCCCGGCTCGGCGAGCTGCGGCGCACGCTCCCGAATACCCCGCTGATTCTGCTGATCTACCCGGAAACGATTTCCGACATCGGCTGGCCACAACTGCTGCATGAGTCGACTCGGGCCGGCGTGGATGGAATGGTGCTGACCCAACCCAGCGATGCGGATCTTGCCCGGGTGGCTGCCGCCGGCCTGCGCGCTATTCCGTTGATACGCCCGACGGCGGATCCTGGTGAAAGGAGCCGGCTGGAGCATTTGTCGTCGGGTCTGACCTATCGAAACCTGGCCGGCCGAACCGGCGAGACGCTCGATGCTGACTCGGCGGCAGACCTCGCCGGGCACCTCGCGGCCGATGCGAAAAAGCCGTTCCTTGTCGGATTCGGCATTAGATATAAGCGGGAAATCAATGCGCTTGCGCCCCATGTGGCTGGTGTGGTCATCGGCAGCGAATTCCTGCGCCTCATTTCCGCAACGAGGCGGGACCGGCGGGCAGCTCGTGCGGCGGAGATCGTGGGCGGCTGGAAGTCGGCCACTGTGTTGGGCGGGGCGCGTTGAGTCGTAACGTACCTATAGTCCGGATGACATCATTCGGCAACAGGTGTTCGGTGAGCTTGGCTCATGTCTAGTGGACAAAGTCTGGATGGCCTGCATCGCTCAGTGGTGGTGGTGGGCGGGGGCCAGGCCGGCCTGTCCATGAGCTACTGCCTGATGAACCGGGGGATCGATCACCTGGTGCTGGAGAAGGAGCAGGTCGGGCACGAGTGGGCGAACCGGCGGTGGGACACGTTCTGCCTGGTCACGCCCAACTGGCAGTGCCAGCTGCCCGGGTTCGGCTACCAGGGCAACGACCCCGACGGGTTCATGCTGCGCGACCAGATCGTGGCCTACCTGCGCGCCTACGCGAGGTCCTTCGAGCCGCCGCTGGCCGAGGGGGTGGCGGCCACCCGGCTGCGCCAGGAGGCCTCCGGCTTCAGCATCGAGACCACCCAGGGGCGGCTCACCGCGGATCAGGTGGTGCTAGCCACCGGGCCGTACCAGGTGCCGCTGCGGCCCCGGCTGGCCGACCGGCTGCCTGACGACGTGGTGCAGGTGCACTCCTCGGAGTACGGCACGCCCGAGCAGTTGCCGCCGGGCGAGGTAATGGTGGTCGGCACCGGGCAGTCCGGCTGTCAGATCGCCGAAGACCTGCACCTGGCCGGACGGCGGGTGCACCTGTCGGTGGGCAGCGCGCCTCGGGTGGCCCGCACCTACCGCGGCCGGGACGTGGTGGCCTGGCTGGAGGACATGGGCTACTACAAGAAGAGCATCAGCGACTTCGCCGACGCGGACTCGGTGCGCTTCCGGGCCAACCACTACGTCACCGGCCGGGACGGCGGGCACGACATCGACCTGCGGCAGTTCGCCGTGGAGGGCATGCGGCTGTACGGCCGGCTGCTGGACGTGCGGGGTCCCCGGCTGCGCTTCGAGACGGACCTGGCGAAGAACCTGGACGCGGCGGACGCGGTCTCCGAGGGGATCAAGGACTCGATCGACGCCTACCTGGCCTCGGCCGGCGTCGGCGCCCCGACTGAAGCCCGGTACCAGCCGGTATGGCAACCGGACGAGGAGCCGACCGAGCTGGACCTGGCCGGCTCCGGGATCACCTCGGTGGTGTGGAGCACCGGGTTCGGCCGGGACCACCGCTGGATCGACGTGCCGGTGTTCGACGGGCGGGGTTACCCGACGCATATGCGCGGGGTGACCAGCTGCCCGGGCCTGTACTTCCTCGGCCTGCCGTGGCAACACACCTGGGGGTCTGGTCGGTTCTGCGGCGTGGCCACCGACGCCCGCTACCTGGCTGACCAGATCGTCTCGCTGCGCCTCGGCGACGGCGGCCACGACGTGCGGTGGCTGGCCGGGACGCCCGCCAACACCTACCCCAGCGACGACGACTGGGTGGCTCCGCGCACCGTGGCCTGAGCCGGGCCCTTCCGGCCGCGCTGGCCCGGTCGGTCAGCGGGAGCTGGAATTAGGATGGCGTCGTGCGGGACATGGGCGACACCTGGCTGGCGCAGCCGGATCTGGCGAGCATCGACGTGCAGACGGTGCTGGCCGCGCTCGCCGACCCGGTCCGGCTGCGGATCGTCCGCCTGCTGGACGTGGTGCAGGAGTCCACCTGCACCGCGCTGGACATGCCGGTCAAGCTGTCCACCGTGTCGCACCACCTCGGCGTGCTGCGCGAATGCGGGGTGGTGTCCACCCGGATCGACGGCAACGCCCGGCCCAGCCGGCTGCGCCGGGAGGACCTGGAGCGCCGCTTCCCCGGGCTGCTCACCTCGATAGTCAGTGCCACCCCGCCGGCGAGCGGGCCGTAGGCCGTGTCCCGGGACCCTGTGGTGGACCTTCGGCGGATCGCGTTCCTGCTGGAGCGGGCGCACTCGTCGACCTACCGGGTCCGCGCCTTCCGCACCGCGGCCAACGTGCTGGCCGCCCGCGACGACCTGGAGGTGCTGGCCAAGGGGCGCGGGCTGACCAAGATCAAGGGCGTCGGCGACACCACCGCGCGCTGCGTGCTGCAGTCGCTGGCCGGCGAGGAACCGGCCTACCTGCGTGAGCTGGAGGTGGAGGCCGAGTCGGGGGTGACCGAGTCGTCGGTGCCGGCCATCCCGTCGCTGGACGGGCCGGCCGCCGCGCTACGGGCGGCGCTGCGCGGTGACTGCCACACCCACTCCGACTGGTCCGACGGCGGCTCGCCGATCGAGGAGATGGCGTTGACCGCCCGCGACCTGGGCCACGAGTACCTGGTGCTGACCGACCACTCGCCCCGGCTGACCGTGGCCAACGGCCTGTCCGCCGAGCGGCTGCGCCGGCAGCTGGAGGTGGTCGCCGAGATCAACACCCGGTTGGCGCCGTTCACCATCCTGACCGGGATCGAGGTGGACATCCTGGATGACGGCGCGCTGGACCAGTCTGAAGACCTCCTCGCGTCGCTGGACCTGGTGGTGGCCTCGGTGCACTCCAAGCTGCGGATGCCGGCGGCGGAGATGACCGAGCGGATGCTCACCGCCGTGGCAAATCCGCACGTGGACGTGCTCGGGCACTGCACCGGGCGGATGGTCACCGGCAACCGCAAACGCCCGGAGTCGGAGTTCGACGCGGACGCGGTGTTCGAGGCCTGCGCGGAGTACGGGGTGGCGGTGGAGGTCAACTCCCGGCCCGAGCGGTTGGACCCGCCCAAGCGGCTGCTCCGTGCCGCCGTCGCCGCCGGCTGCCACTTCTCCCTGGACACCGACGCGCACGCCCCCGGCCAGCTGGACTGGCTGCCCTACGGCTGTGCCCGCGCCGCCGACTGCGACGTCCCCTCCGACCGCGTGATCAACACCCGCACCGCCGCCCAACTCCTAGCCCACACCCACCGCCACCACTAACCCCACCGCCCAACTGCCCGCGAGTCGGGGCTCTCAGCACACTGAGTCGGGGCTCTCAGCACATTGCGTCGGCGAATCCGAGCGGCCGCGTCAGTATTCGTACGCCTCGGCCGGCGCCGGAACCGGCTCCGCGTCGAGCACCCGCACGCTGGGGGTGTACCCGTCGGCGACGGTGGCGCTGCCCGGCAGCAATCGGGCGCGCACCCGCAGCCAGGTGCCGCTCGGGACGTCCGGGGCGCCGGTCAGTCGGACGGTCATCGGCCGGGCGTCCGCCGCGCAACAGGTGATCACCAGGCGAGCCAGCTCCGCCGAGCCGGCCCGGTGCACCACGAAGCCGGTGAGCGTGACGTCCCGACCGGCCAGCCCGCCCGAGCCACCGGAGCCGTCCCAGACGGCGCGGGCCACGAAGTCGGACAGCCGCAGCTCGGGCGCCTGGCCGGCGGGCAGCGGCATGAACCGGCCGTCGGCGGGGTCGGCCGCTCCGCGCACCGAGTTGCCGGCCGCCGAGCGCTGCACCGAGTCCACCCCCAGCGCCGGCGGGGCCACCAGGAAAATGGCCAGCACCGGAAGCAGGAGCAGCCACGGGCTGTGCGGCTCGCCATGGTCGTGTGCGTGGTGGTGTGCGTGGTCGTGCGCGCCGCCGCCGCGGCGTCTCGGGTGGGCGGCCCGGGCCAGCCAGGCGTCCCGCAGTAGCGCGGCGCCCGCCAGCACCAGGATGACCGCCCCGGCGGTAAGCAGATACCACTGATTGCCCGGCTTGACGTAGCGCAGGTAAAGATCCGTGGAAGCGATCTTCACCAGCGCGCCGCCGAGCAATACCAGCAGCACGTTCTGGGTGTCTCGGTTCACCGCGCGCCGCCGAGCACCAGCAGGCCCGCCGCCGTGCCACACAGCGTGGCCACCAGCAGCGTCGTCGGCGCGAAGCGGACCGCGAACGCGCGCCCGAAGGTGCCCGACTGCAGCGCGAACAACTTGACGTCCACCGCCGGTCCGACCACCAAGAACACCAGCCGGGGCAGCAGCGGCAGCGCGCCCAGCGAGGCGGCCACGAAGGCATCCGCCTCGCTGCACAGTGCCAGCCCGACGGCAAGCAGTGCCATCACCACGATGCTGAGCACCAGCTGGCCGGCCAGCCCAGCCAGCCAGCTGGGCGGCACCGCGACGTT
>Ga0137412_10001420_pt1 | contig 18578 bp, 18 predicted proteins | sample CZODoug2_1_16fun_FD_122160 | JGI IMG/M metagenome (GOLD analysis project Ga0137412, IMG submission 122160) | Vadose zone soil fungal communities from Angelo Coast Range Reserve, California, USA - CZODoug2_1_16fungal (Hybrid Assembly) | ecosystem: Environmental > Terrestrial > Soil > Vadose zone...
TTGAGCCCCGTCTGGCCGCCCATGGTCGGGAGCAGCGCATCGGGCCGCTCCCTGGCGATGACGGCCTCGATCATCTGCCAGTTCACCGGCTCGATGTAGGTGACATCGGCCATCTCCGGGTCGGTCATGATGGTCGCCGGATTCGAATTCACCAGGATCACCTTGTAGCCTTCGGCACGCAGGGCCTTGCACGCCTGCGCGCCGGAATAGTCGAACTCGCAGGCCTGGCCGATCACGATGGGCCCGGCCCCGATGATGAGCACGCTCTTGATGTCGGTGCGCTTAGGCACGCTTGCGTTCTTCCATCAGTTTCGCGAAGCGATCGAAGAGATACCCGATGTCGTGCGGCCCGGGGCTCGCTTCGGGATGCCCCTGGAAGCAGAACGCCGGCCGGTCGGTGCGCGCGAGCCCCTGCAGGCTGCCGTCGAACAGCGATACGTGCGTCGGTTTCAGATTCGCGGGAAGCGTGTCCGGATCGACGGCGAAGCCGTGGTTCTGGCTGGTGATGACGACTGTTCCGTTCGCCAAATCCTTCACCGGGTGGTTGGCACCGTGATGCCCGAATTTCATTTTCACGGTCTTTGCGCCGGAGGCGAGACCCATGAGCTGGTGGCCGAGGCAGATGCCGAACGTCGGCGTGCCGGAGTCGATGATTTCGCGGATCGCACGGATCGCGTAGTCGCAGGGCTCCGGGTCCCCCGGGCCGTTGGACAGAAACACTCCGTCAGGTTTGAGCGCGAGGACTTCCTCCGCGCGAGTCTGCGCGGGAAGAACCGTGACGCGACAGCCGCGCTCGATCAGCATGCGCAGTATGTTGCGCTTGACGCCGTAGTCGTAAGCGACGACGTGGAAGCGCACGCCGGCGCCTTTGCCGAACCCGCCGCCGGTCTGCCACCGCCCCTCGGACCATTCGTAGGGCTTGGCGGTCGTCACGACCTTGGCCAAATCCATTCCCGCGAGCCCGGGGAAGGCCCGGGCTGCCGCCACCGCCCGATCCGCGTCGTCGGAACCCGCGAGCAAGGCGCCATTCTGGGCGCCTTTTTCGCGCACGATCCGAGTGAGGCGTCTGGTGTCGATGCCCGCGATGGCGACCACGTTGTTCGCCGCGAGAAAATCGCTGAGGTCCCCTTCGGCTCGCCAACTCGAGACCACGGGGGATAGATCTCGAACCACAAGCCCTGCCGCAAACACTTTCTCCGACTCCATGTCCTCCCGGTTGGTCCCGGTATTGCCGATATGCGGATGGGTCAGAGTGACGATTTGGCGGCAATAAGACGGGTCGGTAAGGATCTCCTGATATCCGGTGGTCGCGGTATTGAAAACCACCTCCCCAGAGGCAAGACCGGTCGCTCCGGCCGAAGTGCCCCGAAATACGGTGCCATCGGCTAATGCAAGGAGGGCGGGCGGGGCGGCGGGCACGGCAGCGGGCTCATTTTGGGGGCCACATGTGCAGAGCGGGACCGGCTCACACCGGTCCCGCTCTGCAACGAGCGAAAAAGTATACCGTGATTCCTCCTACCCATCAAACTTTTGTCTTCCGGGTCCGTTCCTTGCTCACGCAACGGCACCGCTCGCTAAACCGTGCCAGAATTGACGACTCGCCCTCATCACAACTGCACAACTCGCAAGAACAGAAACGTGACTGCGTCGCGCGTCTCCATCAGTGCCTTGTCCTCGGCCGAGTTTCTGCCGCAGCGAGTCTCGCTCCTCTACCGATTTTCGGGAAACGACGTCCCCGCCATTCTCCTGACTTCGGCCGTCGCGGCCTTTGCCCTTTGGGGCTACATCAGCAACAAGCTGCTCTTTGCCTGGCTGACCTGGCTGGTCCTGGCGAGCCTCGCGCGCATCGCCCTCAAGCGCGCTTACCGCCTGCGCCAGCCCGGAGCGGAAGCCGCGGCGCGCTGGGAAGGTTATTTCTGCCTCGCGAGCGCGGCGGTCGGCGCCGCCTGGGGCCTGACGGTGATGCTGCTCTATCCGGAGCACGGGCAGTTTCACGAAATCCTCCTCCCGTTCCTGATCGGCAGCGTCGCCATGGGGCTGCCTCCGGCGCTCGCCCCCAGCCCCAAGTCCTTCACCTGCCTGATCGTGCCGATTTTCACGCCGTTGATCGGCCTGCTGTTTTCGCAGGGCGGCGCCTTCAACACCTCCGCCGGAATCCTGATTCTGGTGTTCTCCGCCGTCCTCCTGGCGCTGTATCTGTCCGCCAACAGGGCGCTGATCGAAACGCTTCGTTTCGGCCGGGAAAACGAGCGCTTGCTCGAGCAGGTCAAGGAAGCGAAGGAGCGCCTGGACCTCGCGTTGCAGGCGGCCAATATCCTCAGCTGGGACTGGGACGCGCGCAGGACCGACGTCTTGCTGGGCGGCAGCTGGGCAATCATCCTGAGGGTGGGTAAGGAAACCAGCGCCCTGACCCTGGACGAATTGGCGCAAATGGTGCATCCGGACGATCTTCCGAAGGTGAAGCAGGTCCTTGGCAATTGCCTGAACGGCGGGGAGTCCGAGTACATGGCCGAGCACCGCATCAGGACCCTCGCCGGAGGCTGGGTGTGGAGCCTGGGCCGCGGAAGGGTGGTCGAGCGCGACGCCGCCGGCCGGGCGCTGCGCATGACCGGGGTCAACGTCGACATCGACGATCGCAAGCGCGCCGAGGTCGAATTGCTGGCCGCGGTACAGCGCGAAAAAGAGCTCTCCGAGATGAAATCGAAGTTCGTCTCGACCGCTTCGCACGAGTTCCGAACGCCGCTCGCGACCATGCTGTCGTCGGCGGAGCTGCTCGAGCATTACTCCGAGAGCCTGAGCCCGGCCGAGAAGGCCAACCTTCTGCAGACGATCCAGGGCGGCGCAAAACGCATGAGCGAGATGATCGACGACGTCCTCGCCCTGGGCCGCGCGGAGTCGGGCGTGCTCAAGCTGAACCTCGCCCCGACGAATCTGCGCGAGCTCTGCGCAAGGGTGGTGTCCGAGTTCCGCATCGCGCAAGGCAAGCAGCACGTCATCACCCTGGACGACCGCTTCGACCGCCTCGAGGCGGCCGTGGACGAGAGGCTGCTGCGGCACATCCTGAACAACCTCCTGTCGAACGCGGTGAAATACTCCCCTCCCGGCAGCGAAGTAACGCTGTCTCTTGCCCGGCGTGAAGAACAGGCTGTGATCGAGATCCAGGACCGGGGAATCGGGATACCTTTGGAAGACCAGCCGAGAATGTTCGAGAGCTTTCACCGGGCTTCGAACGTGGAAAACCGCCCTGGCACGGGCCTGGGCCTCGCGATCGTGAAGAAATCGGTGGAGCTCCACGGCGGCGAAATCAGCCTTTCGAGCGCCGTCGGCTCCGGAACCCGGTTCACCGTGATGCTCCCCTTGCGGTCGGTCAAACAGCCGGTCGGGGTGCACTGATGGCCAACGAGCCCGCAAAGAAAGTCCTCGTCATCGAGGACGAGCCCAGCATCCGCAACAACATCATGCTGATGTTGAAGGTCGAGCGTTACGCCGCGACCGGAGCGGAAAACGGGCGCGTCGGCCTGGAGCTGGCGCGCCGCGATCCGCCCGATCTCATCCTGTGCGACGTGATGATGCCGGAGATGGACGGATTCGCCGTGCTCGAAGCCTTGCGGGCCGAGCCGCGCTTTGCCGAAATTCCGTTTATCTTCCTTACCGCACTCGATGACCGATCGAGTACCCGGCGCGGCATGAATCTCGGAGCCGACGACTACCTCCCGAAACCGTTCACCCGAAACGAGCTGATGGAAGCGGTGACCAGCCGGCTGAAGAAATTCGAAAACCTGACCCAGGCGCTGAGAGCGCGGCTGGTCCCGCAGCAGGACCTTCTGACGCAAAAATTCCGCGAAAGAATCTCCGGCGGCGACGGCGGCGCGGCGCTCGAAGAGGCCGATGCCAACCTGACCGGCAAGATCGCCGAGGCGACGGTCCTGTTTTCGGACATCCGCGCCTTTACCACCTATTCGGAACGGCTTACCAGCGACGAGATCGCGGAGTTGCTCAATGCCTATCTCGGGACCGCGTGCGCGCCGATCATCGGCTGCGGCGGCGTGATCATGAAATTCATCGGCGACGGCGTCATGGCGCTGTTCGAGTCCCGCCCGAACCAAGCGGGCGAGTCCCACGCGCGCCGGGCGGTGCGCGCGGGCCTTGCGATGCAGCTCGCCGCGCTCGAATTCCGCCAATGGGTCAGGCAGCACCATCCCTCCAAGAGCCTGCCCGAATTTTCCATAGGCGTGGGCATTCACAGCGGCGAGGTCCTGCTGTGCCACGTCGGCACGCCGGGTCGCGGCGAACTCACCGTCGTCGGCGACAGCGTCAATATCGCCGCGCGGCTGGAAGACCAGAACAAGGAGCTCGGGTGGGCGGTGGTCGCAAGCGAGGCGACCGTCAACGCCGCCGGCCCGGCGGTCGTCGTCGGCTCGCGCCGCACGGTTCAGTTGCGCGGACGCAGCACCCCCACCGAGGCGTTCGAAATCATCGGCATCGCAGCCGGCGACGCCGACGATGCTCCGGTGCAGATCCCCGAGGACATGCGCGAGGCGCTCGCCGCGAATGCCCGCATCGCCGGCGACGCCGCAAAGGCCGCCCTCGGAATCACTTTGAGCATCATGACCGGCGAATTCGGCGAAAAGCGCGTGATGATCCAGGGCTACCGCGTCGTCTCGAAGATCGGCCGCGGCGGCTCCTCGATCGTCTACCTCGCCGAGCGTGAAAGCGACAAGCAGCAGGTCGTCCTCAAGATCCTCAACGCCGCCGCCGGCCTGGACGAGATCATGCTGCAGCGGTTCGTGCAGGAGTTCGACATCATCTCGTCGATCGATCACCCGAACGTGGTCAAGATCTACGACCGCGGCTTCAGCGACCGGCACGCTTACATCGCGATGGAATATTTTCCCGACGGCAGCCTCATCGAAGTCGTCTCCAAGGGCTTGAGCGCGCGGCAGGCCTTGTCGCTGCTCGCGCAGGCCGCGAGCGCGCTGCGCGAGATTCACAACCGCGGCATCGTCCACCGCGATATCAAGCCCGGCAATCTCATGGCGCGCGCCGACGGCAGCATCGTTCTGGCCGATTTCGGCATCGCAAAGCGGCTCGGAGACGACCTGGGCCGCACGCGGCAGGGCGAGCTCTACGGGACTCCCTACTACGTTTCACCGGAGCAGATCGAAGGAAGCCCCGCGACGACACAGTCCGATATTTACTCCCTCGGAATCATTTTCCACGAAATGTTGACGGGCCGGCGCCCGTTCGAGGCCGAATCGGTGTCCGGATTGATCGCGCTGCACGTCAGCGCGCCGCGGCCCAGGCTCCCGGAAGGGCTTGCCAGGTATCAGGGGCTGCTCGACCGGATGATCGCCGTGGACCCCGGCAACCGATATAAAGACGCCGACGAGCTGCTCGAAGCGATCGACGGCGTATGGACGCGCGATGCCTTGCGGGCGCTGAAGCAGGACAGTTGAGCTCCGACTACCGGAGCCCCAACACGTCCTGCATATCGTAGAGGCCGCGCTCCTTGTTCATGAGGAAGCGCGCGGCCCGAAGCGCGCCGAGGGCGTAGGTGGCGCGGCTGCTCGAGCGCACGGTGATTTCAACGCGCTCGCCCTCTCCGATGAACATCACGGTATGCTCACCGACGATATCCCCGCCGCGAACGGCATGAAACCCGATCGCCTTGGGATCGCGTTCACCGACCTCGCCTTGGCGTCCGTGCACGGCGGTGCGCGCGAGATCCCTGCCGAGAGCGCGCGCGATCACATCGCCGAACTTGAGCGCCGTACCCGAAGGCGCATCGATCTTGTGGCGATGGTGCGCTTCTAGGATCTCCACATCGTAACCGTCGCCGAACGCGCGCGCGGCCGTCTCGACAAGCCTGAACGCGACGTTTACGCCCGCCGACATGTTCGGCGCCTTTACGATCGCGATCTCGCCCGCCGCCGCCGCGATACGCTCGTTCTGCTGCGGCGAAAAACCGGTCGTTCCGATCACCATGCGCACGCCCTTTTTCAGGCACTGTTCCAGGTGCGCGAGAGTGCCTTCGGGGCGGGTAAAATCGATGAGACAGTCGCCTTTCGCAGCTCCACCGAAGCTGGAGGCGATCTTCACGCCGCTCGGGCGTCCGACGAGTTCTCCGGCATCCTTGCCGATGAAGGGGCTTCCGGGAACCTCCACTGCCGCCGCGAGCTCGAGGTCCCCCGATGCGAGCGCCGTCTCGATCAGGGTACGCCCCATGCGGCCTCCCGCGCCGGCGATGACGAGCTTCACTGCTCGGATTTTCCGAGGGTCGCGGCAGCCACGATATCTCCCTCGACGCGCTTCAACTTGCCGTCCTCGAAAAACACCGCAATGCGTCGGTATTCGGTGTCGCGGCTGTTGGCGCGCTGGCGCAGGAACACGTAGTCCCAGCGTTCCTCGTGAAAGATGTCGCTCACCAGGGGCGTGCCCAGGACAAATCGCACCTGATCGCGGGTGAGGCCGGGCTTCAACTGCGCGACCATCTCCTGGGTTATGTAATTCCCCTGCTGGATTTCGATCCGGTAGGGGCTGAGGCTGGGCGCGAGGGCGCACGCCGCGGTGAGAAACGGTAACGACAAAATCAACATTCGCGGCACGATGCGGGTGTTTCTGCGGCAATGAAACGCTATATCATAGCGGAAACGGGCACCCTGCCCGAGGCAATCCTCCGTGACCAATGTCCACGACTTGAAGACCAGCGGCCTGAAGGCCACGGGGCCGCGGCTGCGAATCCTTAAGCTTTTCGAAGACAGCAAGGTACGCCATCTGTCGGCCGAGGACGTCTATCGGATCCTCATGAACGAGGGAATGGACATCGGCCTCGCGACCGTCTACCGCGTCCTCACGCAGTTCGAGCATGCCGGTATCCTCCAGCGCCATCATTTCGAGTCCGGCAAGGCGGTGTTCGAGCTGAACGAGGGCAGCCATCACGATCATCTCGTGTGCATGCAGTGCGGACGCGTCGAAGAATTTTATGACGCCGAAATCGAGAAGCGCCAGGTCCGGGTGGCCACGGAGCGCGGTTTTGCGATTCGCGAACATTCGCTGCATCTGTATGCCGACTGCACCAAGCCGAATTGCCCGCACAAGCCTCGCACGAAGGGCTAGGGTTCAGGACACAGCGATCTGTCTATAATGATGGAGTCCTGCATTCGCTCGGCCACGCCTGCCGGAAAAGGGGAAGACTCATGGGTTTGAGACTGAAGTTCAATCTGGTGCTTCTTTTCGTGTTCATTCTCGGGCTCGCGGTCTCGGGCTACGTTTCCTTCGAGATGCTGCACAGAAACGCGCGCGAGGAAGTACTGCGAAATGCAGGGGTCATGATGGAGGCGGCACTGTCGATGCGCCAGTACACGGTGAGCCAGGTGCGCGACAAGCTCGTGCAAAAGGAAGACGAGTTCCTGCCGCAAAGCGTACCCGCTTTCGCCGCGACCGAGATCATGAACCAGCTGCGCAAGAAGTATCCCGACTACGCCTACAAGGAAGCCGCGCTGAATCCCACCAACCCGCGGGACCGCGCGGTGGAATGGGAGGCGGACATCGTCAACGAATTCCGCAACAACTCGGCGCGCGCGGAAGTCTCCGGAACCCGGATAACGCCTACCGGCATGTCGCTGTTTCTCGCGCGGCCTTTCCAGATCAAGGATCCCGCCTGTCTCGCCTGCCATACCACGGCGGAGATCGCGCCGGCATCGATGGTCAAGCTCTACGGGACCAACAACGGCTTCGGCTGGAAGTTGAACGAGGTCATCGGCGCGCAGGTCGTTTCGGTGCCGATGTCCCTCCCGATCCAGAACGCGAACCGCGCCTTCTACACCTTCATGGCTTCGCTCAGCGGCGTCTTCGTCGTATTGTTCGTGATCCTGAACCTGATGCTGTCTGTGCTGATCGTGCGGCCGATCACGCAAATGTCCGACGCCGCCGACCGGATCAGCACCGGCGACATGGAGATTCCCGAGTTCGCCGAGTCCGGCCGCGACGAGGTCGCGCTCCTGGCGAGGTCTTTCAACCGCATGCGCCGCAGCCTGGAGAAGGCGATCAGCCTGATCGACCAGAAATAGCCGCATTTCGATGGCCGCCGAAACCGCCCTTCCCTCGGGTTACACGCTGCATGAATACCGCATCGAGCAGACTCTCGGGATCGGAGGCTTCGGGCTGACCTATCTCGCCACGGACTCGAACCTCAACCTCAAGGTCGCGATCAAGGAGTACCTGCCCGGAGACCTCGCCCAGCGGGGCGAAGACCAGTCGGTCCGGCCGAAATCCGAGTCCACTTCCGAATCGTTCAAGTGGGGGCTCTCGCGGTTTCTCGACGAGTCGCGCACGCTCGCCTCGTTCCGCCATCCCAACATCGTGCGCGTCCTGCGGTTTTTCGAGACGAACAGCACCGCCTACATGGTGATGGAATTCGTTGCGGGGCAGCCCCTCGGCGAATGGATCCGCAGCCGCCGGCCGCTCGAGCAAGCGGCCGTGCTCGCGATCGCCGGCCCGCTGCTCGATGGGCTGGAACTCATTCATCGCACCGGGTACCTGCACCGCGATATCAAGCCCGGCAACGTCTTCATCCGCGAGGACGGCTCGCCGGTGCTGCTCGACTTCGGTTCCGCCCGAGTAGTTTCGGAAGGAAGCGAGCTGACCGCCATCGTCACCCCTGGATACGCTCCGATCGAGCAGTATCACTCGCAGGGGCAGCAGGGGCCATGGAGCGACTTGTACGCGTTCGGGGGAGTTCTGTATTGGATGATCACCGGCAAGAGGCCGGTGGAGGCAGTAGCGCGCGTGCGCCAGGACATGCTGCCGCCCGCGGCGCAGGCGGCCGATCGCAACCGTTACGCGGCGGAGCTGCTCGCTGCGATCGACTGGGCGCTCGTGCCAAACGAGGAACAGCGCCCGAAATCCGTGGCGGAGTTTCGCTCCGTGCTTTCCGGACTTGCCGGCTGGGACTCCAGGACCGTAACGTACCAGGCCACCGTGAAAATCCAGGAGCCGCCGCGAACTGCGCCTCCGCCCACCTCTTTGCCCACGGGGGCCGCGTTCGACCGGGATACTCTCAAGAAAATCGAAACGGAGCTCGCCAGGCATATCGGCCCGATCGCCCCCGTCGTGATCAGGTCCGCCGCCAAGAAGGCCTATACCATCGCAGTCCTCGCCGAAATGGTGTCGGCCGATATCGCCGACGACAGGGAACGTGCCGCGTTCGTGAGGCGATTCTCCGGCGACAAATCGACCCCGACCGCGGACCCGGCGCGTGCCGGCGCCACACCGCAGCAGTCCGTCCCGCCGACCACGCCCAAATTCGATGCGCAGACTCTCGCCAAGGCCGAAGCGGCGCTCGCCAGGTACATCGGCGCGGTCGCCAAGGTGGTGGTGAAGCGCGCGGCCGCGAAGGCGCGTGACCCCGGAGAGCTCTACCTTCTGATCGCCGAAGAAATCGAGGACAAGAGCGAAAGGAAGGCGTTCATCCGCAAGGCCATCTCCGCATCGGGCAAGGAATGAATCCGAATGCCCTGCCATTCTCCCGCGGAAGATCTTATTTCTGATACTTGAACGACAGCATCACCCGGGTGCGGTAGGCCACGACCTTGCCGTCCTCGATCTTCAGATCCTGCTTCACCACCTCGGCGATGCGAAGGTCGCGCAAAGTCTTGGATGCAGCCTGGACCGCCCGCTTCGCGGCATCCTCCCACGAGGTCTCGCTCGTTCCGATCACTTCGGTGATTCTGTAGACTCCATCGGCCTTGGCCATTGTTCGTCTCCTTTGACAGGGTCGCCCTTCCCAGACGAGAGCGTTTCGGGATAATACTCCTCAGTCCGGCCGCGTAAGCCCGACCGGCGCGGATCTGGAGAAGGCGCGACGATGGATCTGATTCTGTGGCGACACGCCGAAGCCGAGGACGGCAGTCCCGATTCTGCGCGAAAGCTGACCGCACGCGGCCGCGAGCAGGCGCGGCGCATCGCCGCCTGGCTGAAGCCGCGCCTGCCCCGGCGGTGCGAAGTTCTGGTGAGCCCAGCCGTACGCGCGCAGCAGACTGCGCTGGCGCTCGGCGTGCCGTTCGTGACTTCACCCGCGGTGGGCACCGAAGCGGCCGCGGCCGCCGTCATTGCCGCGGTCGATTGGCCGGTACGTTCCCGGGCGACGCTGATCGTCGGACACCAGCCGACACTGGGTCGCGTGGCTGCGACCTTGCTTTCGGATACGCAAGCCGACTGGGACATCGGCAAGGGAGCGCTGTGGTGGCTGCGGCATTCCGGCGGCGAGACCAGGTTGTTCGCCGTCATCGACCCCGAGCTTGCGTGATCTTCGGGCGACTCTCGCGGCACCCGAGTCAGAACCCGTAGTGAAGTCGTCCCGAGATGACGCTCGCCGGACCGCGGTCGGCGTTGTAGCCCGGATTCGAAATCCGTTGGAAGTCGGCGGAGAACCAGGTGTCTTTTGCGACATCGAGGCTGTAATAGGTCTCGAGGATGACTTCCGGCCGATAGTTGAGCGCCCCGTCGCCGAGGAAGAACCCGAGCCCCCCGGCGGCAAGGTAATCGCGGTGCGCGGCGGAAAGGCCGTTGCGCGCGTAGGCGATTCCAAAAGTGTCCCCGGCTCGGCCGAACGTCGCTCCTTTCACCGACACCCCTCCCGAGAGCGATCGATCGATCTCGGTGAAAGCGTAAGTCTCGGTCTGGCCGTCGGCCCAGCTCGCCCGGCCGAACAGGCCCACGCTCGAGGAGATTTCCTGCTCGAAATTCATCCCGAACCCGCGCTTGACGCGCTCGACCGTGCGCACGGCGTTGATATCGGGCGCCCCACCCGTTTGCGCCGCGAGATCCAGGGCGTCTTGATAGCGCGCCATTCTCGCGACGTTGCGGAAGACGAGAAAGCGCAGCCTGCCCGGGCGTTCTGCCAAGGCGTATGCGCGCTCGATTTCGATCTGGTCGCCGTAGTGCTTGAATATCCTCGGGTCCAGCGCGAGCTGGTTCGGCTCCTTCGGCTGGATGAAGCGGCCGGCCCGCAGCCTCCAGTCGTCGTGAAAATACTCGAGCGCCAGTCCCCAGGAGTAACCGCGCGCGTCCGCTGCGAAATCGTATGCGCCGTGCGTCATCAGCGACCAGTTCAGAAACTGGGTTCGCGGGTCGTGGCTGTAGGTGTTGTCGTCGAAGATGTCGAGCACCGACAGATTTCCGGCGGTCAACACCAGGCGCCGTCGGTCGACGCTGCCGGCGAGCTGGTTGGCATCCGATTCCATTTTTTCCCCACCGCCGCCGAAACCCCAGGTCTGGCGCGCAAACAGGCGGGCTCGATAGAACGTGGCGCTCGGCCCGGACGTGCGCGCGATCTCTCCGTTGGTGAATCCGCCGAGCCCGGTCAGCCCGGAAAGGGGCACGCCCTGCGTGACTTCGGGGTCGAAATACAGCTCGCCTCCCCTCCAGGTCCTCGTGCCGAGCGCGGCGGTCGCCGTGAACGAATAGCTCTTCTCGCGATCCGGGGACAGGCTATGGAGGCCGGAGTACGCTGCCTCGAAAGGGGTCTTGCGCTGCCAGACATAGGTCGCCTGAAACTTGGCGCTCGTTTCTTCCGGGGCATCCTGTGCGTAGCCGATTTCGGCAAACGCGAGCACCCCCGCTAGGAGAATGCTCGACTGAATCCCGTTGCGCCGCACCGCCGTGAGCCCTAGGCGGCCCTGACTACATCACCGACAACCCAGATCAATGCAACCCCCAGCGCGATGAGTACCACCTGCTGCGCAGTAGCGTGGAGCTCAGGACGTCTATGCAGCCCGGGAATGAGATCGGCCACGGCCACGTAGATCATGCTTGCGGCGGCGAGCGCAAGCACCGTGCCGATCCATTCCTGCGCCGCTCGCAGCGTGAAGTACGCGAGGAGCGCTCCAATCAGCATCGCGAAGCTCGACAGCAGATTGAGCGCCAATGCCGCAAACTTGCTGTACCCCGAGTGCAGGAGAATGACGAAGTCCCCGATTTCCTGCGGGATTTCGTGCGCGATGATCGCCGCCGCGGTGACCACGCCGAGCTCCGTGCTCTGCAAGAACGCCGCCGCGATCAGGATGCCGTCGACGAAGTTGTGAAAACCGTCGCCGATGATGATCATGAGGCCGCTGCGGCCGCGGTCGTTCGGATTGGCGTGGTGATCGTGAGCCTCGCAGTCTTCTGTGTGGCAATGCCGCCACAGCACGAGCTTTTCCAGAACGAAGAACCCCAGGATCCCGGCGAGCACCGTGGCCAACAGCCCTTGGAGATTGCCGGCGCTGCCGATCGCGTTGGGAAGGATCTCCAGGAATACCGCGCCGAGCAAAGTCCCGATGGCGAAGCTCACCAGCGCGGGGACCCAGCTAGCGGGCGCAGAGAGCGCAAACAGGGCCGCGATCGCAATGCTGATCACACCGCCCGCGACTGTCGCCGCGGAGATCCATGCGATCGTCGGCATGTTCTAGCTGTCCTCGAGCCAGATAAGGCTCGCCATTCTGCCGGTGGCACGGTCTCGACGAAAGGAAAAGAAACGCTCTTCGCTCGCCGTGCAGAACCCGCCGCCATAGACTCCCGCGACACCCGCCGCCGCGAGCCGCTGCCGCGCAAGCCCGTAGAGGTCGACGAGGTACTTCCCGTCTTGCCGTGACGCGAACGACGTCGCAGCAGCGGGGTTCCTCTCGACGAAGGCCTTGTGGACGTCCTCTCCGACTTCGTATTGGCGCGCTCCGATGCCCGGTCCAACGAAGGCGATGAGGTCTTGCGGGGGAACGCCCATGGCGTGCACGACGTTTTCCACGACTCCGCCCGCGAGCCCTCGCCAGCCAGCGTGGGCGATCCCCGCGCGCCTGCCCTCGCGATCACTCAGCAGGACCGGCAGGCAGTCGGCGGTCATCACCGCGCAAACCGTGCCCGGACTGCGCGTTACGGCTCCATCGGCCTCCGTGTCCGGCGTCGCGTGCGCCGCGTCGATCACCACCGTCCCGTGCACCTGCTTCACCCATGCAGGCTCCGCGGGCAGGCATGCCCTCAGGATGGCGCGGTTACGCGCTACGCACTGCGCATCGTCGCCGACCCGCATGCTCAGATTGAGGCTCGCGAATTTACCGGAGCTCACGCCGCCTGCGCGCGTGGTGATGAGCGCGCGCACTCGCCCCGGTGCCGGCCAGTCGGGAGTGATCCAATCCGGGTGAGGCGGGCTCCTCACCCGAGCGAGTCCAGGAGCGAGCGCAGGTCCTGCGGCAAAGGCGCCGAGAAACGCCTGAGCGCTCCGGAAACCGGGTGCGAGAATTCGAGGCGGACAGCATGCAGGGCCTGTCGTTGAAGCCGTGGCGCTCGTTCATCGCCCGGGTGTCTGCTCCTGTAGACCGGGTCGCCGACCAGGGGATGGCCCAAGGACTGCATGTGCACGCGAATCTGGTGCGTCCTACCGGTAGCAAGGCTGCATTCGAGCAATGTGGCGCGGGAGAAGCGTTTGGTCACCTTGAAACGCGTCAAGGCCGGACGTCCGGCGGCCACCACGGCCATGCGCGTGCGATGTCGCGGATCGCGTCCGACGGGCGCGCTCACTTCTCCGTCCAGCTTGACCACCCCGTGCACCACGGCAAGGTAGTCGCGCTTCACCGTTCTCGCCTGGAGCTGCCGGACGAGCTCCGTGTGCGCCCGCAAAGTTCTTGCGACCATCAGAAGTCCGCTCGTGTTCTTGTCGAGGCGGTGCACGATGCCGGCCCTGGGAATCGCCGCGAGCTGCGGCGAGCGGTGCAAGAGGGCATTGAGCAGCGTCCCTTTCCAGTTGCCGCTTCCGGGATGAACCACCAGCCCCGCCGGCTTGTTGATCACCAGGATGTCGTCGTCCTCGTAGACGACGTCGAGCGCGATGGATTCGGCGCGAAACGCCGTGTCCGCCGGAGCGGGCTGCGACTGGATCTCGACGCGCTCACCGCCCCAGATCTTCTGCTTGGGTTTCGCGGCGTGCGAATCCAGGCTGACGTGCCCCTCTTTCAGCCACCTCTGCAGGCGGTTGCGCGAATGCTCGGGAAACATCCGAGCGAGGGCCTTGTCCAAGCGCAGACCCGCAAGCGTATCGGGAACGCGTCGCGTGACCCTCGCCACGGTATAATCCGCCGTCTCATCCGCGAGTTCCGCCATGAAACGTAGTGTAGCTTTATTCGCTCTCTTATTGGCGGCCTGTTCCTTCATCGACAAGCACGACCCCACCTCCGGATATTCGGCCGAGAAACTTTACCGTGAGGCGAAGGAGGCGCTGGATGGCGGTCAATACGACCTCGCGATCAAGCGCTACGAAACGCTCGAGTCACGCTTTCCCTACGGGCGCTACTCCCAGCAAGGTCAGCTCGAGATCGCCTACGCCTACTACAAACAGAGCGAGCAGGCGTCCGCGGTCGCTGCAACGGAGCGGTTCATGAAGCTGCACCCCAACCATCCCAATGTCGACTACGCGTACTACCTGAAGGGTCTGGTTTACTTCAACGAAGACCTGGGATTGCTCGGCAAGGTATCCCGCCAGGATCGAACCGAGCGTGATCCCAAGGCCGCGCGGGAATCATTCGACGCGTTCAAGGAGCTGGTGCAGCGCTTCCCCGAAAGCAAGTACACGCCCGACGCGCTGGCGCGCATGAAATACCTGGTCAACGCGCTCGCCTCCCACGAGGTTCACGTCGCCCGCTACTACATGAAGCGGGGTGCTTACGTCGCGGCGTCCAACCGCGCCCAATACGCGCTGAGAAACTACCCTCAGGCGCCGGCGCAGGAAGAGGCGCTCCTCATCATGATCCAGGCGTACGACGTGCTCGGCATGGCCGAGCTGCGCAACGACGCCGAGCGGGTCTTGAGGAAAAATTTTCCCGACAGCGCGCAGTTGAAAAGCGTGCTCAGCCAGCTCGGCCGCTGACTTCGGGTCGGCCGCCGTCTCCCGTACCCGCGGGCCGGAGCGGCTTCCGATCGGCGGCGACAAACGAGAGAACTTTGTCGAGCTCGCGCACGAGCTTCATTGGCGGGAGGCCCGCGAGGATTCGCCGGCCGTAGGGCTTCGAAAAGAGCCTTGGATCGCAGATGACGAGCACGCCCCGGTCGGCTTCGTCGCGGATCAGCCTCCCGGCCCCCTGCTTCAGGGAAATGATCGCCTGAGGCAATTGGTAGTCGAGGAAGGGATTGCCGCCTTCGCGCTCGAGCGACTCGAGCCGCGCGGCAAGCACCGGGTCGTCGGGCGGCGCAAACGGCAGCTTGTCGATGACGACCAGCGACAATGCGTCCCCGCGCACATCGACGCCTTCCCAGAAGCTGGCGCTTCCGAGCAGGACGGCATTACCCAGCCGACGGAAACGCTCGAGCAGCTCGCTGCGAGAGCCTTCGCCTTGAAGCATCAGGGGAAATCCCAGCGCATGGCGCCGGAATTCTTCGCGTAACAGCTCGTGCGCGAGCCGCATCGCGCGCAAGGTCGTGAACAAGAGAAAGGCGCGTCCGCCGCCCGCACGGATCACGGGCAGCGAGGCTGCGACGACCGCGCGCGTGTGCTCGTCGCTGTTCGGATCCGGGAGTTTCTTCGGAACGTAGAGCAAAGCCTGTGACGCGTAGTCGAAAGGGCTGTCCCAGCACGCGGTGCGTGCGTCGTCCAGGCCCATCTCGCCGCGGTAGTGGCTGAAATCGCCGGCGACCGCGAGCGTCGCAGAGGTAAAAATCCATCCGCGCGGGTGACCGTCGAGCTGCCTGTGGAAAATCCCCGCGATGGAAAGAGGCGTGGCATTCAGACGAAGGGAGTGACTGAACACCTCGACCCAGCGCACCAGATCGGCGCGGGTGTCGTCGCGCCAGCGTTCGAGCAAGGCTTGCGCCGTCCGCGCGCGCTCGGAGCAGCGCGCAAGACCCTCGCTGCGTTCGGAGAGCGCATCGAGGGCTGCGCATGCCGAGCGCAGCGCGGAATCGAGCGCGGTGAGCGCATCGGAAAATCCGCGCTTTCGCCCGACCGATGCCGCGGTGAAGCGGGCGGCTTCGCCGGGCAGCGCGAGGCGCAGATCCCGGGCCGCCTTGTCCAGCGCGGCGGTGAGCCGCGGCGGATCGGGCATGTCCTTCGCAGCGGAGAGCGCTTCGCCGCGAATGTCCCGCGCGAGCTCGATGAGTTGTCCCGTGGACAGAGTCTCGCCGAAAAAGAGCGTGGCGGTTTCCGGAAGCTGATGCGCTTCGTCGAAGATCACGCTATTGCAGGCAGGCAAAAGCTCCGCCATCCCTTCGTCCTTGAGCATCACGTCGGCGAAGAACAAGTGATGATTGACGACGACGATGTCCGCGGCGAGCGCCTCGCGCCGCGCGGCCATCACGAAACAGTCGCGAAATCGAGGGCATGACTGCCCCAGGCAGTTCTCCCGGGTCGAGGTGGCAAGGGCCCAGGCGGGAGCGTCCTCCGGCACGTCGGCAAATTCACTCTTGTCGCCCGTGCGGGTGGCGCGCGCGAAGCTCACGATGCGCTGCAAGTCCCCGAGGACCTCGCGGCTGGGCGGCCCGCCTTCCCCCAGGTTGCGCTCCAGGTGATAGTGGCACACGTAGTTGGCGCGGCCTTTCAGCAGTGCCGTGGTCACGGGTACATTGAGAGCCGCGCGCACCGTCGGAAGGTCGCGATGGTAGAGCTGATCCTGGAGCGTCTTGGTGCCCGTCGACAGGATGACCTTGCCGGCCGAGAGCAGCGCGGGGACGAGATAAGCAAAGGTCTTGCCGGTGCCGGTGCCCGCTTCGCAGACCAGCACGGCGTTGTCCCGGATCGCTTCGGCCACCCGATTCGCCATTTCCAACTGCTGCGATCGCACGCGGTATTCCGGGATTCTCGCTGCGAGCGGCCCGCTCCGGTCGAATACCGCATCGAGCCGTTCCCGCATCTCGCCGCCGGAGCTGATTGATCTGTTCAACCTTGACCCGAATCTTTCCCGGGGGCTTGCCGCTCGAGCCCCGCGATGTGATGACTGCAGGCACTATAACGTCGAAGCTCCTGGTTCGGGCGCAGGCTGGGTCTGCATGGAAACAAGCGCACAGTGCCTTTACAGCCGGAGCCCTATGGTCTAAGGTACTTTGATATGCGCCGCAACTACCTGTTTTTCGGCATTTTGATGCTCTCGGCTTGCGCCGCCCCCCCTCCTCCACGCAACCCAGAGATGGTCTTCCAGGCGCTCGCCAATGCGGGAGTGCCGTATCGACGGGGCGGAGATTCGCGCGAGAATGGCTTTGACTGCAGCGGCTTGGTGGCGCACGTATACAAGGAAGCCTTCGGCATCGAGCTGCCGCACAATGCCCTGGCGCAAAGCCGGATGGGCAAACACGTGACCCTGTCGCAGATCGAGGCCGGCGACCTGGTGTTCTACAACACCGAGCGCCGACCCTACTCTCACGTGGGGATTTTTCTCGGAGACAATCGCTTCATCCACGCACCCCGGCCGGGCAAGGCGGTGCGCGTGGAAAACATGCGCGGAGCGTACTGGGTCAGGCGTTTCGACGGGGCGCGACGTATTTCCGTTCCGGAGTAACCGGCCGCCTTCCGTCGGGTCGCCCGTTCTGGCGCGCTTCAGCCCGTCTGCAGCTCGAAAATCACGGGGACGTCCACGGTAAATTCCCGCCCGCGCAGCGCGGGTGGAACCTGGGTCAAGGACTTGCCTCTTTTCACCAGGTCGAGCGCCTGGTCATCCAGGATCCGGTAGTTGCTCGAAGTCTTGACGAACGTCCTCCTGATCATTCCGTCGGCGCCGATGACCACGCGAATTTCGACTCGGCCCTGCCAGCCTCTCTCCATCGCCTGTACCGGATAGCGCTTGTAACGCCTTGCTGCGTCGATCAGAGCGAGCCGATACGCGTCGAGCAGACCCGTATCGAATCCCTCGATCAAGGGTTCCGCAGCGACCTCGGTTGGGGGTAATTCAGCGACACGCGATGCCTCCGATTGCGGCGCCTGCGCGGCGCTCGGCGGACTTGGCGACGGTGCGGACGCCGGCTCGGCAACTTGCGCAACAGCCGGAGAGGCGGGCTCCGGAATCGGCATCACAGATCGCGCTCCCCGCGGCCGCTCGGGGAGCCTCCACGGAGCACGGGCCGAAGGCGCTTCGGCCAGCTGCGCCCTTTGCGCAAAGCTGGCCGTCAAGGATTGGGTTCCATCAGGATGCGGGCTTGACCGCAGACCCGGAAACGCGAGCAGCAGCACCGCATGCAGCGCAATCGAGAGTCCGAAGCACGCAGACAGAGCGCGCTGCTGAGCGTCGTCGTGGAACAGTGCCGCCGTGCTGTTGAAGACCCGCATCGTCCGAATTTACGCAGATTTCCGATAGAAGTCTTGATACCACTCGGCGAATCGCCTGACGCCCACTTCGATCGGAGTCTGCGGCTTGTAACCGACCGATTTGTGCAGCTCGCCCACATCGGCAAAGGTCGCCGGCACGTCTCCAGGCTGCATCGGAAGAAGGTCGAGCTTCGCCTTTCTGCCCAGACACTGCTCGAGCACCTCGATATAGCGCATCAGCTTGACCGGCTGGTTGTTGCCGATGTTGAAGATACGCCAGGGAGCATGGCTCGTCGCGGGATCCGGGCGATCACCGCTCCAGCCA
>Ga0137412_10001421_pt1 | contig 18576 bp, 16 predicted proteins | sample CZODoug2_1_16fun_FD_122160 | JGI IMG/M metagenome (GOLD analysis project Ga0137412, IMG submission 122160) | Vadose zone soil fungal communities from Angelo Coast Range Reserve, California, USA - CZODoug2_1_16fungal (Hybrid Assembly) | ecosystem: Environmental > Terrestrial > Soil > Vadose zone...
AGGACGAAAATGACGGCTACAACTACGAAAAAGGTGTTTAAGCCACGATCCAATTCCATTGGGATGACGCGAAACAGACATTGGGAATAGGCGAACGCAAAGGCGAATTTCCGGGAATGCTAGCCGAACGGACTTTTCAAGTTGTTTTCGTCCGGGAAAACCACGGAACAGGCATCATGCCTGAAGACAAACCGGACAAGGCCACGCACTACAGCGGCAAGCAGATTACCGTTACACCCTAATCCGGGAATCGAAGAGGCCCGCTAGGGGCTGCTTAGACCAAACGGAATAAGGCTGACAATTCAGGCTAGCCTTAGGCAAGACCTGCTTTTGAAAGTGGCAATTCGCGGATGCGCTTTCCGGTCGCGGCAAAAATCGCGTTGCAGAGCGCGGGGGCAAAGGGTGGAAGAGGGGGTTCACCAATTCCCGCCGGCGGCGCATCGCTCGGCACGATATAGGCGTTTGTCTCCCGCGGCGAATTGTTCATCCGGGCCATTTGGAAAGAATCAAAATTGGATTGGTCGATTACGCCGTTGGTCGCGGTTATCTCTCCATAGAAAGCCAGGCTTGTACCCATCACCGCGGCGCCTTCAACCTGTTGCCGAATCGTTTCCGGATTTACGATCGTTCCAGCGTCCAGAGCGGTATCCACGCGGTTGACACGCACCTTGCCCGCGTCATCCACCTGCACTTGCACCACTGTTGCGACGTAGGTCAGGAAGCTGCGGTGCATTGCCACACCGATTCCGAAGCCGTTTCCCGGCTTCTGCTTTCCCCAGCCGGCCTTTTCCGCGGCCAGCGTCAGAACACGGCGAAACCTCGATGTGTCGATGGGGTACTGTTCGTATGCCCCGTCGTAATTCGGGAATTCTTTGGGGAGCTCGCTCCTAGGCACCACGCGGTCTGGCCCCAGCAATTGCAGCAAATAATCCACCGGATCTCTGCCGGCCGCATGCGCCAGTTCATCCGCAAATGATTGAATGCCGAACGCGTGATAGATGTTGGCCACCGACCGGAACCAGCCGATCCGTGTGTGTGTCGTTGCGGGCCCGTTCTCAGCGCGAAAGCTTGGCAAGGCGTACGGAACATCCGTGAAGCCCAGCCCAAGTTCACCTGGGTCGGAATAAGTGGCGCTGGGGTCGAATGTCGATCCGATAGGAGGAAACACGGTTCTCTGCAACCACGCCGTGGGTGTTCCGTCTGCCCCCAGCGCCGCCTTCATATACATTGCCGCCACGGAATGATAAACGTCGAACTTGATGTCGTCTTCGCGGCTCCAGATCACCTTGACGGGTTTTCCCGTTTTTTTGGAGAGCACTGCTGCTTCCACGGCAAAATCGGGAAATGACTTACGTCCAAACCCACCGCCGAGCAGCGTGACGTGTACCGTCACATCCTCCTTTTTCAAACCCACAGCCTGCGCGATCGCATCCCGTGCACCTTGCGGATTCTGCGTCGCCGCCCAGGCTTCTACTTTTCCGTCGCGATATACCGCCAGAGCGGCCGGCGGCTCCATCGAGGCATGCGCCAGCAATGGCGCATAGTATTCAGCCTCGACGATTTTTCCGCCCTTGGCGAAGGCTTCGTCCACATTGCCGTTTTCGCGCACAACCTTTCCCGGTTTGCGAGCCGTTTCCTGCAATTCCTTTTTGTAGGCGTCCGAATTCCAAACGCTGTGGGCGCTCTTCTCCCACTCGATCTTCAGCTTTTTCCTTCCCTGCATGGCTGACCAGGTGTTATCGGCCAGAACCGCCACGCCGCCGAGGGCCTGGAATCCGATCGGGGGTTTAAACGAATCGATTGTTTCCGTCCGTTTCACGCCTGCGATGCCCAACGCCGCCTTGTCATCCACCGATTTCACACTGCTTCCGAAGACCGGCGGATGCGCGACGCTGGCATACAGCATCCCTTCCATGTGCGCGTCTTGACCGTAGGCAGCCTTCCCAGTGCACATATCTTTAAGGTCGTAGCTGGCGGTCCCTTTGCCGATGTAGCGCCATTCGCTTCGCGGCTTTAGCTTGATCTCTTCTTTCTTCGGAACTTCCAGCTTTCCTGCCGCTGCGGCGAGTTCTCCGTAGCCCAGCTTTTTTCCAGATGCCTTGTGAACGACGGTATGCAAATTCGTGGAGCATTCCGCTGCCGGCACGCCCCATTGCGTTGCGGCTGCTCGCACCAGCATCAACCGGGCAGTAGCCCCAGCCTCCCGTAAGGTATCGAAAGAACCCCTCACGGAATGCGAACCATCGGTATCCTGGTCGCCATATTTCTCGTCACCTATGGCCTGGACCAGCTTCACGCGCGTCCAGTCCGCATCCAATTCGTCCGCCACGATGCGTGGCAATGCAGTGCGGCTCCCGCTGCCCATCTCCGAGCGATGCGCGATGATGTAGGCGGTCCCGTCCGTGTCGATGGCCAGCCACACGCCTGCCTGCAACTGCGCCTTGGTCATGGCCTCGGAGGCCGTGGTATTCGGCGTCGCGCCAAACAATTCTTCCGGCATCAGCCGAACGCTCAGCACAAACGCACCGGCACCGAGCATGCCTTTCAGGAAACCCCTGCGGCCGCTCGGCAACTCGCGATCGCGGCTGGAAATATTAGTGATTCGAATCATGCGCCCTCGCTCTGCCTCTGGACGAAAATGGATGCAAAACCGTGTATTCCAATGCACCATCCTACCGCCAATTCGAATACTTGCAAGCCCGGAGCGGAAGCCCGCCCCTGCGGCGAACCGGGAGTTGAGTAATTCCGCGCATCGGAAAAATGCCGCGTTGCGAATTCATGGCGGACAGTACAATCTGAAGTACGGTAGAACAACCAGACATGTCCACTGACTTCATGAAGCGCGCCATCGCGCTGGCGCTGGAAAATGTGCGCTCGGGAAGCGGTGGGCCGTTTGCCGCGTTGATCGTCAAAGAAGGCCGCATTATTGCGGAAGGGACGAACCGGGTGACGCTCTCGAACGACCCCACGGCGCATGCGGAAGTCGTGGCTATCCGCGAGGCTTGCCGGGCGCTCGCGGATTTTCAGCTGACAGATTGCGATCTTTATACGACGTGCGAGCCTTGTCCCATGTGCCTGGGCGCGATTTACTGGGCGCGTCCCGCGCGCGTTTTTTTCGCGGCAACCGCGACAGATGCCGCGAGCGCCGGGTTTGACGACGCGTTTATCTATGAGGAGTTGAAGATCGCGCCTGGCGGGCGGCGCATTCCCATGACGCAGATCCTGCGCGAGGATTCTCTCGCTATATTTTTGGCTTGGAAGCAGCAGGAGAACAAGACCCCCTACTGAGAGGCGCTCCAGAATCCCCTCAGCTGTCGCGATTCACGATGGCTTATGATTCCGGCCAGGCGCCCAGAGCGCGCCGCATATCGACCAATTGCCCAAGGTGATAGGCGTTGTGGTCCGCCAGCAATAGGGCCTCGCGCAAAATAGTCTGGCCTTCTCCGTGAGGGATCGCCCGATGCAAATCGGTTTTCGGATTCTTAACTAATTTAATCATTTCCTGAAGATCGTGCTGGAAACCTTGCACGCTCTTTTCCCACGCGGCGCCATCCGGCGGTCCGGGCGTCTTCGGCCAATAGCCCTCGGGGAAGCCCGGCGAGACGTGCTTTGGGTTCCGGCTGAATTCCAGGATGTCCCATTGCGCAATGCGTACGTGTTCCATCAATTGCCAGCCCGTATGGGGCAAGCCTTCGACGAATGAGCCCCGTTTCGCTTCGGGGAAGCCGTCAAGGGCATCCATGAAGTGCACATGGGCCTCGCCGCCCTTCAACACGGCGACGAGGTGCTCGCGCAAAGCCTTATCGTGATTTACGGTTTTGCTTTTCTTTTTGGCGGCCGGTTTGCTCTTTTTCTTCACGATAGTTTCCTGTTTCTCAGAAAGTAGCAGCTTCCGCGGCGAATACGGAAGCGCGAGCTACGTGGTTTTCACGGTACCTGTGTTCCCGAATATCTTCTCATATTGCGAGAAGGTGTAAAGATTGCTCTCTGCGCGCCACTGGATTGCCCGAATCTGTTCCGGCTGGCATACTCTCTTTTCCCCGTAGCAATCAAGAGGGGCTCGATGAAACGTGAATATCACCGCTGGTACTCTCACCGGCTCGGCATAGAGTTGGGCGTAGTCGTGTATGGTCACTGGGGCCCGCCGCTGCTGGGTTTCCCGACCAGCGCCGGCGACGAGTGGGAGCTTGAAGGCCAAAGCATGGTCGGCGCGCTCGCCGATTTTATCGATGCTGGCAGGATCAAATTTTTCTCCGTGAATTCGATCAATGGGCAGAGCTTCTACAACAAAGGCGCGCATCCGTTTCATCGCAGCTATGTCCAGTCCGTTTTCGATTCTTATCTACGGGAAGAAGTGGTTCCTTTCATATGGAACAATTGCCAGTCGCAGATTGCCATCTCCACCATGGGGGCTTCGTTTGGCGCCTACCATGCCGCGAACAGTCTCTTCAAGCATCCCGACATCATCAAACGCTGCTTCGCCATGTCCGGCGTATACGACCTGCGGAACTTCATGGACGGCATGTACGACGATAATTTCTACTTCAACAATCCCGTCGACTATCTTTCGAATGCAAGTGACCCCTGGTTCTACGAACAGATTGCCAGTTGCGACATTCACATTACGACTGGTACTGGTCCGTGGGAAAACAGCGGACCAACCTACCGCCTCTCGGAAGTTCTCTCCAGCAAAGGGATTCGCCATTCGCTCGACAACTGGGGCCCGCAGGGCGGACATGACTGGCCCTACTGGAAGCACCAGATGCACGAATATATTTCACGTCTCTTCTGAGATTTTTGCGCTAGCATTCCAATACTGTGTCGCTGCCTGTCAAACTCGCGATTGGCATCATTTTAGCTGCTGTGGTTCTCGCCGCGCTAACGAGCCGAGTCATTCGTGCGCGTAACCGTTCCCAGACCCCCAGCGCGTCTTCCGGAAAAGAAGTCTATCTGGGCTTGCGAGATCAAATCCTGAAACTGTCACGCGACAAATGTGGCCTGCCCGCGACAGCCGCTCCGACTGAACCATGTGCCGTACTAATGGATTGGGGCGTCAACAATGGCACGGCCACTGTCGTGGCTGTCGCTGACGGAACGGTGAGCATTTATCTCAGCGGCGGCGGAGGATCGCTTGGCGGAGGGCAAGGGCACGCCGCGATTCGCGCGGCTGGTCAGAAGCTCTTAAATCTCGCCAAAGAGTCCCTCCCAAGAATGCAAAAAACGACGGAGTATCCGCTCCCAGGTAGAGGACAGGTCTACTTCTATGTACGCACGACCGAGGGAGTTTTCACTGCACGAACTTCTCAGGAGGAGTTAAACTCGCGCAGTCACCCTTTTCGCTACCTCGGCGATGCAGCCCAAGAAATCATCACACAGTATCGGCAGGTTCAATCTAACAGCGGACAGGGCCGTCAGTAAGTGGCCGGATCAAACCTAGGTGGGTCGAGTTCGTAGCAGCCTTGTTCGATGTTGCTAGTTAGTCCGAGTCTCCCAAGATGGAACCAACGATTCCTCCCATGACGCTGCCTTGGGTGGTTCTCCCAGTGTGCTCCGTGGGCATGTACTCCATCAGTTTGTGGGCCAGTTTGGCGATAGGCAGCGTCTGCAGCCAAACGCGGCCCGGTCCCCGCAGGACGGTCAGAAAAATTCCGTCACCGCCAAAGATCAAGTTCTTGATTCCTGGAACCGTGGTGATTTCAAAATTCACGCTGGACTGGAACGCGCCGACGTGCCCGGGATGAACGCGAAGCGTCTCGCCCGGCTGCAAGTCCTTGACAATCAGCTCCCCTGACAACTCGATCCACGCCGTTCCTTGGCCGCTTACACGCTGTAGCACAAACCCGCTTCCACCGAAAATTCCCGCACCCAGGGATTGCTGGAAACCAACGCCAATCTGGATATTTGGCGTGGAACAAAGAAAGCCGTGGCGGTGAATCATGTATTCGCGGCCGGCGCCGACCTCAACGGGAACAATATGTCCGGGGAGTTTTGTGGCAAAGGCGAGTTCGCCCGGGGCGCCCACGGCGCGATATTCGGTCATGAAAAGCGTTCCGCCGCCTACAACACGCTTAAGCGCGCCGAGAATGCCTCCACCGCCGCCCAATTGTGTGTGCGTGGTCATCTGAATCGAGCTGCCCATCCACGAAAGCTCGCCGGCCTCCGAGATGATGGAATCATTGGGGTCGAGAACAAACTCAAGGACCGGCATGGTGGTGCCGACAATCTGATTGCGCATCGCTGACTCCTTGCAAGAGACGGTGCTTCTTTTGAATGAACAGTGCCGTGCCCAAGTCTTGGGGTGGCAATGCAAAAGTCTCACTAAGGATACATGGGATGGGAGTGTGGAGAAACGATTCGGTGCGGGGATAAATTATGCTAGGCCGAGATGTTCGAGCTGGTATTGGCCTTTTTCAATGACCTGGTCATCATCGATCCAGACGTCGCACTCGCGCGTCAGCACGTCAACGTGCGTTTTGGATTTCCAGTCGGCATGGGTCTGGCTTCCGTAGGGGTCTCCAAACGCGATGTGCACGCCGGGAAATTTTTCATCCTGCAGAAGAACGCCGATCATCTCGGATAGTCCAAGATTGGTGCCGAAGGCGAGCTCGCCGACACGGTCGCTGTTTTCGTCGGTGTGGCAATACTCCCAGAATTCCTGCTCAAGGTCTTTGCGTTCGCATTCCACGCCAACCAGGCGAGCGCCCTTGATTTGTAACGTCATGGGAGTGGATTGCAAGTCCCCATACTTTCCGTTGAAGTGGTCGCCGGCGGTTGCGTCGCATACGAATGTCCCGTCCACCGTCGCGGGAGTGGTGAAAACTTCGCCGGCCGGAAGATTTGACCAGTAACGCGGGCTGATTAGCCCGCTGGTCTTTACCCAGTCGAGGCCGCGATCGAAATGGGCGGCAAATTCCGTGCCGGCACCGGATTTTACGGTGAGGGTTTCAGCGCGTAACATGCGCTCGCGCAAGCTGTCGCTCAAACGGTCCACTAGGCGATAGTCCGTGCGCATACCCTGCCGCATGATCTGGGGGGTGACGCCGACCATGTGCGCGTAGCGAATCTGCCGGCGCTCGACCACTTTTACGATGGCCATGCGTGCGCCCAGTTCGCCCGGCTGCGGCGTCATGCACATTACGCCGACATCCGCGGTTTCCAGGGCCGTCAGCACATCTGCGGGCGCGGCACTCATGGGCCGCGGTCCAAAATCCTCCAGGAGCAATCCGGTATAGAGCGCGCGCCGGTCGTCCAGTGCGGAGGCGATGCTGGCTGCGACAGCGCGGCTGGCTTCATCGGCAATCAGAGCGACGTGTTCGCCGGGACGCACACCAAGACACGTTTCCACGGCGTTCCGGGCGCCGGGCATCAAGTCCGCTTGTGGCAAACCAAACTTCATCCTAATAATTCTACTTGAATTGCCCGAATTTTCTAGCACCGTTCATCGCGGAGCCTTCTTTTTTCAACTGGCCGTTCGGCCGGTCGGAGTACTGCCACAGTGGACAAGGGCCGCGTGTGCGCGCTTTCCGATGGAGATTTATCCTTATTAATTGGCTGTCGAACTTCGCGGGGAGACGCGGAACGCGGGCACCTGGCCGCCGCCACTGGTCACATTGGCGAGGCCGGTGGCGCTAAGGCGCGTGAGAAAGCCGCAAAGTTTTCCGCGGAACAAGTACGGCGCGAAATCCACCAGCATGTCGCGGTAATCGACTTTGCCGAGATCGGCGATGTACGGGAAAATCTCTCGGCGGATCGGGATCCGTTCCTGGACGATCCACACGCCGTTTTTCGCCGAAAGCGCTCGCTCGATGGCTATGTCCCAGTCCGCCTCGCCGGTTTCCCAGCCGAGAGTTACCCCAGAGCCGCCATACTCATCGCTGGGCTTCAGCACCAGGTTCTCGCGCTCTTTGCGGATAAAAGCGAGCAAATCGATGCTCTGGCCATAATGCGCTGTCCCTACGTCCGCGACGACACGCGTCCAGGGAATATGCTTTCGAATCAGTTCACGCTCAGTGTGGGAAAAGAGTGAGCCATTTTGCTCATCGGTGAGCACTGCGAAAAACGCCTTTACATGCGGAATCTTGCAGCGGAAGTTATTCGCCACGCACACGGCATTCGACGAATACGCTTTGACCAGCGCGGAACACTCCGCGGGCTTGGCCACGATGTCGTTGATGAGCACGCGGCGGTAGACCAGATCGATCTTGATGTCCCGCGCGGCCAGCGATTTGCCGTCCCACTCCAGTTCGCGCGGATCGGCGATGAGCGTGGGGATGCCCATCCGTTCGAAACGTTCTTGCAGGATTTCAAACTCGCTCACCGTCGGCACGTCACCCCAGTCCACAATGGCAATCTGAGGCTTCGCGGACGATCCGCCCCAGTCCAGGTAGCTCATCACCAGGGCATCGAGGAGTTTGGCGCTGAGCGGGTAACTGTGAACGTCGTACATCTGCGCGAACTTTCCCATCATCGGGAGTTCGCGGAAAATGTCAGCGAGCGTTTCCGCATAGCCCGCGCCGGCTGGTGATTCGCCGTTATATTCTGCAAATTTCAGCGAGTTCGGAAGCAAGAACGCATCCAGCCGCGAAGCCGTACTCGCCCGCCCGTACCCAGTCGGGAGTCGCGCGAGACGTTCCTCTTCTTCCCGCAAGTGCAATTGGGCGAAAAGTTGTTTGTCATCCAGGGCGGCGAGTGTGATGCGCTCGCCGAGGTCGGCGATCGTTTCCGCTACGGTTCTTACCCGCTCTTCGTCTTCGGGAGACAGAAAAAACGGGCGAAGGAAAGGGCAGTGAACGCGGTCGCCAAATGTAAGCTTGGAGCTGCGGAGACGCTTGAACAAATCTTCCGGGAGCGCCGGCACGCGCAGCAGCGTGCTCTTCAATAACGCGTTCCAGTCCTCCATCGGGGAATGGGGCAGTGCCGAAGGTGTCGGGGCGCTGGTCATTTCGTTACGACCCCAGCGCCGACCCGGAAGCTGGTGCGGCCGCTGATTTTTGCCCGACCGCAACACTCTTTGGGGCGCCTGTAAACCCGGCGGCTGCGCCGATGCCAAGCATCTCTTCCCAGCGCGGCCAGGGATGCGAAGCTTTGCCGTTCAGCGCGCGCTCAATCACCAGCCGCGCCATTTTTTCCACCACGTGCTCGAAATAGAATTCCGTGATGCGATCGCGCTCGAAATCCGGCGCGGGATTGAGGAAGTCGATGGCATAAGGCACTCCGTCCTGGACGGCGAATTCGATGGTATTCATTTCGTAGCCCAACGCCTGGTTGATGGTCTGCGCATCTTTCACGACGCGCGCCCCCAGCTCCGCCGAAAGGTATTGGTGATCGACGATGTATTTGCGCTCCTTGGGATCATAATGAACCGGGACAATTTCCGTCTTGCCGAACGTGAAGCAGCGCACGTACTGGTTGAAATTGATGAATTCCTGCAGTGTCATGCAATACGGCGAAGTCTTGTCATACGCCGCCAGGAGTTCCTCTTTATTGTTTACCTTATAGACGTGCTTCCAGCCGCCGCCCGAAAAAGGCTTCAATATCGCCGGCCGCCCGACGTAATCCAGGAGACCGTCCCAATCCATCGGATACTCCAGGTTGTGAAGCGACTCCCCGGTGATGTCCACGTCGCTGGGATAACCCTTTTGCGGAAGGAGCACCGTCTTGGGAATCGCGATCCCGAGCTTCGCGGCCACGGAGTAGTTGAAATATTTGTCGTCAGCCGTCCACCAGAACGGATTGTTGATGACGTAAGTTCCCTGAAGAACGGCGTGCTTTAGGTACCCGCGGTAGTATTCGACTTCGTGCGAAATGCGATCGACGATAACGCTATATTTCGCTGGCTCGCCCATTCGCGTGCCGCCCAGCTTCACGAATTCCGCCGTCACTCCATCCTTTGCGCCCAGCGTCTTCACGCGCTCGATAAATGCTGGAGGAAAGCTGTATTCCCGCCCGCAGAGAAGGCCAACGGTTTTCATCTTCGTGCTCCTGTCCAGGTCCTGTGGAACTGCTTCGCTTGCGAACGCCGTTAGTTCACGGCGCGTGCTGAAGAAGTGCGCGGCTCGGTGACGCCTCCGCGCGTTTCGGCCACCAGGTGTTTGACCACCGCTTTCAAGTCTCCCGTCTCTTTATACACGCGCAATTGCCGGTCCGCGCTGGTGCCTTCATTCATAATCGTGTGCACGTATTCGACGGCGCTGCGGCTGCCCAGGTCATCCACCACGTCATCCACCAATTCCAGCAATTCGGGAATCAGTTGGCGCATGGGCACTTCGGCTTCTTTGCCGAAATCGATCATTTTTCCGTCAATACCGTAACGCGCCGCGCGCCATTTGTTCTCTTCGATCAGCGCCCGCCGGTACAAGCGCCAACTCTGGTTATGCTGGTAGAGGCGATGCAATTTCACGATGATGGCCTGCGCGAGCGCTGCGATGGCCACGGCTTCCTCGACTCGCGTCGACACGTCAAACATGCGGAATTCCAGCGTGCCAAAAGTCGGATGCGGGCGCACGTCCCACCAGATTTTCTTGCCGTTGTCGATGCAATTCAGCTTCACCAGCAGATTCACGAAGTTTTCGTATGCGCTCCACGATTCGAATTGCTCCGGTATGCCGGTTCGCGGGAAGCGGCGAAACACCGTCGTGCGAAAAGACTTCAACCCGGTATTTCTGCCCATCCAAAACGGAGAACTGGTCGAAAGCGAGAGCAGGTGCGGCAGGAAGTACCGCACGCCGTTCATCATGTCGATGGTGGTCTGTTTGTCCGGCATAGCCACGTGCACGTGCATCCCGAAGATCAGCAGCGACCGCGCGAGTTGGCCCATCTCTTCGATGATGTGCTGGTACCGCTCCCCGGGAGAGATCACTTGGTCGATCCAACTGGAAAAAGGATGCGTGCCTGCCGCTGCAACCTGAAGACCCGTGCGTTCGGCCGCCGCCACCAACTCTCCCCGCGTGCGGTGCATTTCGATGCGCAGGTCGCTGACGTTCTCGCAGATGCGCGTCCCGGTCTCCACGATGGACTGGTGCAGTTCGGGCTTCACTTGGTCCGCAATGTCCGGGGAGGCCGCGGAAACGATCTGGCTGACGTGCGAACGCAATTCGCACGTCGCGGGATCAATGATCTGGAACTCTTCTTCGACGCCGATGGTGAAGCGGTGAGCCATGGAGCGGCCCTCCGGGTCTCGTGGTCTTGTCGGGGACTTCGAACCTCGTATCATACCCCGTGGCAGCTCAAAAAAGCACCTGTCCGCTTGAGACCAGCGCTGACTTCGATTTGGACATTCGCTGGCGGGAGTTTCGTGCCGGTGCTAAGCCACATTAGCCTGTACGTAGCAAAAAAAATGGGACGGATAGGCCAATCCGCCCCAAGCGAAGTATTCCGTCGTTCGAGCTAATCTTTCCGGCGTCTCGACTGCTAATTTCGACTATTGCTTTACGCCGCTCCCATCGCCCTGCGCTGCTGGAAGCATTCCCGGCAAAAAACCGGCCGCCCTTGCGTGGGACGGAAGGGAACTGTGGTTTCCTTCCCGCACTGCGAACAGTTTGTCTTGGTTTCCGAGCGCATTGGCGAAGCGTGACCCCCGCCTCCCCCTCCGCCCTCGGCTCGTTTGGCTTTGCAAGCTTTGCAGCGCTTGGGTTCGTTCTTAAAGCCCTTGTCGGCGAAAAACATCTGTTCGCCGGCGGTAAAAACGAATTCAGCGCTACACTCCGAACACTTCAGTACTCGATCGTGGTATTCCATGAGCCGCTCTCCCCTGGTCCCGTGCCGGGCAGGAGCTTGGGCGCACTTTGTACCTGATAGCCTAGATGCTTGAGGAGACCAGTATCCGGGGACGCCGGGCGCGGATCCCTTGGGCCTGAGGGCACGAAGCTTAAACACGTTCCCAAACTTCCCTGCCTTACGGGGGCCTGATTCTCGGAAGTGCGGCGCTGAGCCGCGACGTAAACGGATTGGCGGCCCCGGCCCTGCCGGGACCGCCCCCTGAACTTAATCCGCTTCCCGCCGCTGCTTCTTGCGCAGTCGCTTCCGCGAAAGCGCTTCTTTGGCCCGGCGCTTCTCGCCGGGTTTCATGTAAAAGCTATGCTTCTTGATTTCCTTGATGATGTCTTCCTGTTGCACCTTGCGTTTAAAACGCCGCAGGGCATTCTCCAGGGATTCACTCTCTTGGATGATGACTTCAGCCACTTTATTAATTCACCCCCAATCCGGTTCGGATTGGTTTCTTGCGGTGCCTCTCGCCGGCCAAGCTACGCCCGGCTGTGTCCTGCTGCGGGCACCGCCCCTGATACTGATTATCGCATGTATTCGCCGCTTCGCGGGTGCACCCTGAAAGGTCGCTGGCATCTTCTAATCAATTTAGGCTATGCAAGTCAAGGAATCTTTGCATATTCCGATCAACTATCGTGGTACTGAACCCACCTCATAACCATCCGGGTACCCTATTGCCACAAGCATAATCATGTGACTTTCTGCCGATTTTCATCGGCGCGCCCTTGCGGAGCCGCCCTCTTCGCAACTCCGCCCTCCCAGGCTCCGCCGCCACCTCGCTTGTCTTTTTCCCTGCTTATCTTGCTAGAATGAGCCGCTTCTCCATTCGCGGCGCGGGGGCAACCAATGTCCGATATGCGCGATGCCATCGTTGTACTTCTTGCCGGAGGCCAGGGCGAACGGCTGTGGCCCTTGACTCGCGACCGCGCCAAGCCGGCCGTTCCGTTTGGCGCTCTCTATCGCATCATCGACATCACGCTCTCCAATTGCATCAATTCGAATCTCCGCCGCGTTTTCATACTCACGCAGTACAAAGCCCTCAGCCTGAACCGCCACATCCGCGCCGGCTGGTCGCCGCTCGCCGGCCTCGGCGACTACATCGAAGTCCTTCCGCCCCAGATGCGCGTTTCGCAGCAGTGGTATCAGGGCACCGCCGACGCCGTCTACCAGAACATCTACTCCATCGGCAGCGAGCGCTCCAAATTCGTATTCATCCTCTCCGGCGATCATATCTACAAGATGAACTACAGCCGCATGCTTCAGCAGCATTGCGACTCCGGCGCCGACGTCACTGTTGGCACCATTGAAATCCCCGCTCCCCAAGCCGCCAAGCAGTTCGGCGTCATTGAGACCGACAAGGAATGGCGCATCATCGGCTTCGAGGAGAAGCCCGCCGTCCCCAAGGAGTCGCCGCATCACGCTGGCCACTGCAATGCTTCCATGGGAATCTACATTTTCAACACGCAACTGCTCATTCCTATCCTTCTTGCCGATTCCGAGGACCCCAAGTCCTCCCACGATTTCGGTAAGGACATTCTTCCACGCATCATTTCGAAGCACCGCGTTTTCGCTTACAACTTTGTCGATGAAAACGCCAAGGACGCGCTCTACTGGCGCGACGTCGGCACCCTCGATGCCTACTACGAGGCGAATATGGATCTCGTCAGCGTGTCGCCGGTCTTTAATCTTTACGACAACAATTGGCCTCTTCGCACCTGGCAGCACCAGTATCCCCCTGCCAAATTTGTCTTTGCCGACCCCGAGCGCATGGGTGTCGCCCTCGATTCCATCGTCGCCGGAGGCTCCGTCATCTCCGGAGGCCGCGTCCAGAAATCAGTCATTGGCAACAATGTCCGCGTCAACAGTTACAGCGAAGTCTCCGACTCCATCATCTATAACCACGTAAACGTCGGCCGCCATTCGCGCATCCGCCGCGCCATCATCGACCGCCACGTCAATCTTCCCGAGCGCACCGAAATCGGCTATGACCTCGAAGCCGACAAACGCCGCTTTCACGTCACCGATTCCGGCATCGTCATCGTCGTCCGCCAGGAATCCCTTATCGAAGAACCCGAATCAGCGTAGATCGCTCCCTCCGGCCAAATCCCTGAGTTCAGCTCATTTCTCCGCGCCTCTGTGACTCCGTGGCATTCTTCTGTAAAATCATTGATTCGCATCCACTCAGGAGAGCAGACCATCATGTCGACCAAGATCGTCAAAGTACATGCCCGCCAGGTCATCGATTCGCGCGGCAATCCCACCGTCGAAGCCGACGTCATCCTCGATGGCGGAGCGCTTGGCCGCGCCGCCGTGCCTTCCGGCGCCTCCACTGGCGAACACGAAGCCTTAGAGCTCCGTGACGGTGACAAATCGAAATATCTCGGCAAGGGTGTCCTCAAAGCCGTAGCCAATGCCAACAACGAAATCGCCAAATCCATCGCCACTTTCGATGCCGCCGACCAGCGCGCGCTTGACCACAAAATGATTTCCCTCGACAGTACCCCCACCAAATCGCGCCTCGGCGCCAACGCCATCCTCGCCGTATCCATGGCCGCTGCCCGCGCGGCGGCTATTGCTCTCAAACAACCCCTCTACAAGTACCTTTCGCGCTATTCCACCGTGATCTCCGCGAATCTTCTCCCTAGCCCGATGATGAACATTCTCAACGGCGGTGCGCACGCCGACAGCTCTGTGGACTTCCAGGAATTCATGGTCATGCCCGTCGGTGCTCCGAGTTTCTCGGAAGCGCTGCGCTGGGGAGTGGAAATCTTCCACGCACTGAAGACTGCACTGAAAAAGCATGGCTATTCGACCGCCGTGGGTGACGAAGGCGGCTTTGCGCCGAGTTGCAAGTCCAACGAAGAAGCCATTCAGATCGTGCTCGAGGCCATCACCGCCGCTGGCTACAAGCCCGGAGAACAAGTGAGTATTGCGCTCGATCCTGCCTCCAGTGAGTTCTACGACAAAGCCAGCGGCAACTATGTTTTCAAGAAATCGGATAAGTCCACGCACTCCTCAGCGCAAATGGCCGCCTATTGGACTGCCTGGGTGGAAAAATATCCCATCGTCTCCATCGAAGACGGCATGGCGGAGGACGACTGGGCCGGCTGGAAATCCCTGACGCAAAGCATCGGCAGCAAATCATCTAAGAAAAAAATTCAACTGGTCGGCGACGATCTCTTCGTCACCAACACCACTCGCCTCTCTCGCGGAATCAACGAAGGCATTGCCAATGCCATCCTCATTAAACTCAATCAAATCGGCACCGTCACCGAAACTATCGACGCCATCGAACTCGCCCGCAAGGCTGGCTACAACTCCATCATTTCCCACCGCTCCGGTGAAACTGAAGACACCTTCATCGCCGATCTCGCCGTCGCCACCGCCGCTGGCCAGATCAAGACCGGCTCCGCCAGCCGCACCGACCGCATCGCCAAATACAATCAACTTTTGCGCATCGAAGAGGAACTAGGCTCCGCCGCCCGCTTCAACGGCAAAGCCGCCTTGAGCTAGGCCCACGTTCGGAATTGCCAGAAAACTCCGGAGGGCAGTGCTATGAAGAACCATCGCCTGATCCTGTCGACTACGCTCCTCGTATCCGCCTGCTCCTCCATTGCCTCCGCGCAAGTCGAAGACTTTCCAAACCTCGCGGGCACGCCGCCGAAAGTGCTCTTGCTTGTGCATCAAGAGTTCAAGTCCGCCAAAACCGGCGAACGTCAAAAATTAGAAGTCGCCATCTCACGCGCTTGCGACCGCTTGAGCGTTCCCAACTCCTGGATCGATCTCGAATCCATCTCCGGTCCGCCCGGGGCGCTATTTTTCGATCCTTTCGATTCCTTCGAACACATAGATGTCGCCTTCACCGATTGGGCCCGGATTTTCGCCACTCATGCGGAGCTCGCCCGCTTGCAGCAGGAACTTAAGGCGTTGGTTTCCAGCGAAAGGACCATCATCGCCGTGCGCCGCGACGATCTCGGCTTCCGCCCGCGGTCCATCGATTTTTCCAAGGCACGCTTTCTCCGCGTCCTGGAAGTCCAGCTCCATCCCGGCCACGAAAGTGATTTCGTCGAGGCCTTCAAGATCCTCGGCGGCGCCTACGAAAAAATCAAGGCGGATACGCCTTGGGTCGTTTATCAGGTGAACGTGGGCATGCCGTCGCCCACTTTCTTGGTTTTTGTCCCCATGCACGCGCTCAAGCAAAACGACGACCTGCTCGATTGGAGGAGAAGGCTTCGCGAAGCGGAAGGCGAAGAAGCCGCTCAACGCATGGAACAGATTGCGAAGGATGCTTACGCCAGCACCGAGAGTAACTTATATTTCATAAGCCCCGAAACGTCGCACGTCTCCAAAGATTTTTCCGATGGCGATCCCAATTTCTGGTCACCCAAGCCATCCACTGCCAAACCTGCGCCCCGCAAAGACGCTAAACCGTAGCGACGCCCTTCAGGCCGCAAGCGCTTCTAAAGTTTGGAAGGTCCAAGATACCGGTAATGCCCCGTAATCTTCCAGCTGAACAATACGTCCTCGATCTTTGGCCCCCGCCCGATGTTATGCAAAATCATGAAGCGCCCGCCTCTCGGCGATTTCTGATCCACCACAATTCCAATGTGCGGCACATTTCCACCCAGGTCCCAAGTCACCATCTCGCCCGGAGAATAGTCCTCCGCACGCTCCGTCATCGCCAACTTCTCTCCCTTCCGGCTGAAGAACACCATCAGGTTCGGCACCCGCCGGTGATCGATGTTCGCGTCGGTATGCGCCGAAAGCCCTCGCCACCTCTTGGGATACGCCGAAAAATTCTGCTCCATGTCCACGTGTACTTCTTTCTGTAAATCGATACCCACCCCGCGATACGCCCGAATAATTTCATCCGTGCACACCCCTGTATCAGCCGGAACGTCGCCCGCGGGATAGGGAATTCGCACATAAGCCGGGTCATACCTCACCGTGTGACGCGATCTCTCCACCGCCGCCGCGACCAGTTTCTTCAAAAACTCCTGTCTCGCGGCAGTTCCTCTGGAGTTGACTTGCGCTACTGACGCTGCTGCGGCCATCAGCACGAATGCCCAAATTGCAGCGCGCAGTCTTAGTAGTTTTTCTTGTTTCACGGACCTTTCCCTTCGCCGATTCTAACAGCAGCTTCCATGCGCCATCGAATGGAAGAAGATTGACTCTACAAATCGAACTCTCCCGAGCTGGAATTCATCCAGCTACAGGTTAGAATGCCGTTGCTCCTATGGAGGATGCCGCCAACAAAGCTTTCCAGGATTATCCCTCGAACTTCCGCGTGGCCTCCCTCTTGGACACGGAAGCCCTCGTCCGCTTGATCAATTCTGCTTTCCGCGTCGAACTTCCCTTTATCGATGGCGACCGCATCGACGCCGAAGGCGTTCGCTCCTACATGGCCAAAGGTAAATTTCTCGTTGCCGATGATACCGCAGGCTTTGCCGGTTGCGTTTATGTCGAACTTCGTGGCGACCGCGGCTACTTGGGCCTGCTCGGCGTCGACCCCACGCGCCAGGGCACCGGCCTCGGCCGAAAATTAATGGATGCCGCCGAGAGCTGCTTTCGCGACGCGGGTTGCCGCGCCATCGACCTTCGCGTTATCAGTGCACGCACACCCCTCCCCGCCTTCTATCGCCATCTTGGCTACCTCGAAACCGGCTCCGCCCCTTTCGCCCCCGATGTCCCCGTTAAGGTCCCCTGCCACTACATCCTCATGTCTAAACCCATTCGCTGAATAATTCCTTGATTTCCAATCCCCCTCGTCTTCAGGCAAAATACCTCCTCGTTCTGGGGGAACAATGAACCGCTCTGTCGCCATCGCATCCTTTCTTTTAGTCGGAGTCTCGCTTGCTCCCATCGGCAGCCACGTCGCCGCCGACGAGCAGCCTCTCTTCGGCTACTCTACCGAATCTTCCCGCACCGAACGGCAGTGGGAAGAAAAGCTCCGCGCCATTCCCAGCCCCGACAATCTGCGAGCTTACATGCAAAAACTCTCGGCCCACCCGCACCATGTTGGGTCGCAGGCCGACAAGGCTAACGCCGAATGGATTGCCTCGAAGTTTAAGGAGTTCGGTCTCGATACGCACATCGAACAGTTTGACGTCCTCTTTCCCACGCCCAAAGAACGCCTCGTCGAACTTGTCGAAGGCGGCCCGAAGTTTGTCGCCAAGCTTGAGGAGCCGGCGCTGTCCCAAGACCCTACGTCAGATCAGAAGTCCGAGCAGCTTCCCAGCTACAATGCGTACTCCATCGACGGAGACGTCACCGCTCCTCTCGTCTATGTCAACTACGGAATTCCCGAAGACTACGAACAGCTCGACCGCATGGGCATTTCGGTAAAAGGCAAAATTGTCATCGCCCGCTACTACCACTCCTGGCGCGGCATCAAGCCTAAAGTGGCCGCCGAACACGGCGCTCTCGGCTGCCTCATATACTCCGACCCGCATGAAGACGGCTTTGTCCGGGGAGAAACTTTCCCTGCCGGACCCTTTCGCCCGCTGGATGGAGTCCAGCGAGGCAGTGTCGCGGATATGCCGTTCTATCCTGGGGACCCACTCACGCCTGGAGTGGGTGCCACCAAAGATGCCAAGCGCCTGAAAATCGAAGACGCCCCAACGATCACGAAAATCCCAGTGCTGCCAATTTCCTATGCCGACGCGCAGCCTCTGCTTGCGGCGTTGACTGGCCGCGTAGCTCCTGACGGATGGCGCGGCGGCCTCGGCATCACCTATCACGTCGGCCCCGGCCCGGCGAAAGTTCACCTAAAAGTGAAGTCAAACTGGGACATCAAACCTCTTTACGACGTCA
>Ga0137412_10001422_pt1 | contig 18574 bp, 20 predicted proteins | sample CZODoug2_1_16fun_FD_122160 | JGI IMG/M metagenome (GOLD analysis project Ga0137412, IMG submission 122160) | Vadose zone soil fungal communities from Angelo Coast Range Reserve, California, USA - CZODoug2_1_16fungal (Hybrid Assembly) | ecosystem: Environmental > Terrestrial > Soil > Vadose zone...
ATCGGCGCATCGAGAAGGGTCAACTGTTCCTGATCGATTCAGGCGCCCAATACGAAGACGGCACGACCGATATCACCCGCACCGTCGCCGTCGGCGAACCCAGCGACGAGATGCGCGACCGCTTCACCCGCGTGCTCAAAGGACATATTGCAATTGCGTGCGCGGTGTTTCCGGAAGGAACGAGCGGCGCGCAGCTCGATCCACTCGCAAGGGTTTCGCTTTGGCAGGCGGGCCTCGATTTCGACCACGGCACTGGCCATGGCGTCGGCAGCTATCTGTCGGTGCATGAAGGTCCGGCGCGCATTTCCAAGCTCGGCACGGTCCCGCTCAAGCGCGGCATGATCCTCTCCAACGAGCCGGGTTATTACAAGACCGGCGCTTACGGTATCCGCATCGAAAACCTGGTGCTGGTCACCACCGCGCCGAGCGTTGCGGGCGCGGAGAAGCCGCTCTTTGCTTTTGAGACATTGACGCTCGCTCCAATCGACCGGCGATTGGTCAAAGCGGATATGCTTAATGTCGAAGAAAGGCGCTGGTTCGACACCTATCATGCCCGTGTCGCCGAGACCCTGTCACCGTTGCTCGATGGCGAAACGCGAGCGTGGCTTGGAGATGCGACTCGGCCACTCGGGTAGTTCTTCGGTACTTGTAGGATGGGTAGAGCAATAACGCGTTCTTCACGCGTTATTGCGAAACCCATCATCGGAGCCGCACAACAGGATTGATGGGTTTCGCAAAAAAGACGCGTGAAGAACGCGCCTTTTTTTGCTCTACCCATCCTTCTACGAATTCGAGCCTGTTGCCCGCCCCTTCATTTCAGGTGAGCTGAGCCCATATGGAGCTTCTGGACGCGCAACCGATTCCGCACTAGTAGGAAACGTTCCATCCTCCTCAAGGAGCACTCCCATGAGTTGCTGCGACGAAACCACGGCCCGTGTGCCACCGACCGACGTATCCCGACGCTCCCTGCTCAAAGGAGCTGCCGTCTTCGCCGGCGTCATTCCGGGAGCACAATCGGCACAGTCGCAAGGCCGCAGCATCAAGCTTGCCTATTGCAGCCAGCTCCTGTGCGGCGTGCCTTACGAGGTCGCGCGCTCGGGCGGTCATTTCAAGAACCATGGTCTCGACGTCCAACTCGTCTACACGCGCGGCGGCAGCGCCGCCATGCAGGCCCTGGTCGGCGGCGCTGTCGACTATGCGGCAACTTCGCTCGACGTCGCCGTCACCGCCTTTGCGAATGCGGGCGCCGATATCCGCCGCTTCGCAGTCACCGGACGGCTGCCGCTGTTCGCGGTCGTCACCGCGCCAAAGACAGCGAACACCATCACGACCATCAAGGCGCTGGAAGGCAAGACCGTCGGCGTCTCCGCGCTCGGCAATGCCGACCATGCGCTCACGCTCTACCTGCTCAAGCAGGCCGGTGGCGATGCCGGCAAGGTCCGATTCGCCACCATGGGCGTCAATTTGCTCGAAGCATTACGCCAAGGCCAGATCGACGCCGGCCTCGTACAAGAGCCGGCCCTGACCCTGGTGCAGCGCGCCGGCGGGCGGGTGCTGATGAACGGCATGGATCTCGAAGATGCCAAGAACCACCTGGGCGGCGCGTTCGAATTCATGGGCGTCGCGGTGCGCACCAAGGAATTTGAACAACGTCGTCCCGAAATGATCGCGCTCGCGAAAGCACTCGCGGATGCCCTCAAGGCATTGCACGCCATGAGCGGCGCTGAGATTGTCGGCGCGTTCCCCAAGGAAATGACCACCGGCCTCGATCCCAAGGATTTTGCCGACATCATCGCCCGTCACCGCGCTTCGCTCTATCCGGATGACGCGACGATTGACCTCGAGGCCGCCAAGCGGGTCGAGCAAAGCCTCTTGGCCGGCGGCATGCTTAAAGCCGGCGCCAGCATGACGGGCCTGCACGACCTGTCGATTGCCGGAGGGTAGTAGCCCTGCGCGTCCATGACCTGACAATCTCCTATGGCGGCGAGCCGGTCCTTGAAGGGGCCAGCATGGCGGTCGGCAAAGGGCAGTTCGTGAGTCTGGTCGGGCCTTCGGGCTCCGGCAAGTCAAGCCTGTTGCGTGCCGCGATCGGCCTGCAGCAACCGCTCAACGGGACGGTTGAAGCCGGTGTGGCACCGTCCGAGATCGGGATGCTGTTCCAGGATGACGCGCTGCTGCCGTGGCGCTCGGCGCGCGACAACGTCGCGCTCGGACTGTCCTTCCGGGCGGTTCCACGCAAGAGCGCCCTGGTACAGGCCGACTATTGGCTGGACCGGGTGGGGCTCGAAGGCTTCGAGCATCGCTACCCGCGCCAGCTCAGCGGCGGCCAACGCAAGCGCGTGGCACTCGCGCAGGTTCTCGCGGTGACGCCCAAACTGCTGTTGATGGACGAACCTTTTGCTTCACTCGACGCCATCATGCGCTCCCGCATCGTGCAGGATGTGGCGCGGCTGGTCGAGGAAGAGGGCATCAGCGTGTTGCTCGTCACCCACGATCTCGAAGAAGCGATCGGATTGTCGGACCACATCTATCTGCTCTCGCAAGGGCCACGGGCACACATCACGCGCGATTATGCGGTGCCGCTCAAGCGGCCGCGCGATCCGGTGCGGGCGCGCATGGACCCGGATTTTGCGCCGCTCTACGAAAAGCTCTGGAACGACCTTTCGATTGCAGTCGATGGTGGGAAAGCCGTAGGGGCTCAAGCATGAATTCCCCTTGGATGAATCCCCGCTACGCCTGGATCCGCCAATTGACGGCCTTCGCCATCCTGGTCGCCTTGTGGGAAGCGGCCGGTGTCGCCGACATGCTCAATCCGCTGTACATGCCGAGCCCGAGCCGCATCGGCGCGGCACTCTTCGATCTGTTCTCCGACGGCCGCATCTGGCCGCATCTCGAAGCCACGTTCACCGCCGCGCTTGGAGGCCTCGCGCTCGGCATTGCGGCCGGAATCCTGCTCGGCGTCGCCGGCGCACTCGTGCCCCTCATCGGCGAACTGCTCGAGCCGGTGATGACGCTGCTCAACGCCATCCCGCGCGTCGTCCTGGCGCCGCTGTTCGTGATCTGGCTCGGCATCGGCATCGCCTCGAAAGTCGCGCTTTCGTTCATCCTGGTTGCGGTGCTGATCTTCTTCACTGTCTACACCGGAATACGCCATGTCGATCGCAAGCTGGTCGAGCGCATTACGACACTCGGCGGCGGTCGCTGGGCGCTGGTGCGCCACGTCTATCTTCCCTCGGTCACGGCCTGGATCCTGGGAAACATGAAAGTCGCCGTCGGCTTTGCATTCACAGGCGCGGTGGTCGGCGAGTTCGTCGCCGCAACCGAAGGACTCGGCTACCTGCTGTCGTTTGCGCAAAGCACCTTTAATTCGGCGCTGATGCTCGCACTGGTGCTGCTGATCATGGTCGTCGTACTGGTGATCTTTGCCCTCGCGGGACGCCTTGAGAAATATCTGCTGCGATGGAATTGAGACGACGATGGCCTGCCGTGGCCTAGATCAATTTCTCCGCCTCATCCTCCGTCGGCAGCTGACCGCCTGGTGTGAGTTGATCGACGAAATTCGGCAGGTGCTGGCTCAGGCCCTCAAGCAATTCGCCACGGTCCATACCGGTCTGCTTAGTCAGCGCATCAATGGCATCGACGCCGAACGCGGCTTCCAGACTTTCCGGGGCAATGGCTTCGTTTGCGCCGGTGCCGACCCAGGATTGCGCGGCGCGACCATGTCCGCTGTTCTGCAGGTCCTTGATGATATTTCCCAAGCCTCCGCTTAAGACGCTACCGCCGCCACTTCCGCCCAGGAGGCCGCCGAGGCCACCTGGAAGCAAGTCGCCCAAACCGCCGCCGCCGGCCGGAGCGGCGCCTGGCCGCCCGCCGCCGGAAGGTGCGCCGCCACCCAAGAGTCCGCCCAGGAGGCCGCCAAGTCCGCCAAGACCACCACCGCCGCCACTTGGCATGCTTTGGGGCCTACCCTGGGGCGCACCGCCACCGAGAAGGCCGCCCAGAATGTCGCCGATGCCCCCGCCGGAATTGGCCGGCTGTCCTCCGCCGCCCATTCCCTGGACCCCTTTGTAGGCAAGCAGGCCCAGGAGGGCCATCATCATCGGCGACATGCCGCCACCGCTGCTGCTGCCCCCGGTCGGTGCTTGCCGACCACTTGGCCCATTTTGCAGGCCGTTGAGAATATCGAGAAGTCCCATATGCTACTCCTTACGTCTACGGGTCGTGTAGGGCTCGTGCACCGATCCCGGCTTACGTATCAGTTCACGGCTTTGCAAATCATCATGTGCACATCCAATCAAGCGTTTTCTAGTGTCCAGGTTCTAACATTCGCATGCCGTTGCGGCTAACTTATTTGCGAATGTTAGAACCCAAGGGACACTGGCAAGTATTGGCTTCCAGTGCGGTTTCGGATTTGACGTTCGCATGGAGGACTCGCGGCAATACGGATGCGAAAGTCAAATCCATCGCACTAGCCGGCCACGCTCAGCCCGATCCGGTTTTTTTTGATTATCAGCGGAGAGACCCCGGTGAGTTGGGGTCATAGGGCACGCCTTGATCCCGGACGGCCCCATGAACCACCAGCCGGTTCCAAATGAACAAAACGGCAAGAGCGCCCAGCGTTGCGGTGATGAAACCCGCGCCCTGATCGGGCCGATACCACCCGATCGCCTGACCAATAAAGGTAGCCAGGAATGCGCCGAAGACCCCAAGCGCCACCGTCAGGACAAAGCCTGCCGGCTTATTGGGGCCCGGCGAAAATATGCGGGCAAGAATGCCGGCGACAAAGCCAACCACGACAATCCAGATTATCGATGACATGGGGCTTTCTCAAAATCTGGCGGCTTAGCCAAATCCCTAAGCGCCTACCGCGTCGGAAACGCATTTCTTTGTGAAGCTCGCCTTTGCGGCACCCGCCAGCTTCTTTTCGGCAGCGGCCGTAGTGCAGCCTTTTGCGGCGTCAGTTTCGCATTTCTTCAAGAAACTCTTCTGCGCTGCACCTGCCAACTTCTTTTCCGCAGCCTGCGCCTTGCAGCTGGGCTCTTGGGCAAAAACGCTGGAGGCCAATATCGAAAACAAGGCGACTAGGGCTACACGCGTCATGGGATTCTCCTTCTTGATGCTGGAATGTGGGATGATTACTTGCCAGCAACACCCGACATTATATTGGTACAATGACTGATATTTGTCAAAACGCCGTATGCAAGCACCGCCGCCGGGCGGGACCGAGGCAACGCTAGACTTATCCACATCAATTCTCGAATTCCGTAAATGCAATGCACGATCATTACTCTTGCCGACAGCGCAAATGCTACGCGTCCATGCAAGATTGCTACCGGCAATACCCTCGCCCGTGATACAATGAATACCATCACGGCGATCAACACTTTAACTTCGCCATGGGTTCCATCACACGGGGGCAACGAAACAATGCTTGAGGAATTCAAGAAATTCGCACTGAAGGGCAACGTCGTCGACCTCGCGGTTGGCGTGATCATCGGCGCGGCATTCGGCGCCATCGTGACGTCGCTGGTCAACGACATCATCATGCCGATCATCGGCGCCGTTAAGGGAGGGCTCGATTTCTCAAATTACTACACGGCAATGTCCTCGAAGGTGCAGCCTGGCCTCTCCTATGCGGACGCCAAGAAACAAGGTGCCGTTCTTGGATGGGGTCAATTCCTGACCATTTCGCTCAATTTCATCATCGTCGCCTGGGTCTTGTTGCCGTAGGCGTCAAAGACGTAGTCGGTCTGAAGCCTAAAGGCGGACTGATTCGGCTCGATCACCTCCTGGGTGAGCAGCCCAGTCGCCGGATCATAGGCGAAACTTGAGGTTCGCGTCGCGCTGGTCTGCGCGAGCGCGCCACTCGACCAAATCGCACCGAGAACGAGCGCACACCCAACCACCGACCGTTTCACCAACAGGTTCTTGGCTCGCGACATCTTCAGTCCCCTCCGCTTCGCCCGTGCGAAGCTCTCCGATTGAGCTGGTTACTTGAGCTGCCTACGCGGTGTGCACTGACTGGGATCAAGGCGTGGTGCTGGTGACGCTGGCGCCGGTGAGGCGGCCCAGGTACCAGTTGGTGGCGTCGTTGGTGTAGGTGTTGGTCGTGGTCTTGCTGTAGCCGTCAGGCGTCGACACCACGATCTGCGATGGCAAGGTGCTGATGGAAGACCGGCGGATCCTCACCGTCGACGAAGACGAGGTCATCGCCAAGGCCAACGCGGCCTTCCGCGAGGTGGTCGGCCGGATGGTCGTGCCGGACCTGGAGTCGGTGGCGGTCTGATGCGGGTCGCGTTGACCTGGTCGGAGGAATTCGGCCGCCACGACATGGGCGACTGGGCGATCTACGTGCCGCCGACCGGACTGGTCGAGCCCGACGTCCACATCGACAACCCGCGGCGGACGGCGAGGCTGCGCAGGCTGATCGCCAAGACCGGGCTGGAGCAGCGGCTCGACCTCCTCGCCCCGCGGGCGGCGACGACGGCTGAGCTGGAGGCCGTGCACACGCCGCGCCACGTCGCCGCGATGGCGACGGTCAGCGAGGAAGGCTGGGGCGACGCCGGCGGCGGCTTCACGCCGATGAACGCCGACTCCTACGGGCTGGCGCTCCTCAGCGCGGGGTCGGTTCTCACCTGTGTCGAGCGGGTGCTGGCGGGCGAGGCGGACCGCGCCTACGCGATCGGCCGCCGCTCCGGCCATCACGCCTCGGCGGACACGGGCTACGGCTTCTGCATCTTCAACAACGTCGCGGTCGCCGCCGCGGCCGCCCGCCGGGCGGGGATCGAACGCGTCGCGATCGTCGACATCGACGCCCACCACGGCAACGGCACCGAGTCGATCTTCCACGCCGACCCCTCGGTGCTGACCATCTCCCTGCACGAGGACCGGATGTTCCCGCTCGAGACCGGGGCCGCCGCGGACCGGGGCGGGGCGGGGGCGGAGGGCGGGAACCTGAACGTGCCGCTCGCCTCCGGCACCGGCGACGCCGGTTACCTCTACGCCTTCGACCGCCTCGTCATCCCGGCCCTCGACGAGTTCGCGCCGGACCTGCTGCTGGTCGTGGCCGGGGTCGACGGCTCGATGTACGACCCGCTCTCCACCTTCGCCCTGACCGCCGGCGGCTACGCGCAGGTGGCCGAACGGCTGCTCGCCGTCGCCGAGCGCCACTGCGAGGGCCGCGTCGTCTTCGAGCAGGAGGGCGGCTACAGCCCGGTCTACGCGCCGTTCTGCTGGCTGAAGCTGATCGAGGTCCTGGCCGGGGCGCCGTTCAGCGAGGACCCCTTCGCGCCCTTCCTGGCCGGCGCCGGTTTCACCTTCCTGGCCGACCACCAGCGGGCCTTGGTCGATGAGCAGGCGACCGCGCTGGCGGAGGGTGTGACGGTGTCCTGATGCGGCGGCTCCATCTCATATATGACGTACGATCTCCGGAGACGGGGCGAAAGGAGGAGGACGACCATTCGACTCTCGGGCGTCAAGGCAAACACTCTCGAGGAGCAGGTCTACCAGTCGGTCCGCGAGGGCATCATCTCGGGCGAGCTGCGGCCGGGCGACTTCCTGGTCGAGGCGCAGCTCTCGGCCGATCTGGGCATCTCCAAGACGCCTGTCCGGGAGGCGCTGATCCGGCTCACCCGCGACGGACTGGTCGACCAGGAGCAGCACCGGCGCAGCCGGGTCGCGCAGCCGACCGCCGAGGACGTGCGCCAGGCATGTCAGCTGCGGCGCTGGGTCGAGGGGAAGATCGCCGCCGAGGCGGCGGCAGGTGCCGACCCCGAACTGATCGAGCGGCTGGCGGCGACGATCTCCGAGAGCGGCAGCGCGGTGCGGCGCCGCGACGCCCGCACCTGGGCGGCGGCGATCGAGGACTTCACCGACGTCTTGGTCGAGCACTCCGGCAACCGCTACGTGGCCGAGCTGCTGGAGCGGATGCGCAACGTCCTCTCGCTGATCGCCGGTGCCTCGCAGGTGATGCCCGGACGGCGTCAGCGCTCGGTGGAGGAGCATCGGGCGATCCTCGACGCGATCCGGGCAGGCGACCCGGTCGCCGCCGCGGCGGCGACCGACGCCCACCTCGACTCGATCGAAAGCGACTCGCTCGGGGTGCTCGAGCAGCTCTCGACCGCCGCCTGAGCGGCGCCCAAACCGATGGCGAAGACAGGGGCGGCGCGGCCGTCGTGGCGACGCCTGTCCAAGGAGGAGATCCACGATGATCCAGACCGAACTGCCCATGCCCGATCTCGCCGCCGATGGGCTGCGGATGCTGATCGGCGGCGAACGCCTCGACGCCGCCTCCGGCGAGCGCCTCGAGGTGCTGAACCCGGCGACCGGCGAGACCCTGGCGACGGTGCCGGCGGCCGGCCCCGACGATGTCGACGCGGCGGTCGCCGCGGCGCGACGGGCGCTGCCGGTCTGGCAGGAACTGGCGCCGGCGCGGCGGGCGGAGCTGATGTGGAACCTGGGCACGCGGATCGGCGAGCTCAGCGAGGAGCTGGCGACGCTGGAGGCGCTCGACAACGGCAAGACGCGGGGCGACGCGCTGATGGTCGACATCCCGCTGGCCGCTGACATCTTCCGCTACTACGCGGGCTGGGCGACGAAGATCGAGGGCTCGTCGATCCCGACCGCGGCGGGGTTGCCGCTGCACGTGTACACGCGGCGCGAGGCGGTCGGCGTGGTCGCCGCGATCGTCCCCTGGAACTTCCCGCTGCTGATGTGCGCGTATAAGGCAGGTCCCGCCCTCGCCGCCGGCAACACGATCGTGCTGAAGCCGGCCGAGCAGACGCCGCTCTCGGCGCTGCGCCTCGCCGACCTGGTCGAGGAAGTCGGCTTCCCGGCCGGCGTCGTCAACGTGGTCACCGGCGACGGGCCCTCGGCGGGCGCGCCGCTGGCCGCCCACCGGGGCGTCGACAAGGTCACCTTCACCGGCGAGACCGCGACCGGGCGGAAGATCCTCGAGGCTTCGAAGGGCAACCTGAAGCGGGTCTCGCTGGAGCTGGGCGGGAAGTCGCCGAACGTCATCTTCGCCGACGCCGACCTCGACGCGGCGGTCGAAGGCACCTACGGCGCCGTCTACTTCAACCAGGGCCAGTGCTGCATCGCCGGGGCCCGCGTCTACGTCCACGAGGAGGTCGAGGACGCCTTCGTCGAGAAGCTGCTGGCGAAACTGAAGTCGGTGCGGCTCGGTAGCGGCCTGCTCGACGACACCGACATGGGCCCGCTCGTCAGCGTCGAGCAGGCCGAGCGGGTGACCGGCTACATCGGCTCGGCGCTCGCCGAAGGCGCGACCGAGCTGGCCGGCGGCGGCACGGCCGAGATGGAGGACGATCTCGCGGGCGGCTACTTCGTGCGGCCGGCGCTGTTCACCGGGGTGACGCCGGAGATGCGGGTGATGCGCGAGGAGATCTTCGGGCCGGTCGGCATGGTCAGCACCTTCGCCGACGAGGACGAGGTGGTGGCCGCCGCCAACGACACCGAGTTCGGCCTCGCCGCCGGCCTCTGGACGGCCGACGTCAAGCGGGCCCACCGGGTCGCGGCCCGGCTCCAGGCGGGCACGGTCTGGATCAACACCTACGGCTTCTTCGACGTCGCGGTCCCCTACGGCGGCTTCCGGATGAGCGGCTACGGCAAGGAGCTGGGCGAGGAGGCGCTCGAGCCCTACCTGCAGACCAAGTCGGTGTGGACCGACCTTTCCTGACCGAGCAGCGGACCGACCCCGACCACCAGGAGCGAGAGATGAAGGCAGTTGTGATGAGCGAGGACCTGAAGCTGGCCGTCGGCGAGGTTCCCGACCCGGCCCGTGAGGACTGGGCGGTGATCGACGTGAAGGCGGCCGGCGTCTGCGGCAGCGAGCTGCACTTCCTCGACGGGATGGTTCCGGCGCCGTTCGCCGACTTCGTCCTCGGCCATGAGATCGCGGGGGTCGTCCGCTCTGCCCCGGCCGGCTCCGGCGTCGCGCCGGGCGACCGCGTCGCCGTCTTCAACTTCGTCGGCTGCGGTCGATGCCGCAGCTGCCGCACCGGCCACGAGTCGATCTGCAAGGACCCACAGGCGCAGCTCGGCTGGACCGCCAACGGCGGCTTCGCCGAGCAGGTCGCGGCGCCCGCCGCGAACCTTCTGAAGCTGCCCGAGTCGGTCTCCTTCGAGGCGGCGGCGGTGCTCAGCTGCAGCGGCATGACGGCCGTCCACGCCGCGCGTCTGGCCGACGTCGCCTTCGGCCAGACGGCGATCGTCGACGGGGTCGGCGGCGTCGGCCTGATGGTGATCCAGGTGCTGGCGGATGCCGGCCTGCGGGTGCTGGCGGTCGCCGACGCCGAGGCCAAGGCGGAACTGGCGGTCGAGGCCGGCGCGGCGGAGGTGATCGTGATCGACGGCGAGACCTACGAGGAGCTGCCCGAGCGGGTGCGCCAGCTGACCGAGGACGTCGGTGCCGACTACTTCTTCGAGCTGGTCGGAACCGAGGCCTCGATGCGGGCGGGCATCCGCTCGCTCGCGCCACGAGGCACGGCGGTCCTGATCGGCTACACCGGGGACGAGCTGCGCATCCACCCGATCGACCTGATCCTCTCCGAGGCGCGGATCATGTCCTCGGTCGCCGCCTCCCGCCACGACCTGGAGACCGCGATCGCGCTGGCCGGGGAAGGCCGGCTGAGCGTCGCCATCGACACCGCCTACCCGCTCGATGAGGTCGAGACCGCGATCTCCCGTCTGCGCGCCCGCGAGGTCCGCGGGCGCAACGTGCTGGTGCCCTGATGCGGTTCGGCGTCACCTTGCAGGGAGTGGACGACCCGGCCTCGTTCGGGGACCTGGCGGCCTGGATCGAGGAACTCGGCTATGACGACCTCTGGCTGACCGACTCCTCGCTGCACGCCGGCGAGGTCTACGTCTACGCGACCCTGGCGCTGGCGGCGACGACGCGGCTGCGGGTCGGCCTCGCCGTCACCAACCCGGTCACGCGCCACCCGGCGATCACCGCCAACGCCGCGGCCACCCTGGCCCGCCTGGCGCCTGGACGGTTCGTCTGCGGGATCGGCGTCGGCGACTCGCCGCTGCCGGAGATCGGCTGCCGGCCGGCGAAGATCTCGACCCTGGTCGACTCGGTCGAGCTGATGCGGGCGCTGTGGCGCGGCGAGACGCTGGACGGTCGCCACCTGCGCTGGGAGTTCGACGATGCCCATCTGCAAGGGCCGCCGCCGGGGGAGCTACCGGTGCACTGGGCCGCCAGCGGCCCGCGGACCCTGGCCGCGGCGGGCGAGCATGCCGACGGCGTGATCCTCCTCGCCGGCCTGTTCCCGGAGGGCATCGCCTTCGCCCGCGAGGCGATCGCCGCCGGCCGCGGGCGCAGCGCCCGCCCCGACTTCGCCACCACCGCCTTCCTCTACGGCTCGATCCGCGATGACGAGGAGGAGGCGCTGGAGGAGGCCCGCTCGATCGCCGCCTGGTTCCCTCAGGTCTCACCGCAGTACGCCCGCCTCGCCGGGATGAGCGAGGAGATGATCGAGGCCGTGCGAGCGGCCTACGGCGGCGGCGAGTTTCAACAGGCGCGCCAGGCCGCTCGCCTGATCGACGACGAGATCGTCCGCAAGATCGCCTTCGCCGGCACCCCCGCGACGACCGCGGCGAAGCTCGAGTGGCTGGGCGCGGAGGGCTTCGACGCGGTCAGCGTCTTTCCGCTCGGGGCGGACCGGATGGCGACGATCAAAAGCTTCGCGGGGATGGCCCAGGCCGCCCGCAATGATCCGATCACGACGAAGTAGGAGGAGCGCAGATGAGTCCAACCACCACCGCCGTCCTCGGCGCGGTCGACGTCGAGGACGCCGTCCGCCTCACTCAGGAGATCGTCCGGATCCCCTCGGTGGTCGGCGAAGAGGCCGAGCTCTCCGACGCGCTGACGGCGCGGATGCGGACGATGGGCTACGACGAGGTCTACCAGCAGGAGGCGCTGCCGGGTCGCAAGAACGTGATCGGCGTCGTCGACTCAGGTAGGCCCGGCCCGACCCTCCTGCTCACCGGCCACATCGACACCAAGCCGGTCTGCGTCGGCTGGGAAGAGGACCCCTACTCGGGCCGGATCGAGGGCGACCGGCTCCACGGCCACGCGGTGATGGACATGAAGGCGGGGATCGCCGGGGTCGTCTCGGCGGGGGCCTCGCTGGCCCGCTGCCGGGAGCTCTGGGACGGCAAGGTGATCGTCTCCGGCGTCGTCGACCACATGGGCGACCAGATCGGCGCGATCCGCTTCTTCGAGGAGCACGAGGCCGACCTCTGCATCCTCGCCGAGCTGACCGACCTCGACATCTACCTCGGCCACCGCGGCCGCCTCTACTGGGACATCACCGCCTACGGGCACACCGCCCACACCTGCCGCCGTCACGAAGCGGTCAACTCGATCGCCCGCATGGCGCCGCTGATCGAGGAGATCGAGGCGTTGCGGCTGAACCCCGAGGTCGGCGAGGAGGTGGTCGAGCTGGTCGGGCCCGAGCTCTACACCGCGGTCGGTCGGATCTACGGCGGCCTGCCGCCCGGCGGCCCCTCGATGATCCCCGACGAGACGACGATCCGGGTCGACTCGCGACCGCACCCCGGGCTCGGCGAAGAGGCCGTCAAGCCCGCCCTGGAGGAGTGCATCGCCACCGTCGCCGAGCGTTTCCCCGACACCCGCTACGAGATGGTCCTCGCGGATCGCAAAGACTCCTACCTGATCGAGCGTGAGCACCCGCTGGTGCGCGGCCTGCACGCTGCCTTCGAGGAACTGGAAGGACGCGAGCCGCGCTACGCGGCGGGCTCCTGGCTGGCCGACACGGCCTCCTTCGGGAAGCTGGTGCCGACGGTGATCTTCGGCCCCGGCCATGACCCCGTCTACACCCCGAACGAGTACCTCGAGGTCGCCGACATCGAGCGCGCCGCCCGGATCAACACGCTGACCGCGGTGCGGCTGCTCGGGGACGACGCGGCTTGAGCAGCGCCGTCCGCCTCGATGCGGCGGGGGCGCTGCGTCGTCTCGCCACGGTCTGCGGAGCGGTCGCGGCGGGGGAGCGGTGCCTTCTGGTCACCGACCACGCCGCCGACCAGGAGATCGTCGCCGCGCTGGGCCGGGAGTTGGCCGGCCTCGGGGCGGAGGTGGTGACCGTCTGCGGCGATCCGGTCGCCCTGCCCGGCGATGAGCCTCCGGCCGCGGTCGCCGCGGCGATGGCGGGAGCGGACGTCGTCTTCGAGCTGACCTCGAACTTCGCGGGCTCGAGCCGGGCCCGGGTCGAGGCCTGTGAGCGCGGCGCCCGCTACCTGACGGTCCCCGGCCTCACCTGGGGCACGCTGCGTCCCGGCGGTCCCTTCGAGGCCGACTTCGCGGCGCTCGGCGAGCACGCCCGGGCGCTCGGAGCGAAGATCGACGCGGCAAGCGACTTCCACCTCACCTCGCCGCTGGGCACCGACCTGCGCGGCTCCTTCGAGAACCGCCGCGGCCGGCCGCTCTGGGGACTCGCCGACCGCCCCGGTGGTTACGCGGCGCCCCCCGACGTGGAGGTCGGGGCCGCGCCGGTCGAGGGCACGGCCGAGGGGGTCGTGGTGATCGACGGCTCGGTGCTCTTCCTCGGGCCTGACCAGCTCGAAGAGTCGATCGAGCTGACCTTCGCCGCGGGGCGGCTCGTGGCGGCGGCCGGCCGCGAGGCCTGGCGGCTCCTGGATGCGATCGAGGTTGCGGGCGACGAGCGGATGGCCAACCTGGCCGAGGTCTCGATCGGGCTGAACCCACGCTCGCGGCCGGGTGGCTCGGCCTTGGAGCTGGAGGGGATCGTCGGCGGCGCCCACGTGGCGCTCGGCAACAACGTCCCTTACGGCGGTGAGGTCGACGCCCGCGCACACATCGATTGCGTCCTGCTCGACGCGACTCTGTCGCTGGACGGCGTCATCCTCGACCCGCGGATCTGACCCGGACCCCGTCGATCCCCAGCTCGATGCGGGCGATTCTTCGCCAGCGCAGGCGCTTCTTCAGTGCGATCGGCCAGGCGCCTGAGGATGGGCACTGCAGTTCGGCTTCAGGGGTTAAGCAGGTCCGCTGAGCGACTCGAGGACGGAGATGAGTCCCGCCCGCAGGTCGGCGAGCTCGCTTTTACCGATGAGGGCCGCCCAGCGCTGTTCGACCGCGCGGCCCGTACGGTGGGTCACCGGCCGCACGGCCTCGCCGCGCTCGGTGAGGAATACCAGCCGGGACCGACGGTCGGCCGGATTCGGGCGTCGCTCGACGTAGCCGAGGCGCTCGAGGTCCTCGACGGCTTCGCGCATCGTCTGCTTACGCACGTTTGCACGACGGGCCAGCTCGCTCACCGGCGTGCCGTCTTCGTCGACGAACGGGAACACACCGGCGTGGGCGGGGCGGATTCCCTCGAAGCCCGCCTCGGTGAGGGCGGCGTCGATCTCGGTGGCCCAGTGCTGGTGGACGAGGCGCAGGAGGAGCCCGAGGAGGGGGTCGGGCGGGATGTCGGCGCACATGAGGTAGACAGGTACCTGTCGAATAGCTAAGGTGGTCAGGCACCTGTCTACCACACCGGAGGTCCACCATGCCATCCGTCGACCTGCTCGACTCTGAGATCCATTACCGCGAGACCGGGGCGGGACGGCCGTTCGTCTTCCTCCACGGCAACCCGACGTCCTCATACCTCTGGCGCAACGTGCTGCCGGACGTCGGTGATCCGGCCTGGCGTCTGGCACCTGACCTGATCGGGATGGGTGATTCGGGCAAGCCGGACATCGACTACCGCTTCGCCGACCATGCGCGTTACCTCGATGCCTGGTTCGACCAGCTCGAGCTCGAGGGCGTCGTGCTCATCGGCCACGACTGGGGCGGCGCTCTCGCCTTCGACTGGGCCCGGCGGCATCCCGACCGCGTCCGCGCCGTGGCGTTCCTCGAGACGATTCTGCGGCCGATGACCTGGGACGCCTTCCCGGCGAGCGGTCGCCCGATCTTCGAGGCGCTGCGGACGCCGGGTCGCGGCGAGCAGATGGCGCTCGAGGAAAACCTGTTCATCGAGCAGGCGCTGCCCGGGGCGATACGGGGAGGCCTCGCCGAGGCCGATCACGACGCCTACCGCGAGCCGTACCCGACCGTGGAGAGCCGGCGCCCGCTGCTGCAATGGCCGCGCGAGATGCCGCTCGAGGGAGAGCCCGCCGACGTCGTCGAGAGGGTCGAGGCCTACGACCGGTGGCTGGCCGACAGCCGCGACGTTCCCAAGCTCCTGCTCACCTTCGATCCGGGGCCGGGCATCATGGTCAGCCCTGAGCTCGTCGCCTGGTGCGAGGCCAACGTCACGGCGCTCGAGGTCGAGCATTGCGGGGTGGCCGGCCACCACGCTCCCGAGGATCAGCCCGGGCCGATCGCCGCGGCGATCTCCGGCTGGGCCGATCGGCACGAGCTGCGGGACTAGCGCGATGCTGGCGATACGACAGCGTGAGTTCGGCGGCCCCGAGCAGCTTCGGCTCGAGGAGGTGGAAGATCCGCGGCCGGGTCCAGGCGAGGCGAGGATCCGGGTCAAGGCGGCCGGCGTGCACCTGATCGACACCGTCGTCCGGCGCGGCGGGCGGGCCGGCCCGCTGCCCCCCGCGAAGCTGCCGATGACCCCGGGCCGTGAGGTCGCGGGCATCGTCGACGCCGTCGGCCCCGGCGCCGACCCAGATCTGGTGGGGAACCGGGTCGCCGTCGACCTCGGCGCGCGAAGCGGCGGCTACGCGCAACTCGTGGTCACCGACGCCGGCGGTCTGCACTTCCTTCCCGAGCGGCTCGGCTTCGAGGCCGCGGTCGCGATGGTGGGCACCGGAAGGACCGCGATGGCGATCCTGGAGACGGCGGCGCCGGTCGAAGGTGACGTCGCGGTCGTCAGCGCCGCGGCGGGCGGCATCGGAAGCATCCTCGTGCAGGCGCTCGGCGACGCGGGCGCCACCGTCGTGGGCCTCGCGGGCGGCGAGGAGAAGACGGCCGTGGTCGAGCGTCTCGGCGCCGTGGCGGCGATCGACTATCAGCGCGACGGCTGGCGGGGCGCCGTCGGCGCCGCCCTCGCCGATCGGCCGGTCTCGCTTGCCCTGGACGGGGTGGGGGGCGAGATCGGCCGCGACGTGCTCGAGTTGGTCGGCGTCGGCGGCCGGCTCGTCATGTACGGAACGGCGTCCGGGGCGCTTACCCCGCTGAGCGCCGCGGACCTCTACAGCCGCGGCATCACCGTCGCCACGGCGATCGGCGTCCGCCTGATCCAGCGCCCCGCCGGCCTGCGTGAGCTCGAGTCACGCGCGTTGCAAACGGCTGCCGACGGCCGGATCTCGCCGCTGACCGATCGGTTCGCGCTGGCCGACGCCGCAGCGGCCCACCGGGCGATGGAAGGCCGCGAGAACATCGGCAAGGTGGTTCTCCTCGTTCCCTGACCGGGCTGCCGCAGCGCCGCCCCGGTCCTGGGGCTAGCCGATGACGACGTGGCGGAGCTTCTCCGGATCGAAGACGATGTCGACCTCGGTGATCCGCTCGCCGGAGACGACCACGTTGGCGACCGCGACGAGATGCCCGCTGCGCTCGACCAACGCGCCGGGGACACCGTTGACGATCGCGGGGCGGGCCAAGGGGGCGAACGGGGTGCCGCGGGCGATGATTTCTCGGGCGACCGCCTCCGAGCCTTGGACCGGGGGACGCGCGAGGGGGCTGTCGGGTCCGGCGTCGAAGCGGAAGACGACGTCGGGGGCGAGCATCGTGACCAGCTGCTCGAAGTCGCCCTCGCGGGCCGCGGCCAGGAAGGCGTCGACCGCTTCACGTTGTCTGTCGGTGTCCGCATCGGGGTCCGGTTCGGCCCCGCGGACGCGCCGTCTGGCACGGCTCGCGAGCTGACGGGCCGCCGCCGGCTTGCGTCCGACGATCGCCGCGATCTCGTCGAAGGGCACGGCGAACATGTCGTGGAGGACGAAGGCCAGCCTTTCGGCGGGGCTCAGCGTCTCGAGTACCACCAACAGGGCCAGGCCGACCGAGTCCGCGATCAGGGCCTCCAGCTCGGGATCGGACTCGACGTCGTCGGCGACCACCACCGGCTCGGGGAGCCATGAGCTGCCCATCTCCTCGCGGCGAGACCGGCGGGCTCGCAGCATGTCCATGCAGACTCGTCCGACGACCGTCGTCAGCCAGCCGCCGAGATTTTCGACGGCCTTGTCGTCGGTGCCGCTGAGGCGCAGCCATGCCTCTTGGATGGCGTCCTCGCTCTCGTTGATGGTTCCCAGCATCCGGTAGGCGACCCGGAGCAGGTGGGGTCGGTGTTGCTCGAACCGCTCGGCCAGCAGGTCGCGATCGTCCATGATCAGGCTGCCCCATCGGAGCCGACCGGCACGGCGGGACCTCGCGCGGCGCCGGCCTCGCTCCCGGCATCGGTCTCGCTCTCGGCATCGGTCTCGCCGCGAGTGTTGGTCGCCCGCAGCCCGATCACCGCAGCGGCGACGAGAGTCAGGCTGCTCGCCACCAAGGCGCGTTGAAATCCGGAGGTGAGGGCCTCCGGCGGGGGCGTGTGCTGGGCCAGAAGATTTTTGTTTAGCGATGCCGCGACCACCGAGAAGACTGCCAGGCCGAGCGAGGCGCCGATCTGCTGGGAGGCGTTCAACAGAGCCGCCGCGAGTCCCGCCTTGTCGGCGGGGACGCCGGAGTTGGCCGCGGTGGTGACGCCGACGAAGACCGCGCCGAGCCCGACCGACATCACCAACATCCCCGGCAGAAGGTCGGTCAGAAACGATCCATCGACCGGAATCCGCGACAGCCAGAAGACGCCGGCGGCGGCGATCAGGGAGCCGCCGACGATCACCGGCCGGGTTCCGACCCGGGAGAGGAGCTGTGAGCTGATGCCCGCCGAGATCCCGACCGCGAAGCACAGTGGCAGGTAGGCGGCGCCGGTCTGGATCGGCGAGTAGCCGAGGACGTTCTGCATGTAGAGGGTGAGCAGGAAGAACAGCGACAGAAACCCGGCGAAGGCGATCAGCTGGGTCACGTCGGCCGCCGCGAGCCCGCGCACCTTGAAGATCGAGAGGGGCAGGAGCGGGTTGGTGTGGCGGCGCTCGTTCAGGAGGAAGGCCCCAAGAAGGGCGAGGGCGGCGAGGATGCCAACGACGGTTCGAAGGGATCCCCAGCCTTGGGAGGGGGCTTCGACCAGGCTGAAGACCAACAGCAGCATCCCTACCGTGGCGAGCAGGGCGCCCAGCAGATCAAAATTGGCAAGCGGAGTACGCCGCGGCCGGTCGCTGCTGAGCAGCAAGAAGACGCCGCCGAGGACGAACACCGCGGCCAGTGGGTTGACGAACATCACCCAGCGCCAGCCCGGCCCCTCGGTGAGCAGACCGCCGAAGAGGACCCCGGCGGCCGAGGCAAGGCCGCCGACCCCGCCCCATACCCCGAGCGCTTTGTGCCGTTCCGGTCCGTCCTTGAAGGTGGTGGTGAGGATCGACAGCGCCGAGGGCAGCATCATCGCGGCGCCGATGCCCTGAACCAGTCGTGCCGCCACGAGCAGTCCGGCGCTGCCGGCCAGCCCGCCGAGCAATGAGGAGATCGCGATCACGACCGTCCCGGAGA